>Ga0214917_10002026_pt1 | contig 25298 bp, 30 predicted proteins | sample LL_1208_BB_MetaG_FD_177983 | JGI IMG/M metagenome (GOLD analysis project Ga0214917, IMG submission 177983) | Freshwater microbial communities from Lake Lanier, Atlanta, Georgia, United States - LL_1208_BB | ecosystem: Environmental > Aquatic > Freshwater > Lake | place: USA: Georgia | collected...
TTATCCATCTTCTTAGGTGATCATTCTCAGGGAACAAATCAAGAATTGCTTTATCTGTTCTATAGATGTCTTTCTTATCGCCAGATAGAGCTACCCATCTAAATGGACCTTTCCCTTCACAGAACAAAGGTCTGATGTATGCAGGAATAAATCCTGGGAACTTAAAGGAATCTTTATAGCCACCTTTACGGGCTTCATCTCTAATTGAGTTTCCATAGTCAAAGACTTCAGCACCCTTGTTCATGTAGCCAACCATGGCTTCAACATGCTTTGCCATCGCTTCTTCAGCACGCTTGGTGTATTCAATTGGATCTTTTTGAGCAAGAGCAGCGCTATCTGCTAGGTCAACACCAAGTGGAAGGTATGCAAGTGGATCATGCGCAGATGTTTGGTCAGTAACAATATCTACTGGAACATCACGCTTTAGCATTTCAGGTAATACCTGAGCCATGTTGCCAACTAAACCAATAGAAATTGCTCTACGTTCTGCTTTAGCTTTTAGTGCTCTTTCGATCGCATCATCAAAGTTGTCAGCAATTTCATCAAGATATCTATCAGCAAGTCTTCTTCTAAGTCTTGATTCATCGACATCAACTATTAGACAGGTTCCCTCATTCATGGTTACAGCTAGCGGTTGAGCTCCACCCATACCGCCACAACCAGCAGTAACAGTTAGCGTTCCAGCTAGAGTGCCACCAAACCTTTTGGCAGCAACCGCAGCAAAAGTTTCATAGGTGCCCTGCAAAATACCTTGGGTTCCAATGTAGATCCAGCTACCTGCAGTCATCTGACCATACATGGTCAATCCCAAGTTTTCTAATCTTCTAAACTCTGGCCAGTTTGCCCAGTCACCTACCAAGTTAGAGTTTGCAATTAGAACTCTCGGTGCCCACTCGTGTGTTTGAAAAACACCAACCGGTTTACCTGATTGAACCAGCATGGTTTCGTCACCTTTGAGCTGGTTCAAAGTCTTGACGATGGCATCAAAAGATTCCCAGTTACGGGCTGCCTTACCGGTGCCACCATAGACCACTAGATTTTCTGGATACTCGGCAACTGCGGGATCTAGGTTGTTATGCAGCATTCGAACTGCAGCTTCTTGTTGCCAACCTTGGGCTGTAATGGTTGAACCGGTGGCCGCATGCAGCGGGTAATGACCTGAATTGCTCATAGGTCAATCACACCCTAGAAAACCCATTGGCGCAAACTGGCACGCTCTGCCAAACTGAACGTATGCATAACGAAGATGAGCTTTGGCCCAGAGCCAGTAATTGGCTCAAAGAAGGCCAGAATGACTGCGATATCGCGGTTTATGGCGTTCCAGCTCATCTAACCTCTATCTCTGAAACTGGAGCTAACCACACTCCAGCAGCCATTAGGGCAGCTCTTCAGCGCTATAGCCTGAACTCCCAGAACGGCAGCCTAGAAACCTTAACTGCCCTAGATTTTGGCGATGTAATCCAGCCCGACTCAGTTGAAGGTGAAGCCAGAACCACAGAACTGACCACTCTTGCCCTAAACCACTCAAAGTTAGCCATAGCCCTGGGTGGCGATAACTCAATTACTTTTGCAGTTGCCAGAGCAACCCTGGCTAATGGTGGAGCTCTGATTACCCTTGATGCTCATCACGATATTAGAACTGGGGTAAGTAATGGTTCTCCAGTTCGAAGAATCATTGAAGAATTTGGATTACCTGGCAACAAGATTATTCAGATTGGCATCAATGATTTTTCTAACTCTCCGGAATATTCCAAAAGAGCAAAAGAATTTGGAATTCATGTGATTTCAAGAACTGAAATTGCAGAATTCGGTGTTCAAGCAACGGTTAGAAAAGCACTAGAACTAGCTAATGGTGAAGCCATCCATATCGACTTTGATGTTGATGTTTGTGATCGTGCTTTTGTTCCAGCAACACCGGCTAGTGCACCAGGTGGAATTTCAGCTTTTGAACTTAGAACTTTTGCTAGAGAATTCACTAAAAACAAATCAGTGAAGTCAATTGACATTACTGAAATAGATGCCACCAAAGATGCAGAAGATCAGAGAACAGTTCGCCTGGCAGCTCTACTTATGCTTGAAGCTGCTTCAGGATTACTTACTCGCTAAATTCCAGCAGCTATTCCGTCCACGCGGACGTCACTACCCCAAGCCTGTGTTCCATTGGGAAGAATCTCTAGCAATTGAACAGCAGAGCCATGTCCATATTCAGGCAAGACCACAACATCATGGCCTTTAGCCTTCAAACCTTCGATTACCTCTTCACCAAAACGAGATTCGATTTGCAGTGTTCCAACACCTGTTTCGACCGCTGAAGAATCACCGTTGAGGTGTTGCCATCTAGGAGCTTCACAGCTCTCTTGAACATTTAGCCCAAGATCAAGCATCTGCGTAACTAACTGGAAGTTGGATTGCACCTGAATGTTAGCTCCTGGTGTTCCACCAACGAGCTTTAGCGAACCATCAGGGTTGGTAACCGTCCAGGCATTTAGAGTGTGGGCTGGACGCTTGCCAGGTTCAATCAGGTTCGGATGCCCTTCTTCCAAGTTGAAGCCAGTTCCACGGTTATTTAGTAGAACACCTGTTCCCTTAGGAACAAAGGCACTACCAAAGCCATGGAATACCGATTGAATCCAAGAAACAGCATTACCTTCACCATCAGCAACGATGAAATAGGTAGTGTCTGAACCTTCCTGAAGGTTAGCCTCCGGCCCATTCCAAGCCTTATCCATATCAATCTGTGCTCTGCGCTTCACGATGTGTTCCTCAGAAAGAATACGGTCAACATCGACTGGGATAAATTCAGGGTCAGCCAGAATTTCATTTCTATCTAGGAAAGCAAGTTTCTTAGCTTCCACCATTAGATGAATACGATCCACTTCAGACATTGCTTTGATGTCTTTATCAGCAATAAGCCTTAGTTCTTCCATCAGGATCATGCCCTGGGTTGGTGGTGGTTGACCGTGAACTCGGTAACCCTTGTATTCAACTGAAAGTGGTTTTTCAACTCTGGTTTGGTGGTTAGCTAAATCTTCATCGTTGAACCAACCATCAGTTCCACTAACAATCAGATCTGCTACTTCACCTTTATAGAAACCATCGCGACCATTCTTAGCAATTAGTCTTAGGGTCTTGGCTAGGTCTTTTTGAATAACCAGATCACCAATTGAAAGGTTGCTGTCGATTCCCATATCGGCAAAGAAGTCATTACCTGGGAATAACTTCTTGAAACCTTGGATACGCATTACGAAATCTCTAGTTGCAGCAAAACCATGTTCCGCATATCTAATTGCCGGAGCCAGAATTACATCCATCGGCAATTTGCCATAGCGCTCGTGAGCTGCAAACCAAGTAGAAACAGTTCCAGGCACAGTTGAACTTCTGGGACCGTGGTGATCAATAGTGTCACCGAAAGCTGAACGAACTGAAGAGTGTCCGGCTTCACCGCTACCGTTGAAGGCTAGGTTCTCTTTAGTTTTAGAATGGTGGGTAACTAAGAAGGCATCGCCACCTAACTGCGAAGCACCTGGTTCAACCACAGAGATAACTGCTGATAGTGCAATACCCGCATCTATAAAAGTTCCACCGGCATTGAGTATTTCTAAGGCTGCAGCTACCGCAATTGGTTGGCTGGCGGCTGCTCCACCGTTACGAGAGTAAACGACTCCACGATGTGTTTTCATTAGGCTTCCTATCTAAAATCTCTGCCAAAAGCTTCGCGCAGAGTTACTGACTTTAGTCCTCTGGCTTGAATTACTTTGAGGATTCCAGACATCTCTGCAGGTGACTTAACACTATTGGCATGATCGACCACTATTCGCCCATTCGCAATCCACTGGTTAGCCAAACTGATTGTTTTGGCTGCTGGTAGATGTGCTGTGTCTCCTAGAGTTCCCATCCACATCATTGGCGCCGTGTAGCCAAGTTCAGCAGCTAAATTGATTAGCCTCTGATTCCAATAGCCGTAGGTTGGTCTAAAGAACGGTCTGGCGTCATAGCCAAACTCATTTAGTAAAAATCGATGACATTCCAGTAGTTGGTTTCTTACCACCGCGTCAGATGACTTGGTGAGATCTCTGTGGCTGAGTGTGTGGTTGGCCAGCTCAATTTTGCCTGCATTTAGCAACCGTTGAATTTGAGCTGAGTTCTTTCTCCAACTGGAATAACAACTGGTCACAAAGAACGTGAGGTGCTGGTTATGCTCCTCAGCCATGTCTAGGTAGGCCCGTACCGCCGAATTGCTAACTCCGTCATCTATAGTCCAGGCGAATCTTCTAGATGATGACTTAGGTAGGTAATAAATGGGTCTGGTTCTTGCCTGAGCTGACTCTGCCGGAATTAACAGTGTGCTGCTGGCTGCCAGCAAAAAGCCTTTTCTGTTCAATTCCATAATTCAAGAATAGGACCTTGCAATACCCGCCATACTTAAACCATGGAAGAGAATAAATCTGTTTTAGTAATCGGCGCTTCAGGAGTTTTCGGTTTGCTTTTCTGCAATTCCTTGAAAGCCCAGGGTTACCGTGTATTTGCCGCAGCTAGGAACACCGACGCTATTCCGGCTTCAGCGGATGTTCGGTTGAAATTAGATTTGGAAGACCAAGGCAGCATCGATCTGTTAGCTGACTACCTAAAAGAGCAGAACCTAGCTCTCACCGGAATTGTTCAAGCAGCTGGCGCTGTTGGTTTTGGTCGCATTGAAGAAACCGCGACAGCAGATTCAAATCGTTTGATGCAAATCAATCACTTGGGCCCAGCCTCACTAATTTCGCAGTTGCTGCCAATACTTCAAGATGAAGGTTTTGTAATTGGAATCAACGGTATAGTCTCGGAGAAAACTTTCCCAGGTATGGCAGCCTATACAGCCAGTAAAAATGCGAATGCTGCATTCTTAGCCACTTTGCTTATGGAACTTAGAAGAAAAAAGATTCGTGTGATTGATGCAAAACCTGGCCACACAGAAACCGGACTGGCTTCGAGAGCCTTGTTTGGAACCGCCCCAGCCTTCCCGCAGGGTATGACACCTGAGCACGTTGTGGCTGTGATCCTTCAGGGATTGGCCGAAGGTAAGACGGTCATCTCTAGCAGTGAGTTCTAAACGCTCAGGAAAAACACAGGGAAAGGGCACCTAAGTTTCAGCCTTGACGGCTAGGTTTATTTAAGAAGGGATAGACCAATGGCTCTTTCAACATCAACAATCGCCAGCTTGATTATCGCTGGAACTGCAATCGGCGGCACCGTGACTGTAGTTGCGGTAAGTCACGCCAATAGCAACGAAAAGAGCGTTGCCAAAGTTGTCGTGCAGCCAGAAACTAGTCCAACTTCTGACCCTGGCAATATTCAAGTAATTCCTTCAGTGCCGGTGGCTGATCCGACACCGACACCTGAACCTACTAATCCTGTTGTGCCGATAAGCCCAACCACTCCGCCAAACTTCGGCGGTAACGAGGACGATGACTCAGATGATGATTACGGCGATGGCCCAAACGGGGACGATGACTCAGATGAGAATTACTCAGGCCATCACGGTCATCACGATGACGATGATGACGACTAATGCAGAATCGCTAGCAACTGCTTGATTATGGTGATTTCGGTCTTCTGATCATTTGTTAGCTTTTCGGCAAAGCTTCTAACCTCAGCATTGTCCGATTCCAACATTGGATTTGCCATACCTATTGCACCTTTGTGATGTTTCATCATGCCTTGAAGGAAAAGTGCGTCAAACTGAACGCCAGTTTGAATTCTAAGTTGACGGATTTCTTCATCATTCAACATACCCATGCCCTGATGGTCCATCATGCTGCTGCCGGATTGACCAGCTTTCTCTAACCAAGATTGCATAGTTGCAATTTCACCAAGTTGCTCGCTCTTAATTTTCTCAGCAAGTTTTCTGACTTCCTGATTAGTAGTTTTTTGCATGGCGATGGTCGACATGTCTATTGCCTGTTGGTGGTGAGGAATCATCATTTGGGCAAACATCACATCGTTTGCAGAGTAATCAGAATTGTTTACTGTCATGTTGTGGTCAGTGTGATTGGCATCGGTGACCGAAACCATCCCACAACCAGTTAGTAAAAGCACTAGGGCTGAGATTAAAGCTAGTTTTTTGAACATGATTCCTTAATAGTAATTGGTGGGGGCTTTCACCCCCCACCTTGAGTTTTTTACTTAGCAGTTGCAGCTACCTTCACCTTTGGCGGCTTGGCAGTTACAGTCTGGACCACACTGGCATTCTTTATCTGCTGACATTTGACACCTCCTATTTGCTTTGACGGTTTTGAGTTATTTCAAAAATCTTAAGCATCTCTTCGATAGCTTGATCGTTTTCTTTTTTATCCTTGGAATGCATCATATGGCTCACATGGGTGGTTAGGTGGTTCTCTACTAACAACTTGTTTAGTGAACCAAGTGACTTTTGCACGGCCAAGGACTGCGTAATTATGTCCATGCAGTAGCCCTCTTGTTCAATCATCTTTTCCAGGCCCTTGATCTGACCTTCAAGAATCTTTACCCGGTGCATTGCACGCTTTTTGATGTCTTCACGCATAATAAACAGTATACCCCCTAGGGGTATTAGGTCAAAACTGTTGCAAAGGGCTCAAACCCAAGCTCCGATGATGGCTCCAGCTATGCTCAAGCAGATGACATCCTGGCCCACCTCAATCAACCAGACCTTGATTGATCGGTAAACCTTGAAATCAGGTTGAGAAAACATTCTGTGTGACAGCGAGGCGAAAGCGCCTAGACCAACAGAGAAGATGAATCCGAAAAATGCCCCAGTTCCAGCGCTGAAGTTGGGGTCTAAAGTTCTGGCCATAGCAATGATTACCCCTAAGGTAATAACTTGAACAAGCGCTGCGACATATGTTCCACCGAACATCAAAAAGGTTTCACCAGCTGACATTTTCACTCGCTCTTTAGGGATCTCACGACCTAGTGCCCTCATCCACACGGGATAAAAAGTTTTAGGTCCAAACCAGAGTGCTCCGATTACGAAAGAAACCACCGATGCAATGAGAACAGGTAGCAGATTGAAATTAGTAAGCAGAATTTCCATTTCTAAAGCCTAGTTTGACCTCTCTAGATAAAGACCTAGGTTATCGAAGTAACTTTCCATGCCTTTTTGTGCTTGAGGAGCTTGTCCTTCTGGAAGTTCACCAAACTGGCTGAACTTACACCAAGCACCACCAGCTACTTCTTTGAACTCAATTCGTACTAAGTGAGCTACCGGTGAAGGAACTCTGGCTGCAAACTCTTCTGGTGATTGGGTGTAAGTCATGGTGTGTTCTAGGAGTTCATGATCAATCACATTGATGTATTCACCAAAGAAATATGCAACGAAGCCATACTCAGGAACACTAACCCCAACAGTCCAAATGCCACCAACTGTAGGGTCGTTTGCAACTGAACCTTCAGCAACGGACAGATCAGTTGGGCAGTACCAAACCTTCAATGCCTCCGGGTTGGCCCAAGCGTCCCATAGCTTTTGGATGGAAACCGGGTAATTTCTTTCAACTGAATATAGAAAAATACTTTCTTGCATTATTCCCTGACTAATTTAAACGTTGAACCTAAACTCCACGACATCACCATCGCGCATCACGTAGTCTTTGCCTTCCATGCGAACCTTGCCTTGAGCCTTAGCTTCGTTCATGGAACCTGCAGCAACTAGATCTTCAAAAGAAACGATTTCTGCTTTGATGAACCCTCTTTGGAAGTCAGTATGGATAACACCTGCTGCCTGAGGAGCGGTCCAACCTTGTCTGATGGTCCACGCTCTGGCTTCTTTAGGACCAGCGGTTAGATAGGTTTGCAAACCTAATGTTTTGAATCCAATTCTGGCTAACTGATCTAGACCTGACTCATCCTGTCCTAGGGAGGCAAGTAATTCATTTGCTTCTTCAACCGAGAGATCAATTAGCTCTGATTCGACTTTGGCATCTAAGAAAACAGCTTCTGCCGGAGCTACTAGATCTGCAAGTTCCTTTAGTTTTGCCTTATCTCCAAGGACACTCTCATCAACATTGAAAACATAAAGAATTGGCTTAGCGGTTAGCAAACCTAGTTCTTTGATTGCAGTTATGTCGATTTTTGAGACGGAAAGTGGTTTACCAGTATTTAAGAAAGCAATAGCTTCGTCAACGATTTCTAAAACGGCAGGTTCTAGTTTCTTTCCTTTTACTTCTTTCTCAATTCTGTTTCTGGCTTTATCAAGTGTTTCTAGATCTGCCAAGATTAGCTCAGTATTGATGGTCTCAATGTCACTAGCTGCATCAACCTTGCCATCCACGTGAACCACATCAGGGTCAACAAAGCCACGAACTACTTGGGCAATGGCATCCGCTTCTCGGATGTTAGCCAAGAACTTGTTCCCCAGTCCTTCACCAACTGAAGCTCCACGGACAATACCGGCGATGTCAACAAACGATACAGGTGCAGGAAGAATCTTCTCACTACCGAAGATTTCGGCTAGTTTGTTGAGTCTTTCATCTGGTAGGTTCACCACACCGATGTTTGGCTCAATAGTTGCAAACGGGTAATTAGCCGCTAAAACATTGTTCTTGGTTAGCGCATTGAAGAGGGTTGATTTGCCGACGTTAGGAAGTCCGACGATTCCGATTGTTAGGGCCACCAGAGCAGTTTACTTGCCGTTACAGTCTCTATTCGTCATTGGTTGGGAATAGTCTTTTGCTATGCCGTTGAACTTCACTGCTATCGATTTCGAAACCGCTAATGGTTCGCCAGCTAGCCCATGCGCTGTTGGTTTGGTGAAAGTCGCTGATGGAAGAATTGTCGACACTTTTTCTACTCTTATTCAACCGCCATACCCACACGACTGGTTTGATCCTTTCAATATAAAAGTTCATGGGATAAAGCCTCAGGATGTTTTTACCGCTCCAACCTGGGAAGCAGCTCTTAGTGAAATGTTGCAGTTCATAAATGGAGACACACTCATCGCTCATAATGCTTCATTCGATATGGGGGTTCTCACTTCTAGCATTAAGGCCATTAGGTCTGAGGTGCCAGATCTGCACTATGGTTGCTCGCTAATTATGGCTAGGAAAACCTACAACTTAGAGAGCTATCGTCTGAACCAAGTTGCCTATGCCATCGGTCATGAAGAGTTTGAACACCACGATGCCCTTGCCGATAGTGATGCTTGTGCCAGAATTGTGATTCACATGGCTGCTCGGCACGGGGTGGATAACATCGAAGACCTAGCCAAAGCCACCAAACACAAGCTAAAACCGCTTAGAAAGCCTGTCGCAACTAGCTAGCCGTCTAAATGTCACCTGTTGGTGTGAGAATTTAGCCATGGAAATTACTATTGCTCTTCTCGCCCTAGTCATTGGATTGGCTATTGGCTATTTCATGCCCAAGAAATCAGGATCTGCGAGCAGCACTGATCAAAGCAGCCAACTTGCTGCAGCAAACGCCACCAACCTTGAGATTAGAAATCAACTCGATGATGCAAAAAAGCGCATCGAAGCTTTCGAGCAGCGCGAGCGCGAAGTCGCCCAAATGGAGAGTGTTTACCTTCAGGAACTTAGACCACTAGCTGCAAAGCTCAAAGAAGTCCAGGAAAAAGTTAGTGATGTTGAAAGAGAGCGCATCGATCAATTCAATACCATCAAAGAACAGATCACTCAGAGCCAACAACAACAAGAAAAGCTAACCAGAAACACCGAAGCATTAGCTGGAGCACTTACCAATAATCAGGTTCGAGGAAAGTGGGGTGAGCTCACTCTTCGCAGAATGCTCGAACAGTCTGGGCTAAGACCAGGAACGGACTTCTTTGAGCAGTTCAACACGGTGAATGATGCAGGCAAAGCAATAAAGCCAGACGTGATTATCAACATGCCTGAGGCAAAATTCGTGGCCGTGGACTCAAAAGTACCTTTCAATAATTTCCAAAGAGCATTTGAAATACCAGAGATTGCAGATGGAACCGATGAAAAACGTCGCAAAGAACTTCTGAAAGAGCATGCAAAAGATGTCAAGAAACACATCGATGACATCAGCGCAAAAGAATACTTCAGTGGATTAGAGAGCTCTCCCGAGTTCACCATCATGTTTATGCCTAGCGAGAGTTTGCTCTCAGTTACCTTGGAACATGACCCAACCCTGCTTGAGTATGCCTTCAACCAAAGGGTCGCTTTGGTTTCACCGGTTTCCTTTTTCTCAGTTTTGAAAACAATCCAATACAGCTGGAAACAAAATGCTCAGGAAGAAGCAATTATCGAAATTGTTGAGCTGGGTGTAAAACTCCACAACGCGGTTCGTGTAATTGCCGAACATGCCGCCAATTTAGGCTCGAAGCTAAACGATTCTGTGAAGGAATTCAACAAACTGGTCGGCAGCATGGAAACCGGGTTGCTGAAGTCAACACGTGATCTAAACGAACAGCAGAAAAAGATGCTGGATAAGGGCAAAGTTATCCCAGTTATTAATGAAATTGAGGACGGCACCAGAGGCTTCACCAAGCCTGAGCTAACTGCTCCTCCAAAGGATGAACAAGACTAAAGCCCCTAAATGACTGGTCCGAGTCCCGCCCCTGCCGCCTATAGACCTATATTGGCTATACTTTTTTTGGAATAGCCGACAGTGTCGTTTGCTTCTAAATCTGTAAAAAAATAAGACGTAGGAGAGACATGTCGCAGGGTCACTTTGGGGCAGCAGTTGTAACACTGACACCAGCGCCTACCCTAGACCGCACTTATTATGTAAATCGCCTTCAGCCTGGTGGCGTGAACCGCGCCGCTGATGTTCGAGAAGAGCTCGCTGGTAAGGGAATAAACGTTTCTCGAGGATTAACCTTGGCAAAAATCCATGCGCCTGGCGTAGTCCCGATTGGTAACGCAGATCCAAATGTCCTAGAACGCACAGGCTCTTCCTTTTTGGTACCTCTGTGGGTTGAGGGAAATCTTCGAGTCTCAACCACTATCGTTGACATCCACGGAACCACGACCAAAGTTAATGAATCACCAAGATCACTTTCAGAAGAAGACTGGCTGAAAGTTATCAGACTTACCCGGGAAACCGTAGTAAACACCGGAGCGAAGTGGTTAGTTATTGCTGGAGCACTGCCGACTTACCGATCTTCTGGAACTTTTGTTGATTTGCAACCAATCTTTGACGACATGAAAGAATTGGGCGTTAAGGTGGCTCTGGATACTTCCGGTGAACCGCTCTCCTATTGGGTAAAAAAAGATGCAGCGACCCTAATCAAACCGAATGCTGAAGAACTTGCCTCTGCAGTTGGCAGAGAACTTAAAACCGTGGGTGATGTTGTTTCAGCAGCCAGAGAACTTTGTGAAAATGGTATTGAAGTTGTCTTAGCTTCCATGGGCGCTGATGGAATTCTTGCAGTTACTAAAAACGATCAGTGGGCTGCCAAAACTCCTCCGGTGAAAGTAATCAATACCGTTGGTGCGGGAGATGCAACTCTCGCTGGCTTCTTAGCCGCTGTAGTGGAAAACCCGGTTCTCGATGGTGAAGAAAATTACGGAGTCGGCTTCAACGTTCCTCTGGGAATTCAAAACGCGGTCCGTTTTGGAGCGATTGCAGTTACTCAACCAACTTCGGGCCTAGCCAACCTAGATAACATGCCAGAGGCAATTCTGGATGCAACACCAGATCTTTCAGCACCTTTAGAAGAAATCGCTAAACCGTAGGAGTATTCAATGCCGGTCGCATCAAATGAGCAATACGCGGAAATGATTGACCGCGCTAAAAAAAGCGGCTTTGCTTACCCCGCGATAAACGTCTCATCATCGCAAACTGTTAATGCTGTTCTGCAGGGTCTAACTGAGGCAGGGTCAGATGGCATCATTCAGGTGACTACCGGTGGCGGTGATTACTGGTCAGGACCATCAGTAAAACACATGGCCACAGGTGCAGCGGCTATGGCCAACTTTGTTCGTGAAGTTGCTAAGAATTACCCAATCACGGTGGGTGTCCACACTGACCACTGTTCAAAAGACCACCTAGAGACTTTCTTGCTGCCAACTTTGGAAATGAGCAACGAACGAGTTCGTAATGGTCAAGAACCGCTTTTCAACTCACAGATGTGGGATGGTTCGGCGGTTAGCTTGACTGAGAACTTAGAAATTGCCAAGAAACTGCTGGTTCAAACCAAAAACCTCGGCATTATCTTGGAAGTTGAAATTGGTGTTGTCGGTGGTGAAGAAGATGGAGTGGAAGGTGGCGAAGGTGAGCACCTTTACTCCACCATCGAAGACGGCCTATTGACTGCTGAAGCACTGGGACTTGGCGAGAATGGGCGCTACCTAACGGCACTTACCTTTGGCAACGTGCACGGAGTTTATAAAGCTGGAAACGTTGTTCTCCGACCAGAACTTCTCAAGGATATCCAAGATGCTGTTGGTCAAAAGTATGGAAAAGAGATGCCTTTCGACTTAGTTTTCCACGGCGGATCTGGTTCGACTCAGCAGGAGATTGCTGATGCAGTCAAGAATGGGGTTGTGAAGATGAACATTGACACTGACACCCAGTATGCCTTTACCAGGGCAATTGCCGGACACATGTTTGCTAACTATGACGGCGTGTTGAGAATTGACGGTGAAGTTGGCAACAAGAAGATGTATGACCCTAGAGGTTGGGGTAAGACTGCAGAGGCTGCCATGGCAAAGAGAGTTTTACTTGCGACTGAAGAACTAGGTTCTTTTGGCAAGTCTATGTCGATCTAGTGTCGCTTTATTTTATTGCTGGTCTCTTCGCCAGCCGCTTTCAAATCTTTTCTAAGTTCCTTAGGCAGTGAGAACTGAACATCTTCTTCCGCTGTTTGAACCAACTGCACTTCATCGTAACCGCGAGCCGCTAAGTATTCCAATACTTCATCAACCAAAACTTCTGGAACACTTGCTCCAGATGAAACTCCAACCGAGTAAACATTCTGGAACCATTCGTCTTTGATTTCTGAAGCAAAGTCCACTCTGTATGCAGCCTTTGCCCCACTTTCTAAAGCAACTTCAACTAGGCGAACAGTGTTAGAAGAGTTAGCTGATCCGACAACAATTACAAGTTCAGCATCTTGAGCTACTTTTTTGATTGCAACCTGTCTGTTCTGTGTTGCGTAGCAAATATCATCGCTTGGCGGGTTTTGCAGAGTTGGGAAACGTTCTTTCAATTTCTCAACAGTCTCATAAGTTTCGTCAACTGAGAGTGTGGTTTGGGAAAGCCAAACTACCTTTTCAGGGTTTCTAATTGAAACGTTTAGAACACCTTTGATTCCATCAACCAATTGAACCTTGTCTGGAGCTTCTCCGGCAGTGCCTTCAACCTCTTCGTGACCTTCGTGGCCAATAAGCAAGATGTCATAGTCTTCATTCGCGAAGCGTTGCACTTCACGGTGAACTTTGGTCACCAGTGGGCAGGTGGCATCAATGGTGTTTAGGTTTCTGTCTTCAGCTGCCTTTACCACTGCTGGACTAACTCCATGGGCTGAGAAAACAAGAATTGCCCCTTCAGGGACCTCATCAACTTCGTTTACGAAGATTGCTCCACGCTGCTGTAAGGCAGATACCACGTGCTTGTTATGGACTATCTCCTTGCGCACATAGACCGGTGAACCGTGAAGATCTAGAGCCTTTTCCACCGCGATAACGGCACGGTCCACTCCCGCGCAGTATCCGCGCGGAGCTGCCAAAAGCACTCTTTTGTGTCGGTTCTCGGAAGTATTCTGGATGGTAGTCACCTGATAAGTCTAACCAAGGAGTGGTCATTGAATACTGTTGCTGAAATCGGCAAAGATCCTGACCATCCGTTTACGGTTGCCCAGCTAAGTCAGCGAATCTCTGATGCGATTGGCAAGTGGGGTTCTGCCTGGGTTGAAGGCGAGATTATCAAGTTCCAACACAAATCTGGTGGGCACGCTTACCCAAACTTGAGAGATTTGAATACTGGCGCAACAATTCCACTAGTCATTTTCAATAATGTCTTGGTTTCTTCCGGTGAAGAATTCCAGGATGGCGATCGGGTGCTAGTAAACGGAGTTATGGATTATTACATCCCAGGCGGAAAGTTGAGCCTGAAAGTATCCGCCATTAAGAAAATAGGTCTCGGTGTATTAATGGCTGAGATTGAAGCGCTGAGAGCAAAGATCCATGCCGAAGGCCTATCTGATCCTTTGAAGAAAAAGAAGCTTCCTTTCCTACCAAACGCCATTGGTCTTATTACCGCTAGCAACAGCGATGCAGAAAAAGATGTCAGACAAAATGTTGCTCTACGTTGGCCTGAAGCCGTAATCAAAATGATTAGCGTTTCAGTGCAGGGTCCTGAATGCCCACCAACAGTAATTGCAGCTCTTGAGAAGATGAATAAAGATCCAGAAGTAGACGTAATCATAATTGCCAGAGGTGGGGGCGGCTTCCTAGATTTAGTTGGCTTTAGCGATGAAGCTTTAGTTCGAGCAGTAGCTGCTTCAAAGAAGCCGGTTATATCTGCCATTGGTCACGAAAATGACCGACCGATTATTGATGAAGTTGCTGACCTCAGAGCATCAACTCCAACAGATGCGGCTAAACGAGTAGTTCCAGATGTCGTTGAAGAACGTCGAAAGATTCATGAAGCTTTGGATCGGATGAAAAACCGGATTTCGCATTTCATCAACTCGCAGGTAACTCTGGTGCAACAGATAAGAATGCATCCGATGCTGAAAGACCCCCATGCCTATTTGGACCAGAGAAATGACGAATTGGTCAGAACACTATCAGACCTTCGAGACCGCATGGACTATCGAATCGAAAATCAAACCGCTGAAATCAAAGCCAGTAGCAATCTGCTTAGATCGCTATCGCCGCAAAGCACCCTAGACCGCGGCTATTCAGTAGTTCGAGACGATTCTGGAGCTGTGATTACTGATTCGGCTGAAGCCAAGCCCGGTAGCACCCTAAAAATCACCCTGGCTAAGGGTGAACTGAACGCAACAACTAACTAGCGATTAAACTGGAGTAATAATGAGTGAAAATAACAGTGACATTGAGAAAATGACCTACGAGCAGGCTCGTGATGAGTTGACTAAGGTTTTGGGGCAACTTGAAGCTGGTTCAGTTACTCTGGACCAATCCATGGCACTTTGGCAGCGCGGAGAGCTGCTAGCTCAAAAATGTGAGCAGTGGCTTGCTGGTGCCCGAGCAAAACTTGATGAAGTTTTGAAAGAAAAGAAAGACTAACTAATTGAGCGATTCTGCGGCTAAGCATCGAGCAAGACAAACTGTTGTCAACCTGGTGCTGGCCCTAGCCGCTTGTGTGATTGCGGTGGTCTTGATTGTCATCTCAGTTCCTAGAGATGAATCAAATCGAATCAAAGCAGTTGAATATTCGAAGATTGTTTCCGAAGCCAAGACTTCAACAAATTTAGATTTGATTAGCATCAATCCAATTTCTGGTTGGTGGTGTAATTTGGCTAATTTGAAAACGGCGAGCAGCGATGGCGTGCAGCAGTTTGAAGCTGGATTTGTCGGATCAGATGTTAAATACATTGGATACACTCAAGCTTTTTCAGCTAATGCAACTTGGTTGGCATTCAAGCTGGGTAAAACTACAATTACAGGAACTTATAAAACTTGGGATATTTATAAAGCAGTAATTCCAAATGACCCTAAACAAACCATGGATTACATCATGGTTCACAAATACGGTAATGAGAACTACGTTTTGCTATACGGGGTAGCCGACCAATCTGATTTTGAATTATTTGCGGATGAGATCACCAACCGATTAAGCGCGAATACATCAAATGATTAGACCAAAGAATCCCATTCAGGCATGGCATGCACTTGTCGAAGGAAACCATCGATTCGTCAGTGGTGCTCCTGCTCACCCAAGGCAAGACATTGATCAGCTGGCTGGCCAGGCAGAAAAACAGAAGCCATTTGCAGCACTGTTTGGTTGCTCAGACTCAAGGCTTTCTGCAGAAATCATCTTTGATGTCGGTCTTGGCGACCTCTTTGTGGTTCGAAATGCTGGCCAGGTGATTGCCGAAACTATCCTTGGTTCCCTGGAGTATGCAGTTGAAGTCTTGGAGGTTCCGCTTATCTTGGTCTTAGGGCACGATGAATGCGGTGCGATTAGGGCAACCATGGATGCCAACGAAGGCAAGCTGCAGGCCAATGGCGAATACATCCATAACCTAGTGGACCGGATAACACCTACCCTGCTTGAAGCTAAGGCCCAGGGCTTCCATGAGATTGACGAGATTACCGACTTGCACGTACGTGAGACTATTGCGGAAATGATTTCCAGATCTGACCTCATTCAAAACCGCATCGAATCGGGTAAATTGGCAGTTGTTGGTGCCAATTATGTTCTAGAACTGGGTGAAGTTCACCAAATCCAAGCTGTTGGAAACATCGACTGAATACTTAATAGTAAAGAGGGCAAAAATGGAATACCGCATCGAACACGACACCATGGGTGAAGTAAAGGTCCCAGTAAACGCGCTGTATGCAGCACAAACCGCAAGAGCAGTTGAGAACTTTCCTATCAGCGGGACAACCCTAGAACGTCAGCACATTGCGGCTCTTGCCCAGATAAAAAAAGCAGCAGCCCTAGCCAATGCCAAGCTCGGTGTATTAAGCCAAGAGATTGCAGATGCTATCGCCAAAGCTGCCGATGAGGTTATTGCTGGAAAGCATGACACTGAATTCCCAGTAGATATCTTCCAAACTGGTTCCGGCACCTCTTCAAACATGAACATGAACGAAGTTCTTGGAACTATTGCTTCAAATCATCTCGGAAGCAAAGTTCACCCAAACGACCATGTAAATGCTTCTCAGTCTTCCAACGACGTATTTCCGACCTCTGTCCATCTAGCGGTTACCAGCGCGCTGATTCATGATCTATTGCCAGCACTGGACCAGCTAGCCAAAGCTTTAGAAGAAAAAGCCGTTGCTTGGGACAAAGTAGTGAAAGCTGGTCGGACACACCTAATGGATGCAACTCCGGTAACTCTTGGTCAGGAGTTCGGTGGCTACGCAGCCCAAATTAGATACGCCATCGAAAGAATCGAAGCGGCCATTCCAAGAACAGCTGAGGTCCCACTCGGCGGGACAGCAGTTGGAACCGGTATTAACACCCCTAAAGGTTTCCCTCAGGAAGTAATCAGACTGTTGGCTGAACAAACTAAACTTCCTATCACTGAAGCAAGAAATCACTTTGAAGCTCAGGGTGCAAGAGATGGACTTGTTGAAGCATCTGGAGCACTAAGAGTTTTGGCAGTTAGCGTCACCAAAATTTGTAATGATCTACGTTGGATGGGTTCTGGACCAAACGCAGGTTTAGGTGAAATTGCTATTCCAGATCTGCAACCGGGATCTTCAATCATGCCTGGCAAAGTAAACCCAGTTATTCCTGAAGCAGTAATGATGGTGGTTGCCAGAGTTATCGGAAATGATGCAACAGTGGCTTGGGCTGGTGCAACCGGAAACTTTGAACTGAATGTTGCCATTCCAGTAATGGGAAACTCACTTCTAGAATCAATTCGACTGTTATCAAATTCTTTGAGACTGTTAGCCGACAAAACTGTTATCGGACTTGAAGCCAATCAGGTAAGAGCTAGAGCCCTGGCTGAATCTTCACCTTCGATTGTTACCCCACTTAATAAATTCATCGGCTACGAAGCCGCGGCCAAGATAGCTAAGCACGCAGTTAAGAAAGGCATCACTATTCGTGAGGCAACCATCGAGCTTGGTTATGTTGACGGTGAAAAGCTGACCATGGAGCAACTAGACACGGCCCTCGATGTTTTATCGATGACTTCACCTAATTAGTAAAAGCCCAAACCGGCAAACAACAAATAAAGCTAAGCAAAAGATAAGGCCCGAGTGGAATGCTTTGGCCTAAGGTTGCTCTTCCTCTCATTAGCTGAAAAATAACTACCCCGAAAGCTAAAACAAAAGCCAAACCAAGAGCAACAAGTGAACCTACCGGTGAAAAGAAACCGAGGGTAAGAGCTAGTGCACTGGCTAACTTCACATCCCCCATGCCCAACCAGTCAAAGTAATTAGCCAATAGGCCGGCGATGAAGATTCCCAGTGCGAGCACTATGGCAAGTAAAAGTTGCACCCAGTCTGCACCAACTAAAACAGCAATGCTTTGAGCTAAGAGCGCTATCGGGAATGCAGGTAGGACGATCCTGTTGGGTAGCCGATGCTCTCGAAGATCAATGACTGTCAGGGGTATTGCTGCAAACGCTAAATACAGGGCAGGTATTAGCGCGATTAGTGTTGACAGACTGGGCACCTAGAAAGACTAGGCAAATTGGAAAATACTGCTGGAGTTATCCCCAACTAGTTATCCAGCAGGCTGGTGACCATATCGGCAATTGGCGAACGCTCTGATCTAGTCAAAGTCAGGTGGGCAAATAGCTGTTGACCTTTCAAGGCTTCAATGACCGAGGCAACTCCGTCATGGCGACCAACTCTCAGGTTGTCTCTCTGGGCAACATCGTGAGTGAGAATTACTCTTGAGTTTTGACCGATACGTGAAAGAACTGTTAGCAAAACATTTCTCTCCAGTGATTGAGCTTCATCAACAATGACGAAAGCATCGTGCAATGATCTGCCTCGAATATGGGTAAGCGGCAAAACCTCAAGGATTCCACGGTCGTTTATGTGTTCCAATACTTCCTTGCTAACCAAAGGACCGAGAGTATCAAAAACTGCTTGGGCCCAAGGGTTCATCTTCTCGGCTTCGGTTCCAGGTAGGTAACCCAGTTCTTGACCACCAACCGCATAAAGAGGTCTAAACACCATAATCTTTTTGTGAAGTCGACGCTCTAAAACAGCTTCTAATCCAGCACAAAGTGCAAGTGCTGATTTACCAGTTCCAGCGCGACCACCAAGCGAAACAATGCCAATTTCGTTATCTAGCAAAACATCAACAGCGAGTCTCTGTTCAGCGCTTCTTCCGTGAACACCAAATACTTCTCGATCTCCTCGAACTAGCTTCATCTTATGATCTGCGGTAACTCTACCCAGGGCAGAGCCTCGCTCAGAAGAAATAACCAGACCGCAGTTAACTGGTAAGTGCTTTACCCCAGGGTGCTCATAAACTTCAGCGTCATAGAGTTCACTCATCTGATCTGCACTCATGGCGACTTCGTGGATACCGGTATAACCAGAATCAACAGCCATTTCGGCACGATACTCATCTGCGGTGAGACCAAGAGCTGAGGCTTTTACTCTAAGTGGTAAATCTTTTGAAACAACTGTTACTGCAAAACCTTCGTTTGCAAGGTTGGCAGCTACTGCCAAAATTCTGGTGTCATTATCGCCAAGTTGGAAACCCACAGGAAGCACGTTTGTGTTGATGTGATTTAACTCAACTCTAAGTGTTCCGCCATCACCGACACTCACTGGGAAATCTAGTCGCTCATGTTGCATGCGAAGATCATCGAGGTGTCTTAGCGCTTGTCTGGCGAAGTAACCAATCTCCGGGTCATGGCGCTTCTTTTCCAATTCATTGATAACAATTATTGGAATAACAACTTCATGCTCAGCAAACCGGAATATCGCTTTTGGATCAGCAAGTAAAACTGAGGTGTCGATGACGAAAGTTTTAATTTTGGTTTCGGATTTTGATTTTGTGGCCTTAGGGGTCGACTTTTCGGTCTTCACGATGTTGCTGCTCTTTGTGGCCATTAACGCTCCTGTTAAGCAATATTAGTTAGAGCGTATAACTAAACTTTCTAAGTCTTTGGCAACACGCCTAAGCACCAAAGCGTCTTCTTCGTGAACTAAATGCGCGAAGTGCGCGAAGGAAATCCACTCTGCGAAAATCTGGCCAGAGTGCTTCTTCAAAATAAAGTTCGCTATTGCTTGACTGCCAAAGTAAAAAACCAGAGAGTCTTTGTTCACCAGAAGTTCTAATTATTAAATCCGGGTCTGGCTGTCCAGTGGTGTATAAGTGTTCGGTAATTAGTTCTGGAGTGAGCAAATTAGCTAACTGATCAATCGAGTGACCAGCTGCCGAGTGCTTCATCAAGAGTTGCTTCACAGCATCGGCAATCTCATGACGACCACCGTAAGCAACAGCAAGATTTACATGCAAACCCTCGAGCTCTTTAGTTGCCTCTTCTGCTGCTTCGAGGCTTTCTCTTAATCCTTCGGGAAGAACTGTTCTATCCCCAACCAGTCGAACCCGCCATTTTTTACTTTTAGCTAGATCTCTAGCCACCTCGCCAATAATGCGAAGCAGATCTTTTAGTTCATCTTCAGAGCGTTTAGTGAGATTGTCAATTGAAAGCATATATAAAGTAACTACTGGGATACCCAAGTCATCACACCAGTTAAGAAACTCGTGAATCTTTCGACCACCAGCGGTGTGACCAACTTCAGCTTTAGCACCAAAGTTTTTTTCTGCCCATCTACGATTACCATCTAGCATCACAGCAACATGCTGAGGAAGTTCAGATTGATTGAAAGAGTTGAGGATTCCACGCTCGTAAACCCGATAGATAAGATTGCGCACTGTTTAAGCGTATTGTTTATTCCATGAATAGAGAAACTCCAGACCCGCTGTATTTACCCATAGCGGATACTGTTCCCGCTGATGCCCTAGAGGCTAAGCCTTCCTGGCGAGGCTGGATACACACTGGGGTAATGCCATTGGTGATAGCCGGTGGTGTGGTCTTGTTAGTTCTAGCTCATGGACTTCCTGCCAAACTAGGTGCAACCGTGTTCTTTGTCGGCTCTTTCCTGTTGTTTGGAAACTCTGCTCTTTACCACCGATTCAACTGGAAGCCGAAGCTGCGGGTAATTCTAAAAAGAATTGATCATGCCAATATCTTTTTACTAATTGCAGCCAGCTACACACCAATGGCAATTGTTGCCCTTCCTAAAGATCATGGAATTTTATTGCTTGTGATGGTTTGGGTTGGAGCTTTAGTTGGAATCTTCTTTAGAGTTTTTTGGATTACTGCTCCACGCTGGCTTTATGTTCCGCTGTATGTCGGTCTTGGCTGGGTAGCCATGATTTATATATTTGACTTTTACGCAGTCAATGCAATTGCAATGAATCTGATTTTAGGGGGTGGCCTTTGTTACACCCTAGGAGCTGTTATTTACGGAATCAAGAAACCAAACCCATTTCCAGGTCACTTTGGGTTTCACGAGATCTTCCATACGCTAACCGTCTTGGCTTTTATCTGCCACTGGATTGCGATCTTCTTAGTGAGCACTAGCCCACTGAGTAGCTCATTGGGTGGCTAGTTCTTATCTTTACGGTCAGCACGCTCTCGAGCTAAATCTCTAGCTTCTTCTTCAGCTGCTTCTTCCTCTGAGATTTCTTGGAGAATCTCTTCGCGGTAGCGAACCTTGCGGATTCGACGCACCATGTCATAAATCAAGAAGCCAGCGGCAACAGCCAGGAAAAAGGTGAAGACCCAGCCGAGAATGCCTGGACTGGTAGCGATAGCTCCATCGCTCTGAGTGGGGTCGCCGTCTGTTCTTAGGACAAGACTTAGTAGATTCATGGTTTAACCTTAACAAGATGAGAGAAGTTCAAGACCCAATCGCCGATAGATATGGCAGAAAAGACTCAAACCGCAGACCGGTAATGATTCTAGGCTCAATACTGCTTGTAATCTTTCTAATTTGGGCTGTCTGGTCAACCGTAACTGGGGCTAGGCCAACACCGAAAACCGTTGGCTATGAGGTCATCAATGACCATCAAATCAGGGTTGAATTTGGAATAACCAAGCCTTCAGATCGATCTATTGGCTGTGCAATACAGGCTCTAAAGCAGGACTACGGCATTGTTGGCTATAAAGAGGTTTATTACCCCGCTGGCAAGGATTACCTGACCGATTCGGTCGCCCTGACCACCAGTGAACCGGCTGTGACTGGGCTGGTTGACCATTGCTGGTTTTACTAAGATATAGGTAACCCGCTCGAGCATTGCTCGAGCGCTTTTATTTACTTTGGAGAATAATGAGCAACCCAACCTGGCTAACCCAAGAAGCCTACGACCGACTTAAGGCCGAGCTGGACCAGCTAATCAAAGTTGAGCGCGCCGCTATCGCCAAGAAGATTCAAGAGGCTAGAGAAGAAGGCGACCTAAAGGAAAACGGTGGTTATCACGCCGCTAAAGAACAGCAGGGAACCATTGAAGCCCGCATCGCACGCCTCAACCAAATCTTGGCTAACTCGGTAGTTGGCGAATCACCTGAAACTGGTGACACAGTCACCCAAGGTATGGTTATCAAACTTGAACTAAACGGAAGAGAAACAGAGTTTCTTTTAGGCTCTGCAGAAATGGCAGAGAACACCGATATGACTGTTTACTCACCAGATTCACCGCTTGGTAATGCCATCATGGGTGCCAAGATTGGTGAGACTGTTGAATACACCGCACCAACCGGCAAGAAAATCTCTGCCAAGATTCTTGCGGTGAAACATTTCGAAGGCTAATTAGTGCCACTCAGTCTGACTAACCAGGAAGCAAAACTTATTGCTTTAGATGCTGTTGGGCTAGTTGGCAACCAAGACAAAACTGTTTTAGATGTTATAGATCGCTTTGGCATGCTGCAGATAGACAGCGTAAATGTTTTTGAACGAGCACATTACATGCCTTTGTTTTCCAGATTAGGTGCTTACGACAAAAATGATTTAGATTCCCTAACTGCCGGTTCGAAACCAAAACTTATTGAATACTGGGCCCACCAAGCAAGTTTTATCAGACCGGAAAATTTTTATCTTTATGATTTCAGGATGCAGTATTACCGAGACAGAGCAGCGAAACCGGGCAGCTTTTATCAGCAAAATATAAAGCTGGCTAACTGGATTAAGTCAGAACTGAAAGCCAATGGGCCTATGACCCATTCAGATTTCGAACATGAAGACAATGTTCGTCAAGGTTCCTGGTGGGGTTGGAGCACCGTCAAGACAGTCATGGAGTCTATGTTTCTCCAGGGTGAAATTGTTGCCGGTGGTAGAAGAAACTTCAGCAAACTCTATGGATTACCAGAACAAATTCTTTCAACAAAAAACCTCAATAAGAGTATGGATCATAGACAAGCTCGAGTGAAACTTCTTGCACATTCAGCAAGGCTGATGGGCGTTGGGACAGCTAAAGATATTGCCAATGTGATTTTCTATCGACCAAGTGAAATCCAAGAAGAATTACAAACACTCATTGATAAGAAGATTATTTTCCCAGTCACAGTAGAAGGTTGGACTAAACCTGCCTATTTACACAAAGATTACCTAAACGTAGACACAAAGACCATTAAGCCAAACCTCACCACAGTGCTATCCCCTTTTGATCCACTTACCTGGGAAAGAGATAGAGCACTAAGGCTTTTCAACTTTGATTACAAAATTGAAATCTATGTTCCTGAACCAAAGCGCATCTATGGTTATTACTCGTTACCAACCCTGCATAAAGACAAGTTGATTGCTCGTTTAGACCTAAAGTCAGATAGACAAAACAACGAATTACTGGTCCAGTCGGCTTGGCATGAACTGGAACTAACTGAAAAAGAAGTTACTAAATACAGCAAAGCTTTGGCTAAGCACCTAAAAGTAGTCCAAAAATGGCAAGGCTTAGATTCAGTGCAGGTAAAGAAAAAGGGAAACCTGGCTTTAGAACTTAGAACCAATCTGCATTAGGCGCTTGATACGAGCATCTAGCGGAGGGTGTGTTGAGAACAATCTCTCGGCAACCGAAGGCTTTACCGGATCACTGATATACATGTGAGCCATCGAACTGGAAGCTCTGCGCATTGGTCTTCCATACTGTTTTAACTTCCCTAACGCACTAGCCAAACCTTCTGGGTATCTAGTGATTTCAGCACCTGAAGCATCGGCAAGATATTCACGTTGTCTTGAAACAGCAGCACTAACGATTGGGCCGATTAGAGCAGCAATAATCCAGGCCACAATACCAACCAAAATCAAGATCGGGCCAAGGTTGTTATCCCTGCCTCTTGAATTGCTTGAAAAGAACGCCATTCTCATAAAGAAATCAGCGATAATTCCAATTGCTGAAACTAGACCAAAAACAATAGTTGAAACTCGAATGTCGTAGTTCTTAACATGGCTCATTTCATGAGCCATTACACCTTCTAGTTCTTTGTCATCCATGATGGCCAATAAACCGGTGGTAGCAGCTACCACGGCATTCTTTGGATCTCTTCCGGAAGCGAAAGCGTTAGGTGCTTCATCTCTAATCAGATAAACCTTAGGCATCGGCATTCCCTCGGTAATAGCCAGGTTTTCAACTACTCTCCAAAGTCTTGGATTATCGGCCTTGGTAATTTGAACTGCACCAGATGCGGCAACTGCAAAACTACCCGCAAAGAAATACTGCAACAGGGCATAAAAAGCTACGAAGCCGATAATCAAAAAAGCTGAAGAGCCATAGCCGGTTAAATAACCCAACCAGGTTGCTAATGCTCCCACCAGTAAAACAAACAGCCCAATTATCAAAACCGTGTTGCGTTTATTGGCAGCAATTGCTGAATACATAGTTCTTTAGAACTTAACTTCCGGAGCGTCCTGAATCTTGTCTAGGTCAGCCACCTCGAAGAAAGCCAAGGCTTGAAAACCTAAACCTTTAGCAAAGAAAGAGTTTGGCCAAAGCTTTACCTTGGTGTTGAATTCACGAACACCACCGTTATAGAAACGACGGGCAGCCATGATCTTGTCTTCGGTGTCAGAAAGCTCTGATTGAAGACCTAGGAAGTTTTGTGAAGCCTGAAGTTGAGGATATGCCTCAGCAACTGCAAATAGTGATTTCATTGCAGCCTGGAAGTCACCTTCTGCTTTAGCAGCCTTAGCTGGGTCAGCCAGATTAGCACCTGCGATGGTGGCAGCTCTTGCCTTAGTTACGTTTTCAAAAACAGCCGACTCGTGCTTGGCATAACCTTTGACAGTTTCAATCAAGTTAGGGATTAGATCGGCACGTCTTTTTAGCTGAACAGTAATATCGCTCCATGCTTCTTCAACACGTACCTTTAAACGGACTAGTCCGTTTCTCATACCAACTAGCCAAAGGCCACCAATAACTAGAACACCTAGAAGTACCCACAGCCATACGTAATCCATGCTTGATTTGCTCTCTTTCTATGAACTTGCTTGTGCTCTTAAGCCTAGGCTCAAAGAGCTTTAAAACTAAGGGTTTCATAAATGCTCACAGCGAACTTTATGCTGTGCCCCCAGTGGGACTCGAACCCACACTGGAACGATTTTAAGTCGTCTGCCTCTGCCATTGGGCTATGGGGGCGAACTATTAAGCCTTGGGCCTAGCAGCCCAAGTCTCAAAAGCCGCTCTAGGCT
>Ga0214917_10002027_pt1 | contig 25292 bp, 21 predicted proteins | sample LL_1208_BB_MetaG_FD_177983 | JGI IMG/M metagenome (GOLD analysis project Ga0214917, IMG submission 177983) | Freshwater microbial communities from Lake Lanier, Atlanta, Georgia, United States - LL_1208_BB | ecosystem: Environmental > Aquatic > Freshwater > Lake | place: USA: Georgia | collected...
TTTTGACCGATTTGCCGCCTTTGCCGACCGAGGCGGTCGCGGGGGTGAGGGGTTCGTCCTTCACGTATTTGTTAACCAACAACTGCTGACCGATGGTGAACAGGCCGTTGACGGTCGAATAGAGGGCGAGGGCGGCGGCGAAGTTGTAGCAGAAGAGCGCAAACATGACCGGCATGAATTTCATCATTGCGGCCTGCGGGCCCTCCAAGGTGGTGGTCTGGGGGGTTATGCGCATCTGCACGATCATCGTGATACCCATCAGAAGGGGCATGATGTTGAGCGGGAAACCGAGACCGGGGATGCGCCAGACGGTGTCGGGGCCGGAGAGGTCATGAGCCCATAGGAAGTCTTGAAAACGCAGCTCGGCGGTGCCCTGGAGCATGGCGAAGAAGCCGATGAAGAGAGGGATGGTGATCAGGATGGGGATGCAGCCTCCGGCGGGGTTGACCTTGTGTTCTTTGAACAGGTTGAGGGTGGCTTCGTTTAGTTTCTTGGGGTTGTCCTTATATTTTTCCTTAATTGCCTTCATCGGCTCCGAGAGTTTAGCCATGCGCTTGGCCGACTTGGAGGCGGCAAGGGTGAAGGGGACGCTAACCAGCTTTAGCAGGATGGTCATCAGGATGATGGCGACGCCCCAGTTGCCGACCCAAGAGTGGATGCAAACCAAGGATTTATTAAGAATGGGGGCGACGATACCGGATAGGAAGATGCGGTTGAAGAAATAGCGGTCGAACTGCATCACCTTATCCTCGCGGTGTTTGAACTCGGCGGAGCGGTTGAGGCGGGTGAACTCCTTGGGGCCGACGTAAAGGAGGCCGGTGTGGGTCTGGGTGACGCCGGGGGCGAGGGAGGGTTGGTCGAAGCGGGCGGCGGCGGTGATGCCTACGTCGGTGCGGCTGCCGCCGGGCAAGGGCGGTAACTCGACGCGGCGGATGACGACGGATTGTCCGGGTTGGTCCGGGGTATAAATGCTGGCGAAGAACTGGTTCTTTACTGCCGCCCAGACGATGGGGCGAGTTTGCTCAAGCTGGGTTTTAGGGTTCGGGTCACCGGCGCCGAAGCGGGCGAAAAAGCTCGGATCGAAGGCGTTGCGGTCGGTTACTTCGGAGTCTTTGCCATCGTAGCTGGCAACGTTGAGGTAGAGGCCGGTATCGTTCGGGCTCACGAGCGAGCTCGTGCCGAGTTCGAGGACGAGGCGTGGGAGCGGGATGGTGGCGTCGGTGAGGTTGCGCAGAGTGGTCTCGTGGCGGATGCGGTAGGGGTCGGCTTTGGGGTCAGTGGCGTGGGGCAGGGAGAATCGGCGGGTCACCTCGAGGCGTTTCTCGAAAACGGTGCGGTAAACGACTTCGGAGGCGGAGGCCGAGACGAGTTCGTAGCGGGTTTCTTGGCCGAGGCCGGCGAGTTCGCCTAGGGCGAGGATGGGGGCGGCGTGGCGCTCGTTGAAAACAAAGGATTCGGGGCCGTGCTGGGTGGCGGGGTATTTTTTGAACGCGACGTCCTGAATGGCGCCGCCGAAGTCGGTCAGGCGCACGGCGACGAATTCATTCGCCAGCACGGAGGTCTGGGCGTCGGTGCGGCTAGTGGTGAGGGCGGCGAAGGCGGTGCTAGGTGCAGCGTTGGGCGCGGCGAGCACGGGCATGGCGGGATCGGCCTGGGTGGTGGCGGGGGCGGCGGCCAGCGGGGCGGGAGGGGGCGGTGGTTGGAGTCGGGCGCCGACGATGAGGGTCGCGAAGGCGGCGACGATAAACACGATGCCGATAGTCAGGTTCTTCTTATCCATTTGGTTAAAGTGGGGGGCGGGCGGATCAGGTGGAAAGGGTGCGGGCTGGGACGGGGTCGTGGCCATGAGCGCCCCAAGGATGACAGCGCAGAACGCGTCGGGTGGCGAGAAAACCACCGCGCAGGGCGCCGTGGGCGGCGAGGGCTTCGAGGGCGTAGTGGGAGCAGGTCGGGCTGAACCGGCAGCCTGCGCCGGGTCCGGCGAGGGCGTGGAGGCTCGGCGACACCGTCAGTTGGTAGGCCCGAATGCCGATGGCCAGGGCGCGCGTCGCGAGGCCGGGCGAGGGGGCGGCGGAGGCGGGGGGCTGGAGGTCAGGCGGCACGATTTGGGAAGAGTTTACGGCAAAGGGTCGAAAATCTCTCCTGCAGGGCGGTGTGTTCAAGCCCATTGAGCGAACGACGGGCTACGAAGATAAAATCAACGTCGGGCGGGAAGGCGGCTTGGTGAGCGCGGAAACCCTCGCGGAGGCGGCGTTTGGCGCGGGCGCGGGCGACGGCGTTGCCGACGGCAGAGCGGGAGGCGACGAAGCCGGCGCGGGCCGGCGCGGGTGCGGTTGGAGGGGGGGCATCCGTCGTATTCACTGGAGTCAAAGGCGGACGGCGCGGGGCGTAAAAAACCGTAAACGCGCCGCAATCGAAGCGCCGGCCGACGTTTCGGATATGGTCGAAATCCCCTTGGCGGCGGAGGTGCTGCTCGGGACGGAAGCGCATGGCGGGCGGCTGGTAAAACACGAAACCCCGAGCGTGGGCCCGGGGTTTCGCTGAACGCCAGCCGGGTGATAGCCGGGAGGCGGGAGGGATGTCGCCGGACTTAGACGACGGTGAGGCGCTTACGGCCCTTGGCGCGGCGGGCGGCGAGCACTTTACGGCCACCTTTGGTGGCTTTGCGGGCGCGAAAGCCGATCTTGCGGGCGCGTTTTTTACGGTGCGGGCGGAAGGTGGGATCCATGGTGGTCTGAGGAGTTAAAGGTTAACGGAAGTGCGGGACGGCGGGGGCGGTGTCAACACAGGTTTCTTAAGGGCGACGATTTTAGTCGGTTGAGAGGGCCCTAGATAGCGTGCAGAGCGGCTTTAGAAACAGCGAGGGCGGCTTCCTTGACCGCCTCGGACATAGTCGGATGGGCATGGATAGTGCGGGCGAGGTCCTCGGCGCTGCCTCCATATTCCATGTGGGTGACGATCTCGGAGATGAGTTCGCCGGCATTGTGGCCGAGGATCTGGGCGCCAAGGATCTTGTCGGTCGTGGCGTCGGCGATGATTTTCACAAAGCCGTCGGTGGCGTCGGCCGCAATGGCGCGACCGTTGGCGGCAAAGTTGAACTTACCGACATTGACGGCAATGCCCTTGGCCTTGGCGGCGTCCTCGCCGAGGCCGACGGAGGCAACTTCGGGGTCGGTGTAGACGATGGCGGGCACGAGGTCCCAGTTCACGTGGCCGTGTTGGCCGGCGATCCACTCGGCGACGGCGACGCCGTCCTCCTCTGCCTTGTGGGCAAGCATGGGGCCGGCGACGACGTCGCCGATGGCCCAGATGCCGGGGACGTTGGTGCGCAGGTGGGCGTCGACCGCGATGCGTTTTTTCTCGTCGAGGTTGATGCCCGCGACTTCAAGGCCCAGGCCGTCGGTATAGGGGCGGCGGCCTACGGCAACGAGCACGACGTCGGCGGGGAAGGAGAGTTTTTCCGCGCCGCGCTCGGCGTTGAGCAGGCCGGCGTGGGTGTCGTAGCCGGTAACTTTGGCACCGACCTCGATTTTCAGACCCTGTTTCTGGAGAATGCGGGTGAAGGCGCGGACGATATCGTCGTCGTAGGCGGCGGCGATCTTGGGCAGGAACTCCACTACGGTCACTTCGGCGCCCAGGCGGGCCCAGACAGAGCCGAGCTCGAGGCCGATGGCGCCGCCGCCGATCACGGCGAGACGCTTCGGGACGGAGGGCAGGTTGATGGCGTGGTCGGACGACACGATGGTGGTGCCGTCAAACTTCAGGAAGGGCAGTTCCACCGGCGCGGAGCCGGTGGCGATGACGATGTTTTTTGCGGTGAGGCTCTGATCGCCGACCACGATGGTGTTGGCGGCGGTGAATTTAGCCGAGCCAGTGAGCACGGTGATCTTGCGGGCCTTGGCGAGAGCGGCGACGCCGCCGGTGAGTTTGGTCACGACGTCGTCTTTTTTCTTCAACAGGGCGGCGAGGTCGAGGCTCACGCCATCGAATTTGATCCCGTGGGCGGCGGCGTGGGTCTTGGCGAACGCGTAGTGTTCCGAGGAGTGAAGCAGGGCCTTGGACGGGATGCAGCCCACGTTCAGGCAAGTGCCGCCAAGGGTAGGGCGTTTATCGATGAGGGCAACCTTGAGCCCGAGTTGGGCGGCGCGAAAGGCGCAGACGTAGCCGCCGGGGCCGGCGCCGATGACGATGAGATCGAAGGAAGACATGAGGAGTAGCGAGTAGTGAGTAGCGGGTAGCGAGTAGGTCGGAAGGGCGAGACTGCGGGTGGCGAAAGGAGACTTGAATGCTCGCTACCCACTACCCGCTACTTCATCAGGCTCCGATCAGGAGCCGAGCGGGGTCTTCGATGGCTTGTTTCACCTTCACGAGAAAGGTGACGGCTTCTTTACCGTCGACCAAGCGGTGGTCGTAACTGAGAGCGAGATACATCATCGGGCGGATGACGACCTGACCATTCACCGCCATCGGGCGCTCATTGATGGCGTGGAGGCCGAGGATTGCGCTCTGGGGGGCGTTGATGATCGGGGTGGACAGCATCGAGCCGAAAATGCCGCCGTTGGTGATGGTGAAGCAGCCGCCCTCGAAGTCAGGTAGGCCGAGTTTGCCGTCGCGGGCTTTTTTGGCGACCTCGCCGATGGCCTTCTCGATGCCGGCCATGTCGAGTTTGTCGCACTCGCGCACTACGGGGACCACGAGCCCCTTCTCGGTGGAGACGGCCATGCTGATGTCATAGTAGTGGTGTTGAATGACCTCATCGCCGTCTAGTTGGGCGTTGATGGCGGGGACTTCCTTTAGGGCGTGGACGACGGCCTTGGTGAAGAAGGACATGAAGCCGAGTTTCACGCCGTTCTTCTTCACGAAATCGTCTTGGTATTTCGCGCGCAGGGCCATCACGGCTGACATGTCGACCTCGTTGAAGGTGGTGAGCATGGCGGCCTCGTGCTGGGCGGCGACCAATCGCTTGGCGATGGTCTGGCGCAGCTTGGTCATTTTCACGCGGGTTTTCTTGCCGGCGGGTGGGGTCGAAACGACGGGGGCGCTGGCGGGAATACTGGTGGCGGGCGCGGCGGCGATGGCGGCGGCGACTTCCTTCGGCGTAGCGGCGGCGGCGAGCATGTCGCCCTTGGTAACGCGGCCGGCTTTTCCGCTGCCGGCCACGCTGGCGGGATCTATGCCGGTGTCGGCGGCGAGGCGGCGAACGGCAGGGGAGGCCTCGGCGATGGCCGCTGCTTTCGTTGCTGGAGCGGGCACCGCTGCCGGAGTGGCGACAGGTGCGGCGGCGGCTGGTGCCGAGCCGGCGGCGGCGGAGTCGATGGTGGCGACAACCTCCCCGATTTTTACTTCGGCGCCGGTAGCGACCTTTAGGGTGATCACGCCGGCGGCCTCGGCGACGCCTTCGGAAGTGATTTTGTCGGTCTCCAGTTCGAACAGGGGCTGGTCCTTTTTCACGGGGTCACCGTTTTTCACGTGCCATTTAGCGAGCACGCCGGAGCTGATGGATTCGCCGAGGGGCGGGATTTTGACTTCGATTTGGGACATGGTTGGTTTGGAAGTAGCGAGTAGTGGGTAGCGGGTAGCGAGTAGGCGGAATCGAGGCAGCGGGTGTCAGGTGGAGTAGCGGCTTGGAATGCTCGCTACCCACTACCCGCTACTCGCACCTTTTCAGGCTTGGAACGCCTGTTTCAGGAAGGCGTTGAGCTCTATCTTGTGGAGAGAGAGGGCGCCGACGGCAGGGGAGGCGGCGGCGTCTCGACCGATGTAGGCGGCTTTGCGGCCGAAGAGGGTCTCGAGTTCAGGTGCGATGTAGCTCCAGGCGCCCATGTTTTGCGGTTCCTCCTGGACCCAGACCAGCTTGGCCTTGGCGTGGGTTTTGGCGAGTTCGGCGAGGGTGGCGCGGTCGAGTGGGTAAAGTTGTTCGAGCCGGATAATGGCGGTATCCTCGATACCGTTGGTCACGCGGTAGTGGTGGAGATCGTAGTAGACCTTGCCGGAGCAAATCAGCACGCGTTTGGCCTTTTTTGGGTCAGGCAGGTGGGTATCGGGCAAGATGGCCTGAAAGGAACCGGTTGCGAAGTCGTCGAGTTTGGAGATGGCGAGCGGGTGGCGAAGAAGGCTCTTCGGCGACATCACGACCAGCGGTTTCCGGAGGTCGCTCTTCATCTGGCGGCGGAGGGCGTGGAAATAATTGGCGGGGGTGGTGATGTTGGCCACTTGGATGTTATCCTCGGCGCAGAGCTGGAGGAAACGTTCGAGGCGGGCCGAGGAGTGTTCGGGGCCCTGGCCTTCGTAGCCGTGGGGCAAGAGGAGAACGATCCCGGACACGCGCTGCCACTTCGACTCGCCGGAGACGATAAACTGGTCGATCACGACCTGGGCACCGTTGGCGAAGTCGCCGAACTGGGCTTCCCAAATGCACAGCATCTGGGGGTAGTCGAGGGAGTAACCGTAATCGAAACCGAGCACGGCGGCTTCGGAGAGCAGGGAATTGTATACGCAAAAGCGGGCCTGGCCCTCGGCCAGATTGAGTAGGGGGACGTATTTTTCGCGCGTCTCGGTGTCGTAGAGGACGGCGTGGCGGTGGCTAAAGGTGCCGCGTTCGCAGTCCTGACCGGAGAGACGGACGGGAGTGCCCTCGGCGAGGAGGGTGCCGAAGGCGAGCGCTTCGCCCATGCCCCAGTCGATCGGGGCGCCGGTCAGAGCGGCGGCGCGGGTCTCGAGCAGGCGTTTGATTTTGGGGTTGGGGGTAAAGGTCGCCGGGACCTGAGTAAGGCCGCGGATGACTTTTTCGAGCGTCTCGCGGGTGGCCCCGGTGGAAACCGGGGCGTGGGTGTAGCCGGTTTGAAAAACGGGATTCGAGTCGCGGAAGGGGTCACCTTTTTCGCCGGCGGAGTGGCGCTGGAGCTCGGCGCGCTTGGCCTTCTCGAGTGAGGCGTCCATCGCGGCGGAGTATTCGGCCTTGATGGCGTCCGCGTCGGCCTGGGTATGGGAGGAGGCGGCGATCAGGCGGGTGGTGTAGAGGGTGGAGACTTGGGCGTGGGCAGCCACCTTCTTGTAGAGGGTGGGTTGGGTGAAGGCGGGTTCGTCTGCCTCGTTGTGGCCGTGTTTGCGGTAACAATACATGTCGACCACGGCGTCGCGATGGAACAAACAGCGGAATTCGAGGGCGAGGCTGGTGACGAAGCACACGGCCTCGGGGTCGTCGCCGTTTACGTGGAAGACGGGGGCCTCGATCATCTTGGCGACGTCCGTGCAGTAGCGGGTGCTGCGCGAATCCTGGGGCAGGGTGGTGAAGCCGATCTGGTTATTGATGACGAAGTGCAGGGTGCCGCCGGTGCGGTAGCCGGGGAGCTGAGAGAAGTTCAGGGTCTCGGCTACCACGCCTTGGCCGGCGAAGGCGGCGTCGCCGTGGATTAGCAGTGGGCATACGCGTTTGCGCTCGGCGTCGCCGCGGATGCGCTGGCGGGCGCGGGCCTTGCCCTCGACGACGGGGTTGACGATCTCCAAGTGGGAGGGGTTGGCGGCGAGGCGGACCTCTACGGTCTTGCCCGAGGTGGTGTTCAGGACGGCCTCGTAGCCCAGGTGGTATTTCACGTCCCCATCGCCGGCCACGGTATGGGGCAGGTAGTTTTCGGAGAATTGTTCAAACAGCACCTCGAACGGTTTGCGCAGGATGTTGGTGAGCACGGAGAGCCGACCGCGGTGGGCCATGCCCATGACGATCTCCTCTACCCCGAGGTCGGCGCAGTGCTCGATGGTGGCGTCGAGCGCGGCGATCATGGTCTCCCCGCCCTCAAGCGAGAAACGTTTCTGGCCAACAAACTTGGTGTGGAGGAACTTCTCGAAAAGCTCGGCCTTGTGCAGGCGGCGGAGGATACGGGTCTGACGCTCCTTGGTGAAGGATGGGACGTTTTCGACCGCCTCCATACGGCTCTGCAACCACTCGCGGGCGTCGTAGTCCTGAATATGCATATACTCAACGCCGATGGTGCCGCAGTAGGTGCGTTTCACTGCGGAGACGATGTCGCGGAGTTTCCTTTGGCCGCCGCCCTGAAAGTTCGTGAGGGTGAAGCTCTCGTCCAGATCCGAGGTGCCGAGGCCGAAACTCTCGAGGGTGAGTTTGGGGTGTGCGGCGGGTTTTTCCCCGAGCGGGTCGAGGTGGGCCTCAAGGTGGCCGTGGGAGCGGTGGGCGTTGATGTAACGGATGATCTGGGCTTGCTTGTAGGAATCGACCACGCGCACGCCGGCGGCCTGCGCGGCGGCGGCGGTTGGTGCGGCGCCGGGCGCAGCGACAGAATTCCCCAAGGTAAAGCCCTGAAAAAAGGCGCGCCAAGTGGGGTCGACTGAGTCGGGATTATCGAGCCATTGGGCGTAGGCGGCCTCGATCAGGTCGGTATTGTCGCGAGCGGCGAGAGGGACTGAGTTCATGAAGGGTTTTGAACGGGAAAAAGGAGCGGGCGTTGGGCTATGACTGGCGTTAAAAGAATGATCTTTGCGCGTTTTCGCCCCGCGCTCAAGGGAGGAAGGTGCGGAAGGGAGAGGTTTGAGTTTTGCTAAACGTCTGCCGCTATGACGTTAATTAATCAAATAAGCCGCCATGGAACCCGAGATCAAAGCCGCTCTTATCGCACTCTTGGATGCGATTAAAAATATTAATGCGACAGTCGTGGCATCAGAGATGGCCAGGCTGGATGATTTTGCGGTGCGTGGGGCGGCTAGTTTGCATCCGCAACTGGTTCATTTTCTAGAACGTAGAAGCTATGCCAAGGCTTTGATGTTCCTCGGTGGTGAGTCTGATATCCCGGTCGGTTTGTGCGGTGGGCGGGCGGCGCGTCCGGAGGTCGGGGCAGGGAAGGCGGGTGGTGTGTGAGCCGGCCAGAAAAGGGTAAAATCGCAACGAATGGGGGCGGCGGGTTGGGGCAAAATCCCTTTGCTGGGCTAGCTGGTTTGGAGGGGCTAGGGGCTTTGCCGCCTGGGCCGGGAAGTGGTGGAGCGGCGGGCGCGGCGGCGTCGAAGGCCGCGCCGCCGGAGAAAAACCGTGGGCGGGTAGATGTTTTGCGGACCACGGCGGGGCGGGGTGGCAAGACGGTCACGTTGGCGCGGGGTTTTATCGGCATCGGCACCCCCGAGAAGGAGGCCCTGTGCAAAAAGATGCGCTCGGCGGCGGGTTGCGGGGGCACGGTGAAGGAAGGCGAGATCGAGATCCAAGGGGACCAGCGCGAGGTGGTGGCGAGGATTCTGCGCGAGGCTGGGTTCCGGCCGGTTTTAGCGGGTGGCTGAGCGGGCGCGGGCCGGTTGCAGGATGAGCGGGCGGGATTGAGGCCGCGCTTGCGCCGGGGGCGGTCGGGGTTTTGGGTGACCAACTTTTCTCATGGCTTACGATTGGCTCAAAGGTGTCGCGGATGAATACGACGTGATCGTCATTGGCTCCGGCCTCGGCGGCCTCACGGGCGCGAATGTCTTGGCCAAGGCCGGGCACAAGGTCCTGCTCCTCGAGCACCATTACCAGTTCGGCGGCCTCGCGACGTGGTTCACTCGCAAGGGCGGGCACATCTTCGATATTTCGCTGCACGGTTTCCCCAGCGGCATGATTAAGAGCTGCCGGCGTTATTGGACGAAGGAGATCTCGGATTCCATTCATCAGCTTAAGGATGTGCGCTTCGTAAACCCCCAGATGGACGTCTGGACTACTTTTACCCGCGAGGATTACACCCGCGTGCTGGTCGAGCAGTTTAAGCTTTCCCGTGCCGAGGTGGAGGCCTTCTACGACCACCTCCGGGCGATGAACTATTACGACAACAATCCCGAGACCACAGGCGAGATGTTCGAGCGGTTTTTCCCGGGGCGTGACGACGTGCACCGCCTTCTCATGGAGCCTATCGCCTACGCCAACGGCTCTACCCGCGACGACCCCGCCATCACGTTTGGAATCGTATTCAGCAACTTCATGGGCTCGGGGGTGTTCACCTTCCAAGGCGGATCCGATCTACTGATTAAAAAAATGACCGCCGAGCTGCGCAAAAACGGGGTCGAGCTGCGCAAACACGTGCTCGTCCAGCGCATCCTGGTGGAGGAGCGCGAAGGGCGGAAGGTCGCGTGCGGCGTGGTGGCGGGGGATGGACGGGTTATCCGGGCCAAGGCGGTGCTCTCCAACGCCAACATCAAGAACACCATCTTCCGCCTCGCGGGTGCGGAAAATTTCTCCCCCGACTTCGTGAAACAGGCCGAGGCCGTGCGGATCAACACCAGCTCTTGTCAGGTGTATTTTGGTATTCGCAAGGGCGAGAGCATCCCGCACATCGGCGACCTCGTCTTTACCAGCGAGGCACCGCGCTACAGCCCGGAGGAGTTGACCGCGCTGCACACCACCAGTCGCACTTTTTCCGTCTATTATCCCGACACCCGGCCGGGCGGCGACCGCTACACCGTGGTCGCCTCGCTCAACGGTCGCTACCCGCACTGGAAGGAACTCTCCGACGTGGACTACGAGAAGCACAAGGCCAGGCTGATCGAGGAGAGCCTGGTGGCGCTGGAGAAATATATCCCCGACGTGCGCGCCAAGATCGACTGGATGGAGGCGGCCACGCCGAGAACAATCGAACGCTATACCACGCATATGGCCGGGACGAGTTTCGGAACCAAGTTCGAGGGCCTACCGGTATCCATGAACCTATCCGAGCAACTGCCTGGCCTCTTTCACGCTGGCAGCGTAGGGATTATTATGAGCGGTTGGCTTGGCACCATCAACTATGGCGTCATCACCGCCAACAAGATCGATAAACACCTCTTCGCGCTGAAGCAGGCGGCGGCCTGATTTTTAACCACGAAGACGCGAAGGCACGAAAGACGGACCTGACATCGCCTCCTAGGGAATCTTCAATTTTCCGGGCTTCGTGCCTTCGGGAACTTCGTGGTTAACCCCTCCGTCCTTCTTTTTCCTTTCTCCCATGTCCCTCCAAATTGAAAAACTCACCGCCGGCAACGGGCGCGCGCCCCTCAAGGGCGAGCTCGTGACGGTTCACTATACCGGTTGGCTTACCACCGGCCAGAAGTTCGATAGCTCGGTCGATCGTCGCGAGCCGTTCCAGTTCGTGCTCGGCGCGAAGCAGGTCATCGGCGGCTGGGATCAGGGCGTGGCCACCATGGTGGTCGGCGACAAGGTGAAGCTCACCATCCCGCCTGAGCTCGGTTATGGCCGCGGCGGCTACCCAGGCGTGATCCCGCCCAACGCAACTCTGGTGTTTGAGGTCGAGTTGCTCGGCGTGGGTTGAGGCCGCGGCGGGTTGCCGGCGATTGAGAAGAGACCTCTCGTTCATGCCCGCTCGTGCCGTTATCGTTCATCTCGATGCGGACGCGTTTTTCGTATCCTGCGAGCTGGCGTTGAAGCCCGAGCTACGCGGCACCAGGTGCGCAGTCGGCGGGCGTGAGCGCGGTATCATCGCCTCGGCCAGCTACGAGGCGCGCGCTTGCGGGGTTTATACCCCGATGCCCACCAGCCGCGCGCTCAAGGTATGCCCCGACCTTATCCTGCTGCCTCACACCGACGGACTCTATTCGCAGGTGTCGAAGCGTATGTTTGATCTCTGCGAAACGCTCACACCGCTGGTGCAGCGCAACTCGATCGATGAGGGCTACCTCGATCTCGGGCCCTGCGGCTTGGCGGACGCGGCGGCGGTTGACGCGGCGATGCGCGGTCTGCAGGCGCGGATTTGGGACGAGTTGTCCATCCCGGTCTCCATCGGCATCGCGACCAACAAACTGGTCGCCCAAATCGCGAGTAAGCTGCGCAAACCGCGTGGTTTCGTGGCGGTGGCGCCGGGAACAGAGGCGGCCTTTCTCGCGCCGCTCGACATTGGAAAACTACCGGGGGTGGGCACCAAGACCGAGGCGGCGATCAAGGTCCGGGGCGTGGCGCGGATCGGGGACGTTTTGGCGCGATCCGAGAGCGAACTGGCGGCGATCTTCGGCGACGGGTGGCGCGAGATGGCGGCGATGGCGCGTGGGGAGGATTTCCGGCCGGTGGAGGTGGATCGGGAGGACGCAAAAAGCTACTCGCAACAGGAGACCTTCGGGTCGGATGTCGGCGACTTCGCGGCCATCGAGCGTGTGGTCAAACGCATGATTGACGAATTGCTACCCCAAGTGCGGGCGGACGGGAAACGCGCGCGGACGCTCACGCTCAAAGTGCGTTACGGCGATTTCACCCAGGAGACGGCCGGTCGCAGCCTTTCCCAAGCGAGCGATCTGGAGGGGCCGTTTTACCCGCTGGTCGAACCGCTGCTGCGTAAGGCTTGGACGCGGCGGCGGCCCTTGCGACTGGTTGGAGCGCGGTTCTCGGGCATCGAGAATGGTGCGGGACAGATGGATCTATTCGCCGGCGAGGCAGATGAGAAAAAACGCCGGCTTGCGGCGGTTTTGGACCGCCTTAACGCCGCTGGAGGAGGGGCCGTGCGGGTGAGGCACGGGCACCAGATTTAGGCCGTCCGGGGCTTGGTAGCCGGCGGTTCGCTGCGCCAAGGCAGGCCTGGAGCAACGGCGAGGGCGATGAGAACGAGCTGGCTCGCCGCGAAGGCGATCAGGGCCCAGAAGCCGCGGTCGGTGAAGCCGTAGCTATGAAGCCCGACGCCCAGCAGGTTGGTGCCGAACCAGCTCCAGCTGGTCACAATATTGCCGAACACAGCCAGGGCCATGAGTCCGCGAGGCCCGGCCAGTTTACCCCAGCGCACGTGGAGGATGAGGGCGTTCCAGATTACGATGATCAGCGCGCCGTTTTCCTTTGGGTCCCAGCCCCAAAACCGGCCCCAAGATTGGTCGGCCCAGATGCCGCCTAGGATCGTGCCGACCAGGCTGAAGAGGGTGGCGAAGCAGAGGATGCCGTAGACCATGCGTTCGAGGGCGGCGGCGGTCTCACGGTCAAGCGAGCGGCTGAGGGCGCCGCGCAAAACGTAGAGCGCGGCGAGGAAACCTGCGAGGTAGGTGGCGCTGTAGCCTATCGTGATAACGACTACGTGGGTCGCCAACCAGAAGTTCGAATCGAGCACTGCGCGCATCATTTCTAGGGTATCACCGGTAAGCGAAAGGTGGTGGGCGATGATCAAGCCGGAGAAGCCGATGAGGCCACCGGCGGCGCTAGCCAGGCCGCGCGGGTGGATTTTTTCTAGGACGAGGCAAAGCCCGACCGCGGCCCAAGCGACAAAAAGGGCCGAGGAATAGAGGTTAGTCACGGGCGGGCGTCCCTCCAGCCACATGCGCGTGGCGATGCCGGCGGTCATCAGAATGAAGCCCAGCGCGAGCAGATAGAATGCGGCGAGGCCGAGGGTCTCGGGCCACTTCAACCACGAGGCGAGGGCGAGCAGGAGGGTAGCGACGAAGAGGACCATGCCAGTATAGAAGGGCGCGGCGGCGGAGAAACGGGTCTCCGCATCGACTTTCACCAAGCGGGAGGCGAAGCGTTTCTCGGTCTCTGCGCACAGGAGGCGGACGATGGTGTTGAACTCATCCGTCTTGCCGTCGCGCCAGGCGTAGGCGAGGCCGGAGAAGCTGAGGGCGTGAGCCTCGATCGTGCCGCTTTGAAAAGTATCGAGTAAGACGGCTCCGGTGTTGCGCCAGGCGGTGTCTTCCTTGTTCGCATCCTCCGGAGGGATGGGAAGGAGGTAGGCGTTCTGCGCCATGAAATCGAAGCGCCCCGCAAGGTCCATCAGGCGAGTGGCGGCGGCTTCATCGTGGGGTTGTTTCTGCTGGCGCAAGCGGACGGCGGCGATGCCGACAGGGAGGGTGTTTTGGAAAGAGGTGAGAGCGTCGAGCGGCGCCTCGAGATCGGGCGGCACGAGCGAGGCTTGGAGGCGGACGTAGAGGCCGATGTTATCGCGCAGGCGGATGACCTCGCGTTGGAAACGAGTGCGACGCTGGGCTTCGACGGGGAGGGCGAGCTGGGCCTGACGTTCGAGCTCGGTTAGGCCGGGGGTGAGCTGTTCGTAGGAGAAACGTTTCTGCCCGGCGCCGTCCTCGGCTTTCAGCTGCAACAGTGCCAAGACGTCGGGGTGAAGGATCTCGAATACTGGGTAGGCGTGGGCCTTTTTATCAGCCAGAAGGACGTCGGCGAGCCACTCGTCGGGGGAGAGTTTTCGCCCGTCGTTTAGGCGCACGGTTTGGCGGCCCTGAAACTGGAGCAGGGTGCTGCGCGCGACGGTATCTAGGGGCTTGATGCGGCCACCGACGAGGACGGGCAAGCGGCCGAAGGCAACGGCGTCGGGTTTGCCCACAGGGCCGCGTGGTTCACGCAGAGTGGAGCCGACGTAGAGCAGGCCGAGGGCGAGCAAAAGGAGGGGGAAAAACTTTTTCATCGGGTGGGCGGCGTTCAGGCGGCGGCGCGTTTGCGGGAGAAGCCGAGGAGGTGTGCGCCGAACTGCCAGAGCAGGCCGAGGGTCATGAGCAGGCAACTGATGTAAGGGATGAGCCAAGAGGGGTTATGCACGACCTGGAGAACGGTGGTCTTGTCGTTATTGTCGAAACCAGCCTGATAAAAGGTCAGCCCATCGTAGCGGAGCGGGTTGTTCATGTAGATCAGCACTTCGCGGTCATCGCGGCCGTCTGGCGTAGTCAGACGGACGCGGCTGGAAAAGTTCTTTGGGATCTCGGTGCCAGCGTAGCGGTCGTGGGAAAAATCGATCAGGGTAAGCGCGTAAGGTTTGTAGGCGCGGCGGAAGCGCAGGGCTAGGGTCCACTCACGACCGGCGTAGGAGAAGCGCTGCGGCTCGGTTAGCATGGTCGAGACGAGGTAGGTGCCGAGGCTGCCCTCGGGGCCGAACAGTTCAACTAGAGCGGCGGGAAGATTGCGCTGGTCCTGCTGGTAGGTGATTGGAAGGGGGGTGATGGCGAGGCGAGCGCCGAGGCCCGCGGTGGCGGGGTTATCTACCACGGGGCGGCCGGCGGGGACGTTCTCCTTTAGCATCAATGAAGCGTTTGGATAGTATGCGCGCGGCACGACGCGGAAGGGCAGGGCGGGCACTTGGAGTTCATTGCCTAGGTCGGTAAGAAGCTGCTCGGGAATGGCCGTGACGATATCGGTCGTGGCATTGGTGTCATCGACCACGGCAAGTTCGTTAAAGCGCCAGCTTTCCGAGTAGTTCCGGGTCTGGCCCTCGTCGAGGCGCAGCTGGTATTCCTCCTGAAGCAGGCCGGTCAGAAGTTCGCCTAGGAGCAGCAAGATGAGTCCGCCGTGCACGAGCTGGATGCCGGCTTTTTTCCAGGTCAAAGCGAAGCGTTTCAAGTGGGCGGCGACAAGGTTGATTAGCAGCAGGCCGCCGATGAAATAGCCACCGGGGAAGACCGGCACGGGGAAGCCCTTGAGCTCGTGCAGCACGATGAAGCTGCGAAACCATTTTTCCTGAACCGCCCAGATGCCGAGGTGAACTTGGTCGAGGGTGGCGAACAGCACCAGCAGCGCGGAGAGGGCGAGCAGTCCCACGGTCAGGCGGAGCGAGACAAAAAAACGGACGAATTCAAGATAGAGGGCGCGCATGGTGTCGCCGCGCGGGCGCGGCGGGTTAACGGTGAGAGGGTAAGTTTATGGAGGGCGGCGGCAGGCCGGGTCAGTTGGCGGGGCGCAGGCTTTGCAGGAAGGCGAGGAAGGCGGGTTTTTCCTGGGCGACGACCGCATCGGGGCCGTCGAGTTTGAAGAACCACGTCGCGCCGGCGTGGGGCACCAGAGCACCGAGCACGCGGCGGGCGGGAGGCGAACCGGCGGCAGCCAGTTCGACGTAGTCGAGGTGGAGAGGGCCGACGTCCAGGTGGTTCAGCGCGGCGGTAAGATCGCCTTCGGCAAGGGGTGGGAGCGAGAGCTGGCCGCGCCAGCGGTTCACGTTGGCCAGTGGGCCGCCAACGTCGCCGGGGAAGGCGGTCACGGCCAGCTCGGCGCCCGGGGCGCCGTTTACGCCGGGGATGAGGAAGGTGGCCTTGCGCATGGCTTTTTCGGGACCTGGCTTCCAGTGGGCGGGTGTGGTCCAATTTAGGCCGGGGCCTTCGGCGGTGGTGACGGCGGTATTTCGCATCGCGGCGTCCGCATTTGGAGCTACTGGCGCGGATGCGACCGGGGTGGCGGCGGGTTCCTTTTTAACGGTGTAGGTCTGGATCTCCTCCCGGCGGCAACCGCTTAGGGCAAGCACGGAGAGAGATGCGGACAAGAAGACTGAAAGTGGGCGGCGCATACGACGAAGACGTAAACGTGTCGCCACCAAGCGGCGAAGGGCAACCCATTCCAGTCATCTATCAGCGGGCCCTGAGTAGGCGATAAGACGTCCGCGTGGCGGCTTGTGCCGCGGCGAGGCGTGCGCCAGCTTGCTGGGATGACTCTGCATGCGATGGGGGACACGGCCTACTTGATCACGCTGGCGGGGGCGCTGGATGCGGCCATGCTCGCTCGGGTGCGAGGGTTGGCCGCCGATCTCGCGGCAGACCGACTGGACGGCGTGATCGAGATCGTTCCAGCCTATTCGTCAATCGGGGTGACCTATGAGCCTGAACGGGTGCGGACACCGCGCGGTGAGTTACCTTGGCGTGTGGTGGCGGAGTGGCTGGAGCGGCATCTGGCGGGCGAGGGCCCGACGGCGTCGCGCAAGGTCCGGGCGGCGCGTGCGCACGTCGTGCCGGTGTGCTACGGCGGTGAGCATGGTCCGGATCTTGAGCACGTGGCAAAGACGGCCAAGTTATCCGTCGACGAGGTGGTCAATCTCCATGCCGGGGCGAACTATGTGGTGGCGGCGATCGGGTTCGCGCCAGGTTTTCCTTACTTATTCGGATTACCCGCGGCGCTGGCGACGCCCCGCCGGGCGACGCCGCGCTTGCGGGTGCCAGTGGGCAGCGTGGGGATAGGCGGGGCGCAGACCGGTATTTATCCACGCGATACTCCGGGCGGTTGGCAATTGATCGGGCGAACTAGTCTGGAGTTGTTTAATCCTGGTTTCGAACCGCCGACACGGTTGGCGGCGGGTGACGAGGTTAAGTTCAAGGTGGTGGATAAATTAGCCTCTCCGGCGGTGGTGATCTCAAAGGCTAGGGCTGTCAGTTCGCGGGAGCCGGAGCTGGGGCGGTATTGCGAGGTGGTGAAGGCTGGCCTGCTGACCACGGTGCAAGATCTGGGTCGGCGGGGCTTCGCGGCGGTGGGCATTGCGTCGGGTGGAGCTCTCGACCCTTGGGCGGCGGCGGTGGGGAACCTAGCGGTGGGTAATCCCCCTGGCGCGGCGGTGTTGGAGTGCACCTATGTGGGGCCGGTGCTGCGTTTCCCTCAGGCCGCGACGGTGGCTCTAGTCGGGGCCGAGGTCGAGGGCCTAGCGGCGGGCCGGCCGATCCGGCTGGAGGCTGGGGCAACCTTGGATTGCTCGGCGCTGGTGCGTGGGGTGCGGCTCTACGTGGCGTTCGCAGGGGGCGGGGTGCGCGTGCCGCGGTTGTTGGGCGGGGCTGGCACCCTAATCAGTGCGGGGTTCGGTGGGCTGGGCGGTCGGGCGCTTGAGGCGGGGGATCGTATTTCGTTTGGTCCGGAACGAGCCGGCGAAGTGCCCGGGGGCGGCGGTTGGTGTTTGTCCGCACCGGTGCGGCCGCCCGGGCGCCGGGCGGTGGTGGAGGTGCGGCTCATTCCCGGTCTGGACTGGGCGCGGCTATTTCGGCGCCACAGCCCAGAGGGTGCAGTGCGGGCGGTGGAGGCGCGACGGTTTCAGCTTAGTGCCAAATCTGACCGCATGGGCCTGAGGTTACAAGGCGAGGCCTTCACGTTGCCGGCTGGGGCGGGCGGAGATATTTCTCGTCCGGTGGTGCCAGGAACAGTCCAACTGCCGCCCGATGGGCAACCCATCGTGCTGATGGCTGAAGGGCAAACTATCGGCGGCTACGCGCAACTCGGGCAGGTGGCTACGATCGATTTGCCGCTGCTCGCCCAAGCGCGGCCGGGGGCGCAGATCGTTTTCCGGATGACAGATGTCTCTGCGGCGCAACAGGCGAGGTTGAGAGTGGCGGCGGATATCGGCCGTATCCGGGTCGGGCTGGGGCTCTTACGATGAATGGTTCGAAGCCGATCGATTTTAATGCCGATCTCGGTGAAGGGATGCCAGGTGAGGCGGGGTTGTTTGCGGCGGGCATCACCTCGGCAAATGTCGCCTGCGGTGGTCATGCGGGCGACGAGGCCGCCATGCGCATGGCTTGCCGACTAGCGCGGGCCAGCGGGGTCGCGGTGGGGGCGCATCCGGGCTACGCTGACCGGGCGAGTTTCGGGCGGAGCCCCGTGTTTCTATCATTGAATGGGTTGAAGGATCTTCTTGAAGGGCAGTTGGCCGCGCTGGCCGGGGCGGCGGCGGCGGAAGGAGTGAGATTGGCGCACCTCAAACCTCACGGAGCCTTGTATCATTTTCTAAACAACGATGCCTCTGCCGCCCGAGTGTGCGTCGAGGCGGCGCGAACTTTTATCTCTGGGCCGCTCGTGCTTTTCGGGCCACCGGATGGCGCTTTGCGCGATGCGGCTTGGTCAGCCGGTTTGTGCTTCGTGGCGGAAGGCTTTATTGATCGAGGTTATCGGGCGGACGGGACTTTGATTCCCCGGGGCGAACCGGGGGCGTTGATCGCGGAAGAGTCTGTGGCGATTGCGCAGTCCCTGCGGTTGGCGCGGTCGGGCGCTGTCCGGACCCTGTGCGTGCATGGCGACGGTCCGGCGGCGGCGCGGTTGCTGGCAGCGGTGCGGGCGGCGTTGGTCGCCGACGGGTTTAATTTTTCGACTCCGGGCTGCTAGAGTCGTTCAGGGCTCGCCCCTGGATGAGGCAGAGCGCCAGGCCACCGAGGACCATAAAAATCGAATAGAAGGTGCCCCGACTGAGGCCTAAGATAAGACTGGCGTCGGGTTCACGGTAGATTTCCCCAATCGAGCGCACCACGGCGTAGCCTAGCAGGTAGACTCCGGCCAGGCGACCGGGAGCTCGTCGTATCCAGGTGGTTTTCCAAAGTAGCCATTGAGCTAAAGCCAACAGGAGCAGTCCTTCGAGTGCAGCGGCGTAAAGTTGCGAGGGGTGACGTGCTGCGATCAGTGCAACCGGCGTGCCCTCCGGGGCGCTGGCGGGAAAAATGACCGCCCACGGGACCGTGCTCACTTTACCCCAGAGCTCGCCGTTGATGAAATTGGCTACGCGACCGAAAAATAGACCTGCCGAGGCCGTGCTGGCGATCAGGTCGGCGAGGTGGCGCCAGGTCAGGTGGAATTTCCAGGACGACCACGCCAGAGCAAAGGCAACACCGACGAAGCCGCCGTGGCTCGCCATGCCGCCATCCCACACCGAGAAGATGCTCAAGGGCGAGGCGAGTAGCGCCTCTGGTTGATAAAGTAGAAAATATCCCACTCTGCCACCTGCCAGCACGCCAATCACTAGCGCGGTCATGAAGTCGCCCGCCTGCTCGGCGGTCAGTTGGGTGAGTCCGCGTTTCTTATAGCTGCGGAGAAACAGCCAGGCGGCGGCAAAGCCAGCGAGGTAGGCCAAGCCGTAGTAACGAATCCCCACCGTATCGGTGAAGCGGATCAAAAAGGGGCTTAAATCGTGGACCCAATAGGTCGGGAGGGTGAGCATGGGTAGGGTCGGTATCAGGGGATTTCCAGCACGTGGAACCAATAGTAAAAACGTCTAAACAGATGTCCTCATTGCCCTTGACCCTCTGGCCACTGGTAAAAATGATTGTTCATTCCCCCTATGAAACCCTTTGTGTTGTTCATGTCCGTCCTAGTTGGATTTGCTGCTTTTTCGCAAACCGGCTGCGCATTGGTTACTCAGGGGCGCAAGCAGGCGGTGGTGGTGCGCTCGAATCCAGAAGGCGCTGTGACCAAGATTAATGGCACGGAGGTCGGCCAGACACCACTGAAGGTGAAATTAAAGCGTGATGAGGTTTTCCGGGTGGATTTCGCGAAGAATGGGTTCGAGAGCGATTCCGCCGTTTTCCTGCCTTCCTCCTCCGCATACGACGCTCGGTATCTGCGCTGGGGTATAGATTATGATCTCGGTGCGGCCAAAGAGCTTATCCCTCAAGAAATGTTGGTTGAATTACGACCTGCCCTTGCTGAGACCGGCGCTGGGGATCGTTACTCAGAGTTGGCTGCCCAGATCAATCGGGCTGACGCATTGCTGCTCACCGGCGAGCTGAGTAAGGCAGATCACAAATACTTAGTGGATAAGATTCTTTCAGCTTTTAAGGCTTTGAATTGACGCCCTTGCGGTTTTTTTTGATCACCTTGGGTTTATTTTCGAAGGCACCTTTACCGGGTGCCTTTTTCATTGCCCAGGTGGCCCGCTTGGTCGCCTGCTAAGCCATCTTTCCATGAGCCACCTTCAACGCACCCCGCTGCGCGATTTTCACGCCGCTCGAGGCGGTCGGTTGGTGGACTTTGCCGGTTGGGAGATGCCGGTCCAATATCGTTCTATTTTGGAGGAGCACAAGGCGGTGCGCCGGGCGGCCGGGCTTTTTGACGTCAGTCATATGGGTGAGGTAGAAGTGAAGGGACCGCAAGCCTTGGATTTTCTGGAAAACCTTGTAACCAATGAGGTTGCCCGTTTGCTGCCCGGTAAAGTGCTTTACACTCCGATGTGCGCGACCGATGGCGGCACGCTGGATGATCTTTTGATTTATCTGAGGGCGCCTGGTGATTATCTGCTCTGTGTGAATGCCGTTAACATTGCCGCCGATTTGGATTGGATGGCGCGGCAGGCGGAGGGGTTTGCGGTGACCGTGACTGATCGCAGTGCGGACTACGCCCTGCTTGCGGTTCAGGGACCGGCGAGTGCGGCGATTGTGCAAACGCTTACCGGGGCTAAACTAGGCCTGCTGGCTAATTACACTTTCTGCGAAGGCACCGTGGCGGGTGTGTCCTGTATCATCAGTCGCACCGGCTACACCGGGGAGGATGGGTTTGAGCTTTATCACGCCCCAGCGGATGCCGTTGGGCTGGCCGAGGCACTGCTGGCCGCCGGTGCGCCGCATGGGCTGGAACTTGCCGGGCTGGGCGCGCGCGATAGCCTGCGCTTGGAGGCGGGGTTTCCTCTGCATGGCCATGAGCTATCGCCGAGCATTTCACCGGTCGCGGCCGGCTTAGCTTGGACGGTTAAGCTGGGCAAGGCCCGCCCCAGCTTGGCCCATGCCGCGTTGGCCCGTGAAATGGCCGAGGGTGCGGCGCGGCGGGTGCTTTTTTTCCGCACCGGGGATCGTCGTATTGTCCGTGCTGATACCCCAGTCAGGGGGAGGGATGGCGCCATCATCGGCCGTGTGCTTTCAGGCACCCTTTCGCCCCTCTTGAACGAGGCCATCGGGTCGGTGCTGATTGAAAAGGCGGCTGTCGAGGGTGCGCTGACGGTTGATATCCGCGGGACGAACATCGGGTTGCAGCCGGTTCGCCCTCCCTTCGTGCCTCTGCGGCGAGGCTAATTTTGATCCTTTTTGCCCTCCTTTTTCATGAGTAACATTCCCGCCGACCTTCATTACGCCAAATCCCATGAGTGGCTCCGCCTCGCTGGCGATGGCACCGCGTTGGTGGGCATCACCGACTATGCCCAGTCTAGCCTGGGCGACATCACCTTCGTGCAGCTGCCTAAGGTCGGCGCAACTCTCGTTGCCGGCGCCACCTTCGGCGTGGTTGAGTCGGTTAAGGCCGCTTCCGACCTCTATCTACCCGCCACCGGCGTCGTGCTGGCAGTTAACCCGGCCCTCGACGTGTCGCCTGAGATATTGAACCGCGATCCCTACGGCGAAGCCTGGATGCTCAAGTTGAAGCTCGATGGGGGTGCGCCTGCGCAACTGCTAGACGCTGCCGCCTACGCCCGTCACGTGGGGTGAGCGGTTGGCCGCAGGCAAAGGCTAGCGGATGGTTTTCCGCGCTCTGGCTTGCCCAGGGCGTGAATGCCGTCACCCACTAGAGGCATGAGGATCGATTCCATTTTGTTCGCGGTTCTGCTGCTAGGGCTTGCGGCATGCAAACCGGACGGCCCGGCGCCGGCCTCCGTTCGCCCACCGCAACGGGTGGAGGTGGTTACGCTGGCGCGAAAAAATCTGAGCGAGACCCTGGAGGTCGCCGGTAGCTTGGAAGCAAATGAAAGCGTTTCTATTCATCCTGAACTCGCGGGTTTAGTGCGGGACATCGCTTTTCAGGAGGGCCAGGCGGTGGAAAAAGGTGCGCTACTTGCTCGGCTTGAGGACGCCGAGTTAAGGGCGGAGGTAGTCGCGGCGGAAGCCCGCGCCGAGCTGGCTCGGCTCAACCGCCAGCGGTCTGACGCGCTTGCGGCGGACCGCAGCCTAGCCCTGGCCGAGCTTGACCGGGTGCGTAGTGAAGATCGCGCCGCGCAGGCGGCGCTGGAGCTTTTGCGCGTCCGGTTAGCGCGGACCCGTATTGTCGCGCCTATATCTGGGACCTTGGGCGCCCGCTTGTTTTCTCCAGGCGATTACGTCACGCCCGCAACGGTGCTAACCATGCTTGAAGATCTTTCTGTTTTGAAAGTTTCCTTCCGGGTGCCAGAGCGAAGCGTTTCGCAGGTCCGGCCTGGCACGCGCGTGACTGCCCGCGTGCGCGTCGGCTCCGACGTCCGCCCATTGGAAGTCGAGGGAGAAGTGTTTTTTGTCAGTGCCGGCATGGATCCGGCTATTCGCGCCACCGAGGTTAAGGCTGTGCTCCGTGACCCGCCGCCCGCGCTTAGGCCTGGCATGTTCGCCTCGGTGCGGATTCTTTTGTCTACCCGTGAGAACGTTTTGGTGGCGCCAGAGACCGCCTTGCTCGCGGGCGCGGAAGGGGTGCAGGTGATCGTAGTCGGCGAGGCTTCCGGCCAACCGGTGGCCCGCTACGTTAGAGTCCGCAGCGGGTTTCGGCTCGGGACGCAGGTCGAGGTGAACGCGCTCGCGCCGGACACGCTGGAGGCTGGCGAGCGGGTGCTCTCCTCTGGGGTAGGCGCAATCGCGCTTTTCCCAGGCGCACCGCTAGATCCGGTGCCGGCCTATGTTGAGGTGCGACCTCTGGACGAGGAGCGCCCATGATTCTATCAGATTTATCCGTTCGGCGTCCGGTCGCCTGCGTCGTCCTTTCGCTGCTCATCGTCACCGTCGGGCTGTTGTCCTTTCGTGGTTTGCCGGTTCGCGAGTTTCCCAACATCGATGCTCCTGTCGTCTCGGTTACCACCCGTTATCCGGGGGCTGCCGCCGAAGTGGTCGAGACTCAGATCACCGATCCGCTGGAGGAGCAATTAAGCGCGATCGACGGGGTGCGCCTTATGCGCTCGGATTCGACCGAGGAGCGCTCTACGATTACCTTGGAGTTTAATTTGGGTCGCGATGTCGACGCTGCGGCCAACGATGTGCGCGACCGGGTGGGGCGTGCCCTTGAGCGCTTACCTGACGAGGTGGATCCGCCTGAGGTCGCCAAGGCTGACGCGGACGATGATCCGGTGATCGTGCTTTCTTTCAATTCGACGCGTTTTAATCGGCTGGAGTTGTCGGAAATGGCAGACCGCATCGCAGTGCAGCGCCTACAAACGATACCAGGTGTATCCCAAGTGGAGCTGCGCGGGCGGCGTTACGCCATGCGACTCTGGGTCGACGCTGAGCGTCTGGCCGCGCAAGGTCTGACTGTGGGTGATGTCGAGTCCGCTTTGCGCGCGCAGAATGTAGACGTGCCCAGCGGTCGCATTGAGTCAGTCGGGCGTGAATTTCCGGTGCGGCTCGATGGACGTCTGGAAGAGGTGTCCGATTTTGAAAACCTCGTGGTCGCGGTGCGCGATGGTTACCAGGTGAAATTTCGCGATATCGGCCGGGTGGAACTTGGCGCTAACGAGTATCGCAGCGACATCCGTTTTAATGGCCGTAATAATGTTGCGGTGCGCGTGCTGCGCCAGTCGCAGGCCAACCTGCTGGCGGTGGCTAGCGGCGTGAAATCGATCATACCGGAGATCAAGCGCAACCTGCCCGATGACGTGAACGTGGAAGTTTCCTATGATACCAGTCTCTTTGTGGAGCGATCGGTCCAGGAGGTCTATCGCACTTTAGCCGAGGCCTGTGTGCTGGTGGTGCTGACCATCTTTGTCTTCTTGCGCGACTGGCGGGCCACGGCGGTTCCGCTAGTTGCTATCCCAGTCTCTCTGATTGGTGCTTTTGCGGCGATGGCTTGGCTCGGATTCAGTTTGAATCTGCTCACCTTGCTCGCCCTCGTGCTCGCGGTGGGCCTGGTGGTGGACGATGCGATTGTGATGCTGGAAAATATTTATCGGCGTATCGAGGCGGGGGAAGAGCCGGTGCGTGCGGCGGTTTTGGGCGCGCGCCAGATGGCCTTCGCTGTGATTGCGACCACGCTAGTGCTAGTTGCTGTGTTCGTTCCCGTGGCCTTTCAGAAGGGCAATACCGGCCGGCTTTTTTATGAATTCGGGCTCACCCTCGCGGTGGCGGTGCTAGTTTCGGCGGTGGTCGCACTTACCCTTACCCCCATGCTTTGTTCGCGTCTGCTACGTTTGAGGCGCGATGCAGCCGGCGCGCCGCATCACGGCCCGCTGCACCGTTGGACGGAGCCGGCATTCACTCGGTTTAATGCGGCCTTTGCCGGTCTGCTTCGCCTAGCCATGCGTGCTCGGGTGGCGGTGCTGATGGGCACGGCTCTGCTGGTCATGATCGGGGCTTGGAGTTTTACCCGACTGCAGCGAGAGCTGACGCCGGAGGAGGATCGGGGCTTGTTCACCGTCAACATGAACTTCCCGCTGGGCTCGACCCCGGCCTACGCCACGGCCTACGCGGCCGAGCTGGATGCAGTCATGCGCGCCACGCCCGAGGTGCAGAAGTGGTTTCGGAGCACCGGAGGTGGACAGTTTGGTGGGGCCAGTCGCGGCTTGGCGTTCGTGACGCTCAAACCTTGGGAGGAGCGTTCTCGCTCGACTCAAGAGGTGTTGCGCGAGTTGCGGGGAAAACTCGCCGCTAACCCAGGTGCGCTTATCATCGCTTCTCCGGTCCGTCCGCTGGGCGGTCGGCGTAGCGGCTCGGGTGGCGTGCAACTGGTCCTTCAGGGCTCCGATTATACGGAACTCCGCGCCACGGCCGAACGTTTCGTGGCGGAGCTGCGGGATAACCCCGTCATCGGCCAGATCCGGATCACGCCTCAACCGAACAAGCCCCAGCTCGACGTGCGGATTGACCGCGCTCGGGCTGCTGATCTCGGTGTGCAGGTAGTGGATGTTGCTACTACACTGGAGACGCTTTTCGGCGGTCGGCGGGTGACACATTTCCGGCGGGGCGCAGAGGAGTATGACGTG
>Ga0214917_10002028_pt1 | contig 25284 bp, 26 predicted proteins | sample LL_1208_BB_MetaG_FD_177983 | JGI IMG/M metagenome (GOLD analysis project Ga0214917, IMG submission 177983) | Freshwater microbial communities from Lake Lanier, Atlanta, Georgia, United States - LL_1208_BB | ecosystem: Environmental > Aquatic > Freshwater > Lake | place: USA: Georgia | collected...
GTTACAACATAGCACCGACTATCTGTATTCGGCACCTTGGATGGCCATCACACCGGGGGCGGCAATAACGCTAACCGTCTTGGCACTCAACTTTATTGGTGATGCACTTCGGAGCCAAGCAACCGGACAAGCCAAATAAAGATTCTCTTGATTCTAATGAATGCAGTGGGGTAATGTTTCTCCCCTAATTTATGAAGATTAAAATTTGCGGACTTACCAATCGCGACGATGCCATCGATGCAGTTAATCTGGGGGCGGATGCGATCGGGTTCATTTTTTACGAAAACAGCCCTCGGTACATCACCCCTGATATTGTCGAAGAAATCAGCTTATTTTTACCACCATTTGTGTTACTTGTCGGTGTATTTGTTAACCATGACAAAGCCTTCATCGACGCAGTTGTTCACCGATGCAAACTCGACCTTATTCAACTACACGGGAACGAATCGCCCGAATTTTGCAGATCAATGCGTCGCAGAGTTATCAAGGCCTTTAAGATTGAAGATCTCAACGACGTTGATGCAATTGCGCCCTATCAAAGTTCGGTATCAGCCGTGTTACTCGACACGAAAGTAGCGGGTCGCGAAGGGGGCACGGGAAAAGTATTTGACTGGGGCCTGGCACTTAAGGCCAAAGAATTTGATATCCCACTCATTTTGGCGGGTGGCGTTAACGTCTCAAATCTAAATAAAGCTGCAAAGTTGGTTAATCCGTATGCCGTAGACCTTTCATCAAGTGTCGAATCTGCTCCCGGAAAAAAAGACTACAACAAGATGAAAGAGTTAATCGACGCCGCCAAGCGACTGTGAAACGCCGACTATTTTCGATAGTGGCTGGCGCGCTTTTTATCGGTTTCGCGCTACTCATTCCAATGATCAGCATCCCCAAACTCGGAATATCTTGGGACGAACCCTTTCAGCGCCACTATGGTGACGTTATTACACGATGGATCACGGAACAAGATCCTCAACTCTATCAAGATTCAGAGCGATATTACGGCCCCTTAGTCCCGACTTTACTCTACATTCCAGAAGCCATGGGATGGACAACCGACCCCATCGCAATTTACGAAATCCGGCATTGGATCAATTGGGCAATTTTTTTAACAGCCATCCCATTTACATTTTTATTGAGTCGTCGAGCAGGCCTGCCACGTCATTGGAGCTTGGTATCCGCTGCCGTGCTGATGACAACGCCCGTCATTGCAGGTCATGGCCTCTTTAATTCGAAAGACATTCCATTTTTAACCATCTGTCTTACTAGCACCTGGTTATGGTGCTGGTACTTGGATAATATGTCACTCAAACGAGCACTCATTCTCGGGATTGGTTTTGGAATCGCACTGCTATCAAGAATAAACGCGATGAATGTAATCGCTTTACTGCTGCTTGTTGGGATTACAATTCGCAGACCCTCTCTGCGGGAACTTTCAACGTTAATCGCAACCACCCTAGGGACAACGATTGTCTGCTACGTCGGATGGCCAACTTTGTGGCACAACCCTTGGGTCGAATTTAAAACAGCTGTCATCACGATGGCGAACTACCCCTGGTCCGGATATGTTCTATTTAACGGGGAGTTAATCAGTGCCCAGCACTTACCTTGGACTTATATCCCCGTATGGATCGGAATAACGCTTAACCCCATTGCCATCGCGATATTTATTTCAAGTTGCCTGTACGGGCTGTATACCATACCCCGATGGATACGCACCCCCAACCTAGCACTCTCTCTAGTCGGGGCAATTTCGGTCATCCCTATCGGGATCGGTATTTTGACTGAGATCACCTTTTACGACAGCTGGCGCCATCTTTTCTTTGTGTATCCGGGATTACTAATTTTAAGCGTGTATGGCTTATCTCGAATAATAAGCCTAATCCCAAAAGGGGGTGTACTTGGACTTGGTATCGGGATCATATACGCTATCACCACCGCGATAACATGGGCGACCTACTTCCCATACGTTCACTGCTATCTCAATTCATTTGCCGGGCCACGTGAATCCATTATCTACAATTGGGAAATGGACTATTGGGGAGTGAGCTATCGGGAGCTACTAACTCAAATTCCAGCCGCCGCCATTTTACCCGAAAATCTGCCGGCTAGCGCAAACATTGAACTCGTTCCCCTACCAAAACGATCCCAATTTACCGTCGTGAATACACCTGACTCGGCAACACTCTTCATCACCAACCACAGGCTACGGCGTGGCCCCCTTCCGTACCCAAAAGCAGGCGAGATTAGTCGGGACGGATTTCCTTTAGCGACGGCATACCGGCTGAAGCCTTAAACACATGTCGGTCTCGAAATCGTACCGGATGTATAAGCTGCACAAACAAGTCGATTAACTGGTCTTTTATTACGTTCCGATGTTTGACCATCGCGTACATTGGAACTGGCTTTGCTCCAATTCCCGCCTTTATCTCACCGGCTGTACGCCCATATTCAATCCGGGAGACCCGATGCTGAATGGCCACGTCCAATACATCGTACAAGATGAGTTGATACAACGGGATATGAGCTTTGACGGAATAATCCAATCCCAAATACTGACATTGCATCGACTGAGAATCAAAAAAATAACTCACGAATCCAACCAAGTTGTCATCGTAAAAATAGCCACGGATACCAAATTCGTCCATCTGCGATGCCATCAACTTAAAATACCCCCTTGGAACCGAGGAATAACGAATCACTGCCCGCTCATATACTTGTTCGTGAAGGGCATCCAACCGAGACGACAATTGGCGAGCCGATTCTCGAGACAAATACTCACACCGTACACGCTGAGCTCGATTGAGCACCTGACTAGCTTCTCGACGATACCGCGAATTCAAGGCACCTAAATAATCAGCAAATGTTCGCCATTGCGGGTCCAGAGTCAATACCATATTCGGATCTGTTTCAACCCGATGAAATCCGAAGTCATCAATATCGACAGGAAACGTCAGCATAGAGTCAGAAAAATCTTTGATTACCATTAATTCAGGAGACACCCATTCAGAGACCCATTGCCTGACACGTCGAAACGCGGTCATCAAATAGGTCCATCTTCGATCCAGTGAAATCTCTGGCATAAACCAAAATGCATGAGGTGCGGTCGTATACAAATCCCCACACAATAACACCCAGATCTTAGACAATCCGACGCTACGATGCAGAAGTTCTTTAAATTGCTCCTCCAACATTTCAAGAACGCTGCTCTGATGCGCTGCGCCCGCAAACGACCTCGCATCGAGCCGAAATAACTGAAATTGAGCAATTCCAACCGGTCGGTTATCATCCCAAAACACCACAACAAAAAATCGAATTTGAGATGACAAAACGGTTTCATTGGCAACCAATTGCCGATAGGTCAATCCAAACGGGATCGATTTCCAATTATCCCAAACATCTTTTCTAACAGACTGCATCGATTCATGAATCGAATATTTTATCCGATGGTCATAGCCTCGACGCCTCAACCATTGAAAGGGATCAAGTAGTGTCATAACGGCAAAGTACCCCTTCCACCATCGACTCAAACCTGGACCTGTTTGACCCCAAGAAAAAATCTGATATCGTTGCGAGAATTGTTCCTATCGAAAGGCATCCTATGCAACCCACTCAAGATTTAAATATCATTAAAGCAACCTCATTGATTTCTCCAAATGAATTAAAAGAAAAGCTGCCGATGTCGGTAGAATCCAACCGAACAGTTGTAACGAGCCGGGAAACCATCAAAGCAATATTGTCAGGCACCGATCGCCGACTGTTGATGGTTGTCGGCCCCTGTTCGATCTATGACCCCAAAGCAGCGCTCGACTACGCACAACGCATCGCGACACTCCAGAAGGAGCTCCCGAACCTGTTTTTGGTCATGCGTGGTTACTTCGAAAAGCCCCGAACAACCATCGGCTGGAAAGGGTTTATTAACGATCCCTTCTTAAATGGGAAAGGAGATATTACTCAGGGCCTTCACTTGGGCAGAGAATTGTTACTCCAGATCACTGGGATGGGCGTACCCATCGCAACCGAAGTATTGGATCCAATCGTTCCTCAATTTATCGCAGACCTTGTCTCGTGGGCGTCAATTGGCGCACGTACCACAGAATCCCAAACCCACCGGGAAATGGCCAGCGGTCTTTCAATGCCAGTCGGATTTAAAAATAGTACGGAGGGCAATTTAGACGTGGCGATAAACGCAATGCAAGCAGCTCAGCATCCGCATAGCTTCTTGGGAATTAATCCGGATGGCCATATCGCAGTTATCAACACCCGAGGAAATTCCTACGGGCATATCATTTTGCGGGGCGGAAAAACGCCAAATTATGATGCCCATACAATTGATTCCGCATCAGAAAAAATGCTTGCAGCGGGATTCAAACCGTCGATGATGGTGGACTGTAGCCATGGGAACTCAAATAAGCAGCATCAAAAACAAGAAGAAGTTGCGTTGGCAGTTGTCGATCTGATCAAATCTGGCTATACCCAGGTCAATGGATTAATGATCGAAAGCAACTTAAATGAAGGGAGCCAAAAAATACCAACGGACCTCTCGACATTAAAATACGGAGTATCAATCACCGATGCATGTATTGGATGGGATACAACAGAACGAGTCTTACGAGCAATCAATTCGAAACTGGCCCCCGTCGTTTAGACTTATTTTATTCTGATAGCTTAAAATGTAATTTCGCAACTTCCCCAAGTCGGCTTTCGCCGTATTTCTCTATAAACTGAGCCCGAATGGCCGCAGCTTCTGGGGGACATCCTTTAGGAAACTTAAGTCGATATTTCTCACGTAATTGGGCCATTGCCTGAACATATGCAGACCGAGCCAAAATACTTGCAGCAGCAACTGCAAGATTATCTTCTGCACGGTGCCGTTGAAACAGCACAACATCAATTCCACGCAACAGCAAGGCATTCTGTATCAGGCTCTGATGGCCAAATTGGTCACAAAGGACATGTTTGCAGTCGACTTGTTTCACCATATTTTCGATCACGCGGCCGTGTCCCCAAGCCAATATATTATTAAGGTTGGGAAACTTCTCATACACATCGTTGTAAACCAGGTTATTAAGAAGAACGACAGTAAAGGGACAAATTTCACGTATCAAAGGCTCCAATTCCAAAATCTGTTGTGCAGACAATTGCTTCGAATCACGAACACCAATCGATTTTAATTGCGCCGCTCGGTCAGGGTCGACAAATACCCCGGCAATAACAAGGGGCCCAAAATAGTCCCCCTTTCCCGACTCATCCACGCCAACCAATTCATCCGGATCCCCCGTATTTGAAGGGGCTTGATCCATGTCCACCCGCTCGGTTGAGACCGGCATCAATTGGGCATGAACAACATCCAAGGTCTCCCGAACAACACCTTCTAATGAGGCAACGCCACCCAACTGTGACAAATCAACACGGACACCTTTTTTGCTTTCGTAGATCCGAATCAATCCGCTATCTGAATCTAAAAAAACTAAAAATTGCAGGCCGTGCTGAATGCCCCGGTATGGATTTACGGAACAACCCCGGTTCAAAAGTTCCGTCTTAATCGCAGCATACAATGTCTCTTTATTCATTAAATGACACAAATCGGAACAGAATCGATCTCTACAACACCGGGATTGAGCTTCCTAACCCGAAAAGCATTATAAGCAGGCACAGATTCCTTAAGCGACACAATTAAATAAATCATATTTGGATCATTAAACAACCGAATATCTTCTGCGGACAACCGAGCTGGCGTCACCGGATGACTATGTACTACGACCTGTAATGTTTCTCCGGCAGCACGAGCCGACTTTACCGCCTGAAACTGCTCTTTTGGATCAAAGGTAAAATGCTCGGGGCTATGATCGATATTGGTCATCGCGATATACCGGGTCATCTGATTTGCATTACCCGCAATGTACCCACACGATTCGATAGGCGCCAAAGAAATCGCGTGGGCAACATAGGCATCAATTACTGACTGGGGAACGTGGATCATGCTTTTTTAAGGTCACAAACGGGCATTTCGTAATCGATGAGCTCAGTCACAGTAGGATGATCGCCACACACTGGGCACTTTGGGTTTCGCTTAACTTTCGCATTTCTAAAATTCATTGTTTTGGCATTAAAAATCAAGAGACGATTCGTCAACAGGTCGCCAACTCCGGTAATAAATTTAAGCGCCTCGGCAGCTTGAATCGTTCCCAACATACCGGCTATCGCACCCAAAACACCGGCTTGACTACAGGTCGGAACCGCATTTTTCGGTGGTGGCGTTACAAAAATACAACGATAGCAAGCATTACCAGGGGTGTAAGTAAGCGCTTGCCCGTCAAATCGCAAAATTCCGCCATGAGAAAACGGTTTTTTAGCCATAACACACGCATCGTTAATCAAGAATTTAGCCGAAAAATTGTCCGTCCCATCGACAATAAAATCATACTGCGAAATTAACTCGATAATATTCCCGCTGTGAACAACATCTTGATAGGTAACGACATTCACATCAGGGTTAATCGCATTAATTTTTTCACGCGCAGATTCAACTTTCGGTTTACCCACGTCAGGAGTGAAGTGAATAACTTGTCGCTGAAGGTTGGACATATCCACCCGGTCACCATCGATTAAGCCTAGGGTCCCTACTCCAGCTGCTGCCAAATACAACGCGGCGGGAGCCCCTAATCCGCCCGTCCCGATAATAAGTACTTTTGAAGCCAAAATCTTTTCTTGGCCCTTACCACCGACATCTTGCAATATAATGTGGCGACTATAGCGATCAATTTGATCATCTCTTAAACTCATATCAAACTCCTTTATTCAACACTGACAACGCTTGGTCAAAATCCGAAATAATATCGTTAATACCTTCGATGCCTACTGAAATTCGAATCAAATCATCAAAAACACCGGCAGCCTCTTGTTCAGTAACCGAAAAATCCCGATAAATCGTAGAGGCAACGTGGATACACAACGTTTTCGCATCACCTAGGTTGGCCGCGTTCGAAACTATTTTGAGGGCATTAATAACTTGGTAAGCACGTTCCTTGGAACCCAAACGAATGGTTAATAAGGCTCCGCCATTCCCCCCAAACTGAGCATCCACCAATCCGCGATGGGAATGATCTGGTAAACCCGGATATCGGACCGATTGAATGTTAGGGTGATTCTGAAAAAACAATGCCAAGGCCAACGCGTTGTCACAATGACGCTCAACTCGTAAGGATAAGGACTCTAACCCCATAAGAAACAAATACGCGCTAAGCGGTGCCATACATGCCCCGGTATTAACTGCCACACGCTTCCGGGTAGTCGCGACAAATGCAAATTTACCAAATCGCGCAGAAAATTCTTTAATTAACGGAGATTTAGTCGTCGTCCAATCAAAATTACCCGTATCCACCAGAATACCGCCAATTGTATTCCCATTGCCCGCAACAAATTTGCCTAAACAATTCACAATAATATCAACACCCCACTGCTTGGCGTCCAGAATCACAGGTGTTGTTAATGTGTTATCTAGCACCAAGGGAATCCCATGATGATGAGCAATAGATGATAGCGTTTTGATGTCCGCGACATCCAATTTAGGATTACCAATTACTTCAACCAAGACAGCCTTGGTATTTGACGCAATTGCCGACCGGAACCCAACCGTATCACTCAAATCGACAAATGTCGTTGATATACCTCTCCGAGAAAATACGTCTTTCAACAAATGCAGGGTACCGCCAAATAATCCGTTTGACGCCACAATATGATCGCCGGATTCACATAGCGATTCCAACGCTGCTGCTATTGCAGCCATCCCTGACGCCAACGCGACGGAACCAATACCTCCCTCTAATTCGGTATACCGTGATTCCAACGCAGAAACAGTAGGATTGCTTATCCGAGAATAAACATGGCCATATTTGCGACCGGCAAATACATCTGCCAATGCCTCGGCAGTAGGATACGAGTAGGATGCCGTTTGATAAATCGGCACCGAAGTCGCCCCCGTTGAGGCATCTCTCGTCACACCCGCATGAATCGCCTTGGTACTAAACGACCAACCGGCCATGATTACCGTCCTCCACCCATAAAGTACAAAAACTCAACTTGATTACCAGATGTTACGCAGGTCGTATCGAATTCGGATCGATCCAAAATCGCCCCATTTAATTCTACGGACACCATGTCCGGCATATCCACATTTTGAGTTTTTAACAACTCAGAAATCGTTAACGAATCGCCCGCCACCGTTACTATTTCGCCATTAATCGTTAATTCCATTTTAACTACTCCTATTTAAATAATGTCGTACTCAAATATCGTTCACCAAAATCACACGCCACGGTCACAATCGTCTTGCCGGCATTTTCGGGGCGCCGTGCAACTTCCAAAGCGGCGGCCACATTGGCACCAGCAGAAACACCCAATAAGAGACCTTCTTCTTTCGCCAAACGTCGGGCCATTTCCATCGCATCTTCATTACTCATCGTAATAACCTCATCAACAACAGAGGCATCATAATTATCCGGAACAAATCCGGCACCAATTCCTTGAATCATATGAGGGCCAGGCTGACCGCCGGACAAGACTGGAGAATCCTTTGGCTCTACCGCAACCGCCTTAAATCCGGGCTTTTGAGATTTAATGAATCGAGAAACGCCACTAATTGTCCCTCCGGTTCCGACGCCTGCAACCAGGATATCGACAAGCCCTTCTGTATCTCGCCAGATTTCCTCTGCCGTGGTTTTAAAATGGATCTCTGGATTGGCTGGATTGCTAAACTGAAACGGAATAAATGAATGAGGGTGCGTTTCCGCCAGTTCCCTTGCACGCTCAATCGCACCTTTCATTCCCAAATGAGCAGGCGTCAATTCCAATTCGGCACCAAAGGCTTTCAACAATGACCGCCGTTCCAAACTCATGGATTCCGGCATTGTCAAAATAAGCCGATATCCCTTCACAGATGCAACAAACGCAAGGGCAATCCCGGTATTACCACTAGTCGGCTCAATAAGGACGGTTTCACTTTTAATCAAACCCGCCGCTTCTGCGGCAGCTACCATCGCAAACCCAGCCCGGTCTTTTACCGACCCACACGGATTAAAAAATTCACACTTCACCAAAACGGTCGCTGGAATACCCTCCGTTACCTTGTTCAGTCGAACCAGTGGCGTATTACCTATTAACTCCAGTATTGAATTTGCTATTTTCATTCCAAACTCCCTTCACGACCGTACATTATTGAGTAAACCACGTTTTACGTAGCCTGTCGACATATCCCTATTAAATCTATAGTAATTATAGACTATAGCCACTTCTAACAAGTGCAGGAACCACTATTTCAAGAATCTTATCAAAAACAACGTCCACACCGAACCGAGTTGTATCCACCGGCTTCACGCGATCCGGCTCGCTTCGAGCAATACGATGATATTCTGCCCGTACCCGGTTATGAAACGCCATTGTTTCTTGCTCAAATCGATCCAATTTCGCACGTCCCCTCGCACGCGCCAACCCCTCTTCCGGCTCAACGTCTAATAATACGGTGAGATCCGGTCGAAGTGCCAATAACCCGTGAAGGTAATCCACAAAATCGGACGGCAAGCCCCGCCCCGCCACTTGATACGCAACAGTAGAATCAATAAACCGATCACACAACACCACTTTTCCGTCCCGAATTGCAGGGATCATTACGCCGTCGACATGCTCTAGCCGATCTGCCATAAACAACATAATCTCTGAATATTTCGAATGAAAATGGGTCGACGGATCCAAAATAATCGATCTCAGTTGCTGACCAAACGCGGTACCGCCCGGCTCCCGAGTCAGCAAGACAGGCACGCCACGTTCTTTCAACCAGGTCACCAACCGCTGCAACTGCGTTGTCTTACCCACCCCTTCAATTCCCTCAAATGTGATTAGCATCCCGGTCATCCCTGCACCTTAGGATATATCCGTACTCGTCGATACGGCTCAGGGCCAATATCCACGGAATTTAGCCCCGCTGCAGACGCGACTGAATGCTGAAGCCGACGCAACTCATCCGACACAGGGTCGCATTCTTTTATATCACCATCTTCTAAGACCCAACGGATACGCTCTTGCGCAACCGCAATTGCAGCAGATTCGGCATCCGTTAACGGAACGGGCTCCGCCCCCCCTGACACAACGCCTTGACGTCGAAGATCCGGGATTACACGCTCCCCCTTTAACAATGAATCAACTGCCGCTCGCGTATCGCGATAGACAGCCACCAATTCTTTTTCTCGAATTTCAATAATGACATCAAATGTTGGGGCATTTCGCCGCTCCAACACAGTCTTTTGGGTTCCCCGTAACTTTGCCTCATCGTCACCCAAAATGACACTCTGAATGCCACCGATCAAATCCGATAGCATCGGATTTTTAACCAAATTTTCCAAGGTATATCCATGGGCAGTTGCAACCAATTGCACACCCCGCTCAGCGATGGTACGCGCAGCCGCTGCCTCCGCTGCAGTCCCAATCTCATCAACAATCACCACTTGTGGCATGTGATTTTCTACCGCTTCTATCATCACCTGATGTTGAAGCTCTGGTGCTGAGACCTGCATCCGACGGGCATACCCAATACCTGGATGAGGGATATCTCCATCGCCACCAATTTCATTAGATGTATCAACTATAATCACACGCCGCCCCATATCCACTGATAACACCCGAGCAGTCTCTCTCAGCTTGGTTGTTTTGCCAATTCCCGGGGGACCTAAAAATAAAATATTCTTCCCTCCACTTACAATTTCCCGAATATGCGAAATTGTACCCACGATTGACCGCCCCACCCTACAGGTTACCCCAATAATATGGCCTTCTCGATTTCGAATCGCGGATATCCGATGAAGCGTTCGCTCAATACCTGACCGGTTATCGGTATTAAAGCGCCCCACCCGTTCAATCAATTGATCCAATTGAGAGCAAGTCACTGGCCCCAAATGAAATTTACGCTCTAATTCGGCCCCCCACCGAATTTCAGGATAATATCCGAGATCCAAAACGACTTCGTTAAGTTCAGCAAGCCGCATAGACGACCTCAGCTCGCCTCGTACAGGTTCAGGCAACACATCGACAAGAAGATTAACTTCCGTCTCGTTATCGACTTCGTTTTCGCTGAAGCGCAAACCGCAATCCTTTACTTGGAACAAATCCAACCGACTTCGTGGTCGGCAACGCGATAGTCGCTCCCGTTTTTGGATTACGCCCCTTACGCGCAGCACGTTCCCGTACGGTAAACCGACCAAATCCGACCAACAATACATCCTTACCTTGAACAAGCTCTTCAGCTACAATTTCAGTTAAAGAATCAAGAATCTCCCGGGCTTTGGTTTTCGTCAAATCACATCGCTGGGAGAGTACTACACTGAGTTGTTCACGATTCATGACAACAGTCCTTCATTAGTTCAATTGTAGACATCAATCTGAGTCTACCCCACTTTTTTTGAGACCTCACTCGATAACCGTCCTAGCTGCCATTGCACGCTGCAACGTCAACTCATCCGCATATTCGAGGTCCCCCCCGATTGGGAGTCCGTAAGCCAACTTGGTCAAGCGTACGGAAACTGATTTCAATACAGACGACAGATACATCACCGTCGCCTCACCCTCAATAGTCGGGTTAATTGCCAACACCACCTCCGTAAACTGGCCTGACTTTAGTCGCTGAATTAATTCGGATATTCGAATACTTTCAGGGGTTATGCCATCAAGCGGGGAAATTAGGCCACCAAGCACATGATAAACCCCATTAAATTCCAAGGTCCGTTCAATTGAATAAATATCCCGTGGATCTGCCACAACACAAAGACGCCCCGAATCACGTCTTGGATTCGAACAAATACTGCACAGTGGGTCAAGGGTAATATTAAAACAATGAACACAATACTTCACCCGATGCCGAATATCCCGAATCACCGACGTAAATTGATCCACATCCTTGACCGACAACGACAAAATAAAAAAAGCCAACCGTTGCGCGGACTTCTGCCCAACGCCCGGTAACTTTGTCAATTGTTCAACCAGAGGAGTGATCGGAGATTGCATTATAAACCAGGTAAATTAAGCCCCCCAGAAATGACGGACAACTTCTGAGTCGCAACGTCTTTCGCCTTCTTAGCAGCAGCGTTCATGGCTTCTTTTAATGCCTTTTGAACTAATGCCGATTGTTTTGGATCCAGTAATACAGGATCAATAACAACCGATACACAATCCAATTCGCCACTCATCGTCACTTCAATTTTACCACCCATTGCTGAGCCGGTGACGAGGACGTGCTTGAGCTCCTCCTGAATTTTCTTCATCTGAGCTTTCATTTCCTTGGCTTGTTTCATCAACTTGCCAACATCCTTCAAACCTTCAAACATGGCGTACTCCTTCATTCATTTTCGCAGACACAAAAAGGGAACTTAGATCATACCGCGAAATGAATTTGGGCGAAACCTAGTTTTCTACGATTGCACCTTCAAAAAGCGCAATAATATGGTTCAGTTTTTTAATCCCTGAGGCATCGGGTGCTGCTGTTAACACCGCCTGCGTCTTAACAGTCCCAGCAGGCTCACTTTTACTGGCAGCGCTAGCAACAAGCGTCACCGCAGATTCTCCCGAAAATCGAATTGTATACCTGCGTCCGAATATCGATTGAATCACCGGCATCAAGATTTCTTGACTCTGGGGCTCCCGAATCTTTTCTCTAAAAAATTGAAAGTCCTGTTTGAGACGAATAATGATCGCCTGCCCATCAACCGTCTCCAAAACGCTTTGATTCAGTACCGAAAAAAGAGATTGTTTTTCAGTCTTAACCGTCTGAATTACTTGCTGCCAAAGACTTGACGGGGTCGCATCCGTTACTGAATTCAATTGAGGTTCAACGGTCTTAGGCACTTGGCTAACCGGTTGGGATGATGGCTTGGGCACCACGGGCGGCATTTGAAACATGGACGGAGCCGGCGGGGCAGCGCTCGCAACCGGTCGATTTAATGCCGTATCTCTAATTTGAGACAATCGACGCAAGTGATCTGACATGTCATCGGAAGCCTTGGCGGCAGCAACTGCCTCAACAACTGGAACAGAGGGTTGAACGGAGGGGGGCGGCGGGGCAACGGAAGTTGCCACCGTAGCCGGCACGGCTACGGGCGATTGTATCGCCGCCGCCCCCACCACGCGGATCTGCACCAACAATTGAGGATCCGGAAAATGCCGCAACTCAGGTAAAGTCTTCGCAAACAACTCCAATATAGACTGAACACGAGTCGAATTTGCACTAGAAACTAGCACCCCAATAGAGTCTTGCCGAAGTTTATCCCCATCCTCCTTAAACCCGTATTGCGTAAACAATGTCAATTTAAACAGTTCAATGAGGTCTTCCAAGAGCTGAATAGGATGGACACCAGACTCCAGCATCTGGGTCACGTCCCCCACCACTTGTTGAACATTGGTCGCCAGAATGGCCTGCCCCAGCCTTAACAAACTATCCCAATTCGCGGCACCTAAAATCGACTGCACATCAGCATCTTCAATCTGAGTTCCCTTAAACGAAAAAATTTGATCTAGAAGAGAAATCCCGTCTCGCATACACCCAGAGGCGTTACGTGCGACCAACCGCAATGCGGCATCCGAAATGACAATGGACTCTGTCTCAGCAATGTGACGCAACTGACCGACAATTTCATCAATCGTTAATTTCCTGAATTGCAAATGTTGGCACCGGCTATGAATGGTCGCTGGAATTTTATGTGGCTCAGTAGTAGCCAAAACAAAAACAACATTAGCTGGCGGTTCTTCAAGCGTCTTCAACAAGGCATTAAAAGCACCAGAACTGAGCATATGTGCCTCATCAATAATAAACATTCGATATCGGCATTCAACTGGAGCAAATCCCACCTGATCATTGAGAACCCTAATATTATCAACACCGGTATTGGACGCCGCATCAATTTCGATAACGTCCACCGACTGCCCCACCGTAATTTTTTTACATAGATCACATATCCCACATGGTGTAACTGATTTCCCTTGTCGACAATTCAGAGACTTAGCCAAAATACGCGCAGACGACGTCTTCCCTGTACCCCGAGGGCCCGAAAAAATATAGGCGTGGGCAAGGCGATCATAGGTAATGGCGTTAGAAAGTGTCTGAATGATGTGATCTTGCCCAACCAATTCGTCAAAATCTGCAGATCGATATTTCCGATAAAACGTCGTGTGTGCCATGGATTCCCTTTTAAAATTTAAATTTCACGCCGGCAACCATAGACGGATTCCCTTGATTCACGAGCAACGTATCGTCCGCGCCATTAACGGTACCCAGCGATGCAATAAATTTACTTTGTATACCTAAATATCCAAAATGATTTTGACTAAACGCAAACTTTAATCCTCCTGCGCCAAATTGACGAGTCACCAATTTGCCGGAATCGGGAACAATAGAAATACCTTCATATTCGCCATATACCCATGTGTTCCCTACCAACAAGAATTCGGATTTGATACGGACAGCGAGAGATTGAATTTGCTCGCTATACTCGGAAAGAATAACTGCAGACCGCCACGAATCAACATCTAGCTCCTCGTCAAACAACGAGGTTCGAACATCGGCGAGTGGGCGGCCATCCGAATGGAGTTGGCGATACGGCGCCATAACAGACCCAAAATAGCCCCGATATGTCACCCCGGAAAACCAGTAAAAATTAGGCATCTTAATTTCTTTTGATGGGGCCACCAAAACAGAGTAACCAAGGGTATCTGCGGCTGATGAATTAGAAATACCAAGCTCCCAGTCTAAATCAATCCAATTGAAGACATTCAGTCGCCCATACCCCGAAAGTCGGGAATCCAATGCTTGCCCGGGTCGATCATCCAATAACGTCCATGAAGCCCCTAGTCCAAGTGTACGATCGGAGTTACTCCAATCGAGAAGAACAATATCAGAACTACTCACAACTCCATTAAGCACGTACGCAATACTAAATTGCTGTGTTCGCCCCACCCATTGCATCACACCGCCTTGCTCATTCATATCTTTATAAAAAAGGCCCTTGCCAAAGGTCATCCGCCGCAAATCCCCGACACGGGTCACCATCTGATAAATCTCTCGGTCTCGCACATCTGAGATCCAGGTCGCAGCAACGTTGGGGATTACGGTAGCGCCAGATCCATATCGATCAGATACAGAGGGCTGAAGCATGTCCAAACGAAAATCGAAACTGAAAGCCCGGTTCGGCTGTGCCTTGAAAGTGACTGATGATTCCCACCCGAGAGGAAACGGCTTGTTCACATCGGACACCATTCTTGTGTGCCCTGCACCGGAAATCGTTAACCGTAACGCGCTACCTTTATCATCAAGCAACAAAATACCCTGATTCGTCGATGGCGCCTTAGTATTAGGAATCGGAACATTTGGGTTTTCCTTAGGCATCGAAAAGCGTCGCCCAGCGTCAACCGGTGCGCGATTGCGATACTGTGCCACGATATCTGCTGAAAGAAATACAACAAAAGCAAATAGAAATATTAAAACTTGTCGCGCCATAGAGCGGTAGAATACCTTGACCTCACATATTCTGTCACAAGGTGATCTGGGAACGGATCTTGGCAACCGGACGCGTTAAAAAACCGAAACAGACTTTCAATGAGGTCCGATTTATCGATTCCGATATTGGTAATAAATTCGGAATGGGTACGGCGGCTACGATACCGAGGCTCCCTGGAGGGATGGGGCAATAGATCAGAGACTTTGGACAAATCAAAGGCATACAAAATCGTGCCATGAAATAATACATATCGCTTCCGACGACGCTGCGCATTCCCTGAAAATTTAAGACCATTAACCGCCAAATCACTATCCCCAGAAATGGTAACCGTCAGTGGACCACCGGATACCAACGGATTATCAGGTCGCAACTGATTCTGACTGGCCAATGATTGAAACAGCATCTGCAACCGACCCATCACCCATAGGGTCGTCCCCTGAATTGAGTTCAAAACCGGATCAATCGAAATCGGCAATACAACGGCATAATTTAGGCATCCAGGCCCTTGAACCACGGTCCCCCCACCCGAGCAGCGTCGAACAATAGGGATCTGTTCTTCTGAACAGGTCGCTACCGAGACTTCTCGAGAAATGGCATTGCCATAACCCACCACCACCCCATAAATGGAGGATTCCCAAAGTCTAATAAACGGCCCTCGATCCTCCGATTCGGCCCAATCCAACAACACTTCGTCAGCCGCAACGTTATCAATGAGAGCTTCAAATGAATTACAAAAAAATTGCATCGCCTACGAGTATACTAGGCAACGTCCTAAATTTAAAAAGGGGAACAATACGCGGGATTTTGTCCAGTTTTTGGGGATACCGGTTTATTAAGGAATAATTGAAAAACGGTGGCTTTTTGGGCGTAAAGATCGAATGCGGTGACTTATCCTAAAAAATCATTCATCAAAAATGAACCGGTCTCGCAAGGCCCCAAATAACAGACTGGCCCAGGGATGGTCGTTAATAGAGATGCGATCAGTGGGTCAGGGGGCGCGAGGTAGGTGACAATTCAGTATGAAGCAGCTCTCGCAAGGTGTTTTTTTAAGCTCATGCCGGAACCCTTAGTTGAGAAGGAGTAAGTTTGCGAGAAATTGAGATGAGATTCGTCATTTCTCGCGCCGGGAGCAATCTCAAAGGGTCCCCGAAGGGGCCGATTGAGACCAAAGCGAAAATTGCGAAGACCGCTCAATTTCCGCAAACTGGGAGGACTGGGAGAACTGTAGAGCAAAGGGGGGTAAACTCTTTCAGAACTACCAGTCCATATGAAATGTTGGTTCAAACCACCCTCCCGAATAGATTCGAACCAACATTTAGTTATCGACTTATCGCGGAAAAAAATTTCATTTTTTTTACGGACACCGTTTTTTAGGCCAATTTCAGTGTCATACTCTATTTGACACGTACATCGCACCCATAATTTTTTCGCCAATAATGGTGTTAATGTCCACCTCAATCATTATATCCTGGGCGTATTCAACCGCCTTCACGGTGCCGTATTCGTGTAGTAAATGCACCACATCCATCCGGGAATAAGGCACATGGAACGTCATAACCTTCCGGTGCCCCGCCAAAAATCGATCGACGGATTCAATCAAGGACTCAATCCGTTGGCCCGACTTGGCCGAGATAAAACACCTCATTGGGAACTCGGCAAATATTGCCGCCGACGGATCAAAATGAGCCAACCCATCAATTTTATTAAACACCATAATTTGGGGAATCGCGTCTGCTTTCATATCAGCCAACAATTTTAACGCTGTTTTAACCATCGCTTCCCAATTTGGGTGCGTCACATCCACGACATGCAACAACAGATCGGACGTAATGACCTCTTCCAACGTAGCACGAAACGAACTTACCAATTCGTGAGGCAGCTTTTGAATAAACCCGACGGTGTCGGTCAGCAACACATGTTCGTTAGACGGTAATTTAAAGCGCCTCGTCGTCGGATCCAACGTCGCAAATAACAAATCCTCGGACAATACCCCCGCTTGAGTCAATTGATTCAGAAGTGTCGATTTACCGGCATTCGTGTACCCGATAATCGCAACCGATGTCAACGGAACTTGGTGCCGACGATCTCTCTGAGTTTCGCGTTGCATTTTTATCTTTTCCAGCTTTTCTTTGATCGTCCCAATTCGGGTTCTAATTTGACGTTTATCGACTTCAAGCTGTTTTTCACCTGGCCCCTTTGTTCCAATTCCCCCACCCAAACGAGACAAGTGGGTCCACATTCGGGTTAAGCGAGGCAACATGTAAGCCAACTGCGCCATTTCAACTTGCAGTTGAGATTCATAAGTACGGGCTCGCTTAGCAAAAATATCGAGAATCAGACCGGTACGATCCATAATTTTGACACCCAGCTCTTTTTCAAGCGTCCGATATTGCGAGGGCGTCAGTTCATCATCCGCAATAACAACCTCCGCATTATTTGCTTCAACAATGGCCTTAACCTCTTCAACCTTGCCGGTCCCCAAATAAAATCGAATGTGGGGAGCCTCGCGAAATTGATGAACCATCGTACAAACACTTAACCCCGCGGTACGCGCTAACTCCGCCAACTCCATCAATGAGTCGGTAATAGAAAACAGACTCTGTTTGGAGGTCTGAACACCAATTAAGACAACTCGAGGGGGCTGTGGGACTGTCGATATCACCGAATAAGCGCGATCAATTCATCCAAAATTTGCGCATTTGGATTTTGAGCCTTAAACCGCTCCAACTCAGCTAAGGTCTCTACCCGCTTCCCAGAGGATCGAACAGCATTGGCAAAGCCGGGATAAAATTCCTTAGAACCAGGATTTAACATGATCAATTGATAATAAAGCTCCGCCACACGGCTCATATTCCCTACATTTTGGTGCAAGGATAACAACGTCTTAACCCCATCGACAAAATCGGGGCGTTTCTTAACCTCTTCTTCCATGTAAGGGATTGCGTCTTGCACCTTCCCAAGTTGAACATACGAGCCACTAATCGCAATGTTAATATTCGGGAAATCCTTGTTAATCGCATAAATTTCCAGATACTGCTTCAATGTATTATCGATGCGACCATTACGCCGTTCTAAATCGGCCAAATTATACTTGGCTTCTAAAATATTAGGATCCATGGACAGGACCAATTCGTAATATTTACGAGCATCGTCAAATCGACTAATCCGATGCAAAAAGTAGGCTAAATTTAATTGAAACAACGGATTTTTGTGGTCAAACTCAGCCGCCTTACGAATCGCAGTTTCCGCTTTTTGGATATATTCTTGGCGTTGGGTCGGAATCACATCGCTCATTACCAAATAAATCGCCCCAACACGGTTATACTGCCATGGATTCATTAGATCCAAATCAATACAGCGGAAATAAAGCTGCAATGCCTTATTCAAATATCCTAATTTGGTAGGGACATCCGTTTCCTTTTCCGCCAAGCCTTCATACGCCTTGCCAAGTGCCATAATATACTGGGTTTCCCATGGGGCATATTCAACCGCCAATTCCAACTCTTCAACCGCATACTTATACCGAGTTGCCGCATCAAAATTAAACCCATCCCGATAATGACGTTCCGCCAAATAGGGCAAAATACTCTGCCATATACCAATCCCACCTAAAATGAGGGCACCTGCAAGAACACCCCACTGCAAAGCCGATAACCGAGATAACGATACTTGATCTTCACGTGTTGCCATCATAGAGATTCAATCTGCTCCTCTTCAAAGTCCGAATGGGTCACAATTGCCCACGCAAGCCCCATAAACGTATAAAACAACACCAGAGTGGCAATAACACCGAAGTTAAACAGAACCTGCCCCAGGTACACAGTTGCCCCCAACATAAATGCCAGTGCAAAATATTTCATCGGCGAACGGTTTAATTTGACCAATCCACGAAGCACAATCACATACCACCCGACGATAACCCCAAAATAATAAATCAAAGTCGCAGGAATCCCCTTTGTCGCCATTGTGTTCAAATACTCATTATGGAGTCGATCCGGTGTAAAATTATGGCCCCCTTCCAAAATACCGTATTCAGGTCGACGATAAATGGGGTACATATACTTAATCGTATCCAAGCCAGAGCCAATCAACCAATAATCCTTAATCCACGGAACTGAACTTTTCCACATCGACACCCGAGCAGATCCGTCCATGGCATCTTTCTTATAAGACTCAAGTTTCTGCTGCACAGTACTAACCGCTTGCAATCCAGCGACATCTTCAGAATTTGGATTTTGAAGACTGTGAATCATTTCAGGAATCGCAGGTACCGAGATCACCAAGCCAAATGCAACCAAGAAGCCAAATAACCACAACTTATTTTCTCGTTGCAAATTCTGATTCCCCCTCAGATTTGTGCCCAAGAACGCAACCAACAACAACGAGTACAGCATAATATTTGTAAACGACAAGGCAACAAATTGAAGATTCGCAAACACACCTAGAACAACGAGTCGCGATAGATATTCTTGCTCTGCATCAACCGATATCTTAACCATAGCACCAAACGCAGCAATTCCGACCAATCTCAACGGCCAAACAATATAAGGCGATATATCACCCCAATTGAAAATAAACGCAAAAAACAGCCCAGCTGTCCCGATCACAGGAATCACAAATTCGCGAAGACTTGGCATCCCAACTTTCGAATAGTACCGACGGCAAATCCAATAAGTTCCAAGCAGCGCGCCAACGTTCAGCGTGGTCAAAATGGCGGCAACCGATAGTCCCTTCAAATGGAAATTAAAAATATAATAAAGGTAGAAAGTCACAATCCCAAATAATGTCAGGAAAAAGTCACCGACCAACGACTTGCTATTTTCAGTCCGCATCAAACCAAGAACAACCATAAAAAAGATAGGCATAGCAAGCGCAAATCCAAACCAGGTAGCCCGAGAAAACGATAAATATTGTGCGTAAAAAATCAATCCAACCATTATAAACAAAAACCATTTCGCGACCGCTTGCAACGAGGTCCGCTTGAACGCGGAAGTCACGTAAAGAAGAGTCGACATCCCCACGGGAACCATCATCCCCATATAAGCACAAAAGTGCACCGGGTTATTAATACAGGCGAAAACCCGCTTAGTAGGATCGACACTCCATTGCATAAAATCATAACCCAAACTCTGAGCTACCCCGTAGACAGCTGAAATTGCGCAAGGAACAAGAAGTGCAACTAGCAACCACTTGATCTGAAATCGTCGGGTTAGCAATTTCGCTGTCATAACCAGCAAAACCACATAATTCAGGGCGGTCAAAATGCCCTCCCACCGATCATAAGCACCAATAACACTCAAACGCACATTCTGCGAGAACACAGTTGAAACAACATCAAGTAAAACAACTAAGGCCAATGGAATTTCAATTCCGATTTTCTCCCATTTCAAGGGACCTAATTTCAATATTTTCCCCTCGGGAGAGTACCCATGGGCATCTAACACCACGGTCCTAAACACCCACCCAAACCCAATAAAAATAGAAATCAGTCGCATCAACAACATTTTATTAACTTCAAACACAGAACGAGTCAGCGACGTAAATATAAGGGGCGTTCCAATCGCAAGGATAGCAAATAAGACAAGAAAATAGACCTCGGACCAACGCTTAAAAGATGAGATTTTCATGGTGGCGCATTGTAGCAAACATTTAAATTGACCAACAATATGGACAAGTCGACAAATGATCCGTTATAGTTTCTGCCGTCCGAAACAATGGCCCTATCGTCTAGCGGTTAGGACACCAGGTTTTCATCCTGGTAACCGGGGTTCGATTCCCCGTGGGGCTACCATTTACTATCGGTTAACGAAGCATAAATCGAAGCATTCAGGAGGCCCCAAGGCCTCCTTTTTTTTTATAAAAAAATCGTCGGCAATATATTTCGGGGTACTAAGGGGCCCCTATCATCTTAAGAATGTAAGTTTTAGTCTTCACACAGCGAATACTGAGGTGTCTAGGCAGAATTCATTGACGACTCAATCGATGAGGATAGTTTTGTATCCGATATCGACAGTTCTGAGCTCCCTAGTTCTGCAGAATTACTTAACGAATTATTGCAGGAACTTCCCCCACATCATCGCCGTATCGTTCACTTATTAAAGGTAGACGGCTATTCAATAAAAGAAGTCTGTAGTCAGCTCAACATGAGCGAATCCGCCGTAAAAGTAAGTGCCCATCGCGCATACAAAGCGTTAATCCAAAAGGCACAAAAGAGGAAAGTAAAAACGACTGACGATTTAATCGCAACACTCTCTAGGCAAGGGCCTAAAAAAAAGTTCCCCAGTCCAACAAAAGTCATCTGTATTTGGATTGCAGCAATTACCACTTACATTGCAATGGTTCTGGGGTATGCATCCCTTAAATCAAACATCCTGCAACGGATAACAACTGTATTTGTGGTCCCTCAATTCATCACCCTCGTTGCGCTCATTGTTGTTTCAGCAATCGCAGCAAGTTACCTTGCACTTCCCGACGACAACCAGAAGCCCTATGTCCGAGCCATGGCGCTTATCGGGATCGGACTACTAATAACCATCTTAACTAAACAGTTAATCGTCACATTACCATCGGCATTGGTGGGCTGCGTCTCATCAGCGCAATTATCATGTTGCGTTGAAATACTGTTATTTAGCATTCCACCCGCGGCCTGGATGTTTTGGACAATTCAAAAAGCAGCGCCAATCCGATACTACTGGGCAGCCGCAATGGCAGGAATATCCATTGGCAGTATCGGATATTTAATTTTGCTAATTATCGAAAATAGCACGAGCGCAATCCATCTTTTGATCTTTCATTTTTTACCCGTAGTAGGCATTCTGATCACCGCAATATTGAGCGCAAAATGGCTACTGGGACGCTGGATTCGAACCCCAGGTTCTCGCACAAAATAAATTAAACTGAAATATCGCTCCCCAATTTACCGATAAGTCATCAAACGCTATCGGGAGGGGACCCATGAAATTAAAGACTGTCGCCACGTCTGGATTTGTCCCAAACAACCGTTGGGGCTGGTCCAAGGATCACCCAGAAATGTTAGTATCAAAACCTCTCCGGCCAATCGTTAGCACCGGTAACGATTCGACAGATACAGTCGACCTCTTTCCGGTACATGTCATCTACATTCAACACGAAAATCACGACAGTGATTCAGATCCAGAGTCGGCGAGACCAGATACACCTGAAATACAATCGCCAGCCAACATTCAAAAAACAAGTTCCCAAGAAACCGATATATTTTCCTATGCAGAGCTATGTGCATTTGAATACCGACACCTGTTAGAGGATGTATTGGAAGGTGTCTCAGGAGAGCAAATGGCGAAAGAAATTATCCAAGTTTTAAATCAATATGAGCTCCCATTTTCGATTGAAGAGGTCATTAATTCCCGTCAAATACCGTTAGCCGAACCCAATTCGGATGAAATTGCCCCGATTCACGCATTAACTCAGTCTGTTCAAAATATTGTCGCTGCGCGGGCGGGGCACACTCCAATATGTATCTTACCGGGACTTTACGATATAGAAGCCCAGACTCCTCCCGAACTCGAAGGGCCCAGTGATCTTAAACACTACTTAGCGACTCGCAGCGAGATATTTGGTTCGGTGAGCTATCTGGCTGGAGCCGCGACCTTGGGCATCGGAATTGGAATATTGGCATGGGCAAAAAGCGCGTGGGAAGACTCGGATGATCGACCATTCGCCACCCCACAGTATCCTTATTTTTTACTCCATTTATCCATAAATTACTTAACACAAGTCGCAAGGGCCGCCACATCAAAATGGTATCGAACCAGTAATTCGAAATCCGAAACTGCTACAGAATTAATCAAATGGACGATTTCTCCCGTAGGCACCGGCATGTCGGAAGCGATGATATATTCGCTATCTCAACGGGACCTCGCTGCGGAGCATCCTCTTCCAACTTGGGCCAAGAGCTTGATGGCACTGACCGTCTCCGGAATGGGAAGTCTGGCATTTGTCGACGGCTGGTACCAAAAAGATGTTATCGAATCAGCCTTTGATTGGATAAACTCACCCAATAGTTAGGGGTTTTTTAGGTTCTGGCACCAAAATTCGGGTTTGAATAACAGTGGCAACCTCAACCTGATAGTGGGCCAAAAATCGAGAAACCGCCATCCCAAGATGGCCCATACAGAATTCTGCATCAGTGAACACAGGCGCCACACCACCCATCGAAATGTCCACGACAGCAAACTGTCCACCTGAACGCCAAATTCCAATTCCACATTCCGGAATCTGACCGTGCCGATCTGACAAAAACTGAAGATTCACAACCAGCCTGGATGCATTTATATCATCCACCAACTTCAAAATATTTGTCCGAATGCCGACCGGAACGGAAGACAAGGACGCCGTCGTTGGCCATTCCGATACCATGAGGGTATATATCCTAATTGTGTCCAACCCCAGTGTATTACGCACGATGGTCGGCATTAAAAAGTCGTCATATTGTTTTGCAATACACAACCCACGATTTGCAGCAACAGCCTTCGCCTTGGACAACTGTCCGTCTAGCAGATACGGCTTCTCCTCCAACGGAAGCGTCACACGACCAGCGGCCCAAGCAACTGCAAATCCCAAAGAAATATGAGGCAATTTTTCGCCAATTTTGTTCCACAATGCATCGCATTTGGGAAATTCATTACTCGCAATATGGCGGTACATACTCATACGTAACTGTAGATCCTAACAAACAAGCTCTCAAAAATCACGTTTCATTCCGCTTCCGGATGGGAACCATCCTGGCAATACGTCCACTATCTAGGGGGATACCCATGGTACGTCTAAATCTGTCATCTCAAAATACGATCTCCAAGACGGGAGAGGACTAACGATGTTCCCCTCTTCACCTCGGAATGATCAGCCAGGTCAAAGTGTTCAAAACTCGACCAATCCATTCGCCAGAAAAAGCAAACCAACCAATCCAATTGAGACTAAGCACCTCCAATCTACAGAAACGCCAAAACCGATTGCCCCCCAAAACACGCCTATCGTGCAACCAAGTAAGCCCAAAATAATTGAAGTTTCAGTCAGTACCGACAGCTTTTGCCAAGAAGGCCTCCGTAGTAGCAGTCCTCCGGCATCCAGAACCGACCAGCCCACACGCATTGATACATGGGAATCCGAGAATAACAGCAATCATGTCAACACACCGCATATATACTCACCAGAACAAAACCCCAAAATGTTGCACCCAAGAGGGTCTGCTGCAAAGACCGATGAGACACTTCATCCGATTGCAAAACGGTTATTAGAGCGAACTGGTAATTCAGCGTCAGATGATCTCCATATCGACGACCGCCAGGTCTACCATTCTACACAAAACCACACCGACGGGAGACATACCCAAATCAATCTAGGGCCAACCCACTCTGCCGTGAGCATATCACGACACAAACGATATACCATCTCAACCCACATCGAATCTGGGGCTGCAGGAACAGTAGATCGTGGGAAACAAATCGTACAGACACGCTCGGGCATTAAAACAACTGACGTGGCATTGAAACAGATTTTTATCAACACAAACAGGGACCTGGATGACCAAAATGATGCCGCATTGCGAGAATACGAAATACTCAAATATCTCGATCACATTGAAGGCGTCATCAGGTGTTTTGACGTCTTCCCGTCCGAAAGACAAAGCCACGGAAATCCAAAAATTCACCTAAATCTCGCGTTAGAACTAGGTGGCCAGGCGCTTAGCAACGTACTCAGTACACGACAAACAGACGAGCAA
>Ga0214917_10002029_pt1 | contig 25266 bp, 13 predicted proteins | sample LL_1208_BB_MetaG_FD_177983 | JGI IMG/M metagenome (GOLD analysis project Ga0214917, IMG submission 177983) | Freshwater microbial communities from Lake Lanier, Atlanta, Georgia, United States - LL_1208_BB | ecosystem: Environmental > Aquatic > Freshwater > Lake | place: USA: Georgia | collected...
CGATAAATATAATAAAAAAAGTTTTACCACTTTTAGGCCTATTTGAGTCTATTCAAGTAGGAAATGTATTTGCTATTTTATTCTCTGATTTCATAGACTTAGGGATATCTATCTTACGGACAAATGTATATTGGGCAGCCCTTAATCCTCTAGATTCCAAAGCTTTAGTTGAGAAGGGGTATATGACGCAGTCTTCGATAGAAAGCAAAGAATTGAGAGCAAAAAAAGTTTTAAGCTCGATTGCCTCATTGACAGCATTCACTAAAGATAATGTAGTCGAACCAGCTAGCGAAATTTTAGCGTCTGGCACAGGATTAGTAAAGTCTGTTGCCAGTTCAACATTTGGTGCTTTATGGAAGAAAGAAAAAGAGAGAAATTTATCACCAATTTTCAATGCAGAAGCGATAAAACAATGGAATAAGTTTGTAAACAGTGGAGTAGAGTTTTATATGATAAGCGAAGCTTTACCAAAAAATACCACAGTAAATGCAAATATACTTGAGATTGTTAATCTCCTTGCCTATTATGGTATTGGAATTGAGGGTTCAAGCAGAAAATTATATTTTCTTGTGCAAAATTTAAACGCTGGAAACTACAATGACACGTTCAAAAAGCTTAGGGCATCTAACAAATCTTTTATAGATAAATTAGATCAATTTTATGACATACTAGCTAATACGGAGTCATTTTTAGCAGAGTCATCAGGAAAAACCATCAATAGATCAGAAACTTCTTATATAGAAGATAAGTATACGACTACATTTAAATTTTTAAAGGCTTACCCTAACCTAAAAGGCTTAGAGATTATAAACGTTGACTCTTTGCCGGAGTTCCACTACGCATTTGATTATAAACTACGAAACACGCTCCCTCTCCCTAAAGAGAACTATACAGCATGACAGTTAATATCTTTAATACCGATATTCCAGTCTCTAACGGGTATTCTAGTTACAGGAATTTCTTGCAGTCTATATTCTCTAATCAAAGTCTAGTATATGGCGGGCCAGACTTCAGAGAAGGTTCTTCCGTCTATACTCTTGGTATTACTGTAGTTGCGCCGAGCTTAGAGAGTATAGCTACTTTCACATCGTCAATGCAGGAAATTATTGAGCTAATTAAGAAAATAAGTTCAGGAATTTATGAAGATTTATCGTCTGCAATTCAAAAACTAATAGATTATATTAAAAAAGTAGCAAAGGGCGGGACCATAGGCACAAAAGACGAGCCAGCTAATTTAATATCATTCGCTAATCCTACAGAAAAAAGTGAGATTATCGATATTAAACCATTTACGATTGTAAAAAATGGTTCAGAGGTAAAGGTAAGTGCTCAGAAAATATCATTATCTAACTTTACAGAAGAAAGCGAAAAGATTTTAGTTAGCTTTAGTTCTGACAATTCAGCAGACACAATTTACTTTGGAAGTAGCTATGCTTTATGTATTGACATAAACACTTTAAAATTAAGTTTTCACGATTTAGAAAAATCTTCAAAAGGGGAAAAAAGAGTTGATGTGCTAGCTTCAGTAGCGGAGTCATCTTTACTTAAAGAATCCGATATTTTGTCGGCATTTTCAAACAATTTTGTCAAGTTAAGACAAGAGGATAAACTACCACTAGCCGTTTTTTCTACTCAATGTTCAACTAAGCAACTAGCTTTTTTGTCCAGAAATGGCATAATTGGAAGCAAAGTAGATTACTTAATTAATTTAGAAAAATACAGAAAGGTACAGGCAGACACATCTAAGTCAAAGGAAGCTCAGGAAGAAGTAAGAAAAGCAGAGTCGAATTTATCTTCCATAGAGGAACAGCCTTACGCGCCTGGCCAATGGGGCAGACTACCGTTTACTAATGTCCTAGACCCAATAAACTCATTTTTAGTAAGGCTAAGGGAACAGTCAGCGAATAAGACTCCGGAGCTTACCGGAGTCGCTAAATCTATCGATAGCGCCTTAGATAGCATTATTGGGTATATAGATTTACTTAATGAGCTAAACAGTCAATTGGCTATAATCAAAGTTATTATTGAAAAATTTATTGCAGCTCTTAACTCAATGGGATTAATAAACGTATATACAATTATGATACCAATTGAAGCTTCTGCGCTGTCTTCTTCAGAAGAACTAAGCGCTTTGTATTTTTCAGCGAAAGGACTTCCCGTTAGCGAAGATTATTATTATGCATCTTTAATAACAGTAGTGGGTTGGCCAACGGCAGAGTCTGTCACCAATCAGATGAAGAGAGATTACGTTATGGCTCCCGGACAGAATCTAAGTTCGTATGTTAATAATTTAGCAAAAGAAAAAATAGACGATAATCCAAATATATCTGATTCAGTTACTGCGTTATTCCAACTTTTGAATAAAATAGGTATATTTTAATGGCGTTTGATTTTTTAGGTACATTCACACAAAGAATGTGGAATTCCTTCAACAAATTTACAAAAAACGTCCTTTATAAAAATTTGTGGGGCATTACATCATCGGCTCTTATCTATGATCCGGATAAGCATACCTATAAGCAAAGACACTTGCCTAGAGCGGTAGACCACCAAATTGCAGAAGCGGCTAGAATGAATCTTTATTTTGATAGATACAGTAGCGCAAAGCATAAATCATTTGCAAAATTAAATCCAAAATCTTCGATTGTGCAATATCCTTTTACCTGCTATGAAACTTCCTTTCCTATCTCAGACACAAACAGCCAACTAAAAACGGTACTAAAAGATTTTTACCCTACCACAAGGAACGATGACTACCAATCAGCAGATATAGTAATGTACATTAAAACCAAGATTTCAAACTTCATAAAATCTAGGTTTGAAAGAGACGAGTACCGGCTAAAAAGATGTTTAGATTACATAGATACTGTACTTACGGATCAAGATTTGCTAGATACATTTGTAAATGGCAATAAAGCATTCCTTAGTTACAGTAGTTTAGTTGCACAGGTAGAGTCTGGATTTACCAATAAAGATCTGGGCGGACTCATCGATAGCCAAGTAAGTATTGATCCATCAAATCTTGACGGGGAATCTCTATCTAATACAGAAAGATCAATTGCTCAAGGTAAAGGTAATAGTCAAATTTTTATTATACCAGGCGACCCTCAGAGAGTTATCTACCGTGGTCAACTGTTCCTTAAAAAGGAACAGATAGGAACTTCAGAAACATCTAAAATGCTTCAAAGACTTTCAGAGATACAAAACCCATTTGGCTTAGAACAGTAAACTATCTTTTATATTTTACTTTAGTAGGTAAATTTATAATTGTCGTCAGATCTTAAAGTTTTAGTAGAATGCGATCACAAAGTTACTGATGAGCGCATGTATCTTGATGCTGCTGACTATAAGACTATAAGATTTTCGTATCCTATTGCTAACAATAATGTGTCCGTAAGAGTCAATGGTTACTTGATAGACCCATTACACAAGTTATACGGTTTTGCTTCTAAAGATGCACAGGGTAAGTCTGTTATAAATCTTTACCCAGATGAACTTTCGGTAGAGCCTAAGAAGAAAAAATTAGTTTTTAATAGAGTATTAGGCTTAGATGATCTTATTGAGCTATCTTACACATCTCCTTTGGGCTATTGCCGCAAGTGTTTTGGTACATCATTAGTTTATGATTATCAAGTGAAGGCTAATGGATCAGGGTATTCAGAAGTTACAGGAATTTCAAAATTAAGACAAGACTGCCTAAAAGCCATTTTAACTTCTCGCGGGAGTAATGTTTTCCATAGTTGGGTAGGTACAACAGTAGACGCATTAGTCGGAAACAAGTTGAGGGCTTCTGATCTTTTTGATATACAGCAAGATATTGGAAATTCATTGAATAACTTAAAAAGGCTACAAATAAACCAATCTTCTTATCAGAAAGTATCAAACGAAGAGCTTTTACAGTCTATTGACAGCGTGCTAGTATCGCGAGACGAATACGACCCTACGTTAATTTTAATAAATGTTCAGGTAACAAGCGCTTCTGGTCAAGAGGTAGCAATATCTCAAGCGTTTAAGTCAACGGGAACAATATCAGGTCTACTCAATGCTTAATCTATCCATTTCAAAAAAGTACGATTTTACTTCAGTAGACTTTTCAACAAACCAAAGCTCTGTATTTCTAGAAGGAACATTTTCTGGTCACCAAAGCGGTGTTCATTTGACATATGAGCATTATCTTTTAGATAAATTTCAAATTGAAAGATTGGTTGGACAAGGAACCGTAAGTAGTGTAAGTGTCGCTAGCGGAACGTGGGCTTTAGGGCCTTTAGATCTTGAGATAGGTTTAAACAGAGTAAAATTAAATCTTACTGATACAACTACGCTAGAGTCATCCACTGCTTCTTGCAGTATTACCTATATTTCCGAAAAGGAACTAGGTATTCAAGTTGACCCTCCTACTGGAGTAAGAACAGAGCAATTTACTGATAAAGTAGTTGTTAAGTGGCTTAATAATAGCTCTGTTAGTTACTTAGAGAAGTCTATTACTTTTCAAAGCAGTCCAGTTACCGAGCCGTCTACCTCAGTAGGTTCTGGAATTTTGTACTCTGTATCTGGCGGTAAACACACTCCAGCATATGAATACTTTAACAGCAATCAAGTTCGGGCATCTTTAGTAGATAGAAAATTTTATAATAAAAAATTAATACCTGTAGGCAATGCCGTGTCCACGAGAGTGTGGGATTTAGGCTGGACTCCAGTTGACGGCTCTGGGCTAAACAGACCGACCAACGATTTTTCAAAGATACAAATATCTGGGACCAGTTCTTCCGGGGCTACCATAAGCGGAAGCTACATAATTTTCCCAAGCGCACTTGGTACTGGTAGCGAAATTTTTGCTACCTATTTTTACAATGAGCCTACTTATGATTCCTACACGGTAAAGGTAGAAGAGCCAGGCTTGTCTACTTACGGCAGATACTCTGTAAGTAATCAAAGTGGGAAGGTATTTTCTCATGCTCAGCTAAATTCAGATTTAACTTCTGTAGCTTCCATTTCTTGGTCCCCTAGCGTTCTATGGGTATCAGGAATATCTGATTTAGTAAGTAAATTTGCCCCGCCAGAGAGGGTTACTCTAAGCTTTATAAATGAAACTGATTATACAGTGTCATCAGATAAGGGGTTAGCAGGGACAAAAGGAACCGGCGTAACAGGGAGAACTTTCCATACGCCAACCATTAGCTTTACCATTGCAGACACTGGCCTTTACGCCTCTGGGGACACCGTAGTATTTGATGTTATAAGCAGTCCTAAAATGACTGTAGGAACGGATTTTGTTTATGGAATTCCTGGAATAAAGTTTCAGGTCCTAAATACGGCTGGATGCGCTAAAGAAGATACTGCAGTTATTAAAGTATACTCCTACGAGCCGCCAGTTAGCACAATTCCTAAAAAAGTTTCAGGACAAGAAGTAGTTCTATCGGATAGCGGCTCTGTAAATTTGGATACACTTCAGTTAACTTCTACACATGAAAGCCCTTTTGATCGTGTTGTTTATATTAGGGATGTTGACTATGTTGTTGTTAACTCAGAAGACATAAATTTACCAACTTTATTATACAGAACAAGCATTAGCTCAATACCGGAAAATACAGAAATTTATGTAAACTTTCAAGTCACTCAATCTGAATCAAGTATTAAAGGTTACAATATATACGCTTCAACAGAGCCAGCCGGTGGCTTAGGCGGGTATTCTCAGTTAAACGATAAAATTATTAATGTTCCTACCTCTCGCAGAGAGGTAGTTACGTCACAGTCATCTTCTCAATCAGTAGTTAATGGGACAAGGGTAACTACCCTTACCGAAAAGCTCATAAGCTTGAATGAGTTTAGCTATACTATTGGACGTGAGATTTTAGCAGACTTGCCACAGAGGGTAAATTCTGATTTAACTACGTATTTTGTTGTCACAGCCGTAGCTACGGACACCAAAAAAAGAAAAGAGATTGAAAGTGTTTTTTCAACTGAATTAGTTGCAAAACCATTAGAAGTCACAAGCCAGATTCAAGAGTTTTCACCTAGGACATTTGATGAAATTGTATCCGATTATATTAAAAATGCCTTAGTTTCTCAGCCATTACTTGACGTAAAGCCTACATCAGTTACGAGAGATATACATATAGACCCTGTAGCTAACGAGATTGAAAAATCTTATTTAATGCTTGATTTTTTGAATAAATCTCAATCTTTTTTGACCCTTCTAGCTATTGACGACCCAGATAACACAGGTTCAAGCGTTCTTGATACAGAATACAAGTCCTCTTTACAGGTAGTATTTGGTTTAGATTCTTTAGAAGAAGTACAGGCTCTAGTAGATTCTCAGTTTGACAAACTTGCCTCAAATGTAAATGTTTCTAGAAATCCAGCAGAGCAATCTCGTGGGGTAGTCACACTATATAGTGTTAATCTTCCCTCTTCTAGCCTTACAGTTACTCCTAATACAGTTTTTACCGCAAATCTTGACTCTGGAGCGGTTAACTTCAAGAGCCTATCTAGTATTGTAATTGATCCAGAAGAGTTTAGTTCCTACTTAAATAGAGAAACTGGGAGATATGAAATACCAATACCTGTAATTGCAGAGAAAAGTGGTACATCTGGGAATGTAGATGCAGGTTCTGTTTCACTTACAAACATTACTAATTTTCTAGTGACAAATTTGACCCCAATGGTATACGGTTCGGATCAAGAATCAAATCGATCTTTAGCTGAGCGATCCCTTAATGCCTTAATGGGAGTAGATTTTGGCACAATAGGTGGTTACATAAAGGAAGTCATCAGTCACCCAGGAGTTATAAAGGTAGCATCTCAGGGTGCCGGTGATAGGTTTATGGTTAGAGATTACGACTTCTTCCGGAAAAGTAACTTAGGCGGTAAAGTTGACCTATACATACAAGGCAATCGCCCACTTACCTACCAAGAAGAGTTTGGTATCAATTTTATACGTGTTGAGGATGAAAGAGTTACGGATTTTGAACCTGGTTCTCTTACATTTGAGCTAGATTATAAAGTAGAAAACTTAGAAAAAGTCGTTGTCTTAAGGACTGGATCTAGGCAAGAGTATGCTCTAGAAGGCGCTCTTCTTACGGGAAGAAAGATAATTTTATCACCAACAAACTTAAAGAATACTAAAATAGGCTTGTATTCAGGTGATGTTATTTTAGTAACATATTATTATGCCAGCGACTTTTCTTACCAATTAAAGCATTCACCAGTATTGTCTATTGAGTCTGTAGACCGTCCTACCGGCAGGCTAGGAAATGAAAACTACAGATTAGATTTATCTGAGGACATACTTCGTAAAGGCAGTTCGTCTCAGTCACCAAGCTCGGTTAGGCTTATCGAAAGCAGCGGTGTGAACTTTAGTGCAGGGGTATTTGAAGAGACAGCTACACTTAATGGAACAGTTCCGTACCCATTATTGCAATACTCGATTGATCTTTCTAAACTAATTGTCTCTGGCACTTCTGGAGTATACACTTTAGGGCGTGACTTTGATATTATAGATAAAGGGTCAAACAGTACAAAAACTACTATAGCAAGAAAAATAGGAACACGTATTGCCGATGGTGAATCCGTATCTATATCATATGTTGCTAGCGAAACTTTTATAATAAGATATACTGTAGATAATCTTATAGAATCAATTCAAACTGATTTAGAGAAAAAGGAATACGCAACCGCAGATGTTTTAGTAAAAAGAGCAAACGTAGTCCCTATAGACATTTCTGCTGAAGTCCTTATCAATAGAGGAACCAGCCAGTCTGAGGTTGATTTAAAGATAAGAACTGCTTTAGGTAATCACTTTTCTAACTTAAGGCTAGGGGATAGCGTTTACCAATCTGATATTATTAGGATAATAGATTCAGTAGACGGAGTGTATGCTGTAACTACGCCCATAGTAAAGCTTTCCAGAGCCTATAACTCATATGTAGTAGGTGACGAGATAAAGTTGACAGGACCCAGAAGAGAAGGTTCATCACTCGTGTACAGGTTTGATAATACGTTAAGCTTTGATACAATTAACGGCGGCGGTATACTTGATTTATATACTATAAGACCCGTCGGCATGTACATAAATTCTCGTTACTTTAAAGGGGTTTCTTCTTTAAATGAAGTATTCAGTTTAAAAAATTGTTGCTACATAACAAAGAGTTACATATATATAAGCAGTCTTAGCGAATCTGATTTAGCAGAAATTTCAAAGTCAGACTCAAAGATTATTGCAAATTATTTTTCATATGAAGATAAAGGCGTTTATGATGTAAAAATTAATGCCTTTGAGTATCCTAATCTAAATAATGCCTTATTTAGTTACCGAAATAGGCAATAATTATGGCAAATAGTTCTGACAACTTCTTCAGCGAGACGGCTAGATTAAAATTAGAAGACGGTAAAGAATACCGAAAGAAGTTGCACGAAGAAGCTGGTAGAATTCTTTCAAGCATGCTTGATGTACTACCTAGTGTGTATAATGCTACAGTACCATCAACTGAGTATGCAAAGCACTTAAAAAGAGTTTCACTAGAGCTAGCCAGATTAAAAATTGAAGCACTCAATGTCGGGCAAGATGCTTCTTTGGAAAATCTTCGTCCTGAGTACCTTTATCAAAAATTCGGTTATCAGATTAGAGTAGGTGACACCTTTTTCCCTACGACAAACTTTAGTGACGAAGACTATAGGAATTTTTTAAAAGCAGTAGTATTAGTTCTACTTAACGGTTCAAGCAGGGAAAATATAAGAAAGGCTTTACGTATATTCACTGGCTATCCAGTGGAGGTTTCAGACACTACTTCTGGAAAAGGTTCTATCGAGAAAAGATATGTAACTCAATTTAAAAATGGAATTATCCTCATTGAGGGAGGAGTTGAAAACATATCAAATTTAAGGATTAGCTCATTATCTGGAGATACATTATACAAAGAAGATATAGATTATTATATTATCGATACTGATTATCAACAAAGAGTTTCAATAAAGACAATAAACAACTCTAGCCTTAGTGATAGTTCAAAAGTTTTAATTAATTATACGTATAATGACGCTATTGTTGATCAATTTAAATTAAAAGCAGTTTTTGACATAGACGAAGCAGGTGAAGAATTTGATGTTTCAGATTTAATTCTTAAGTCACAATTTTTGCTAAAATTAATAAAACCAGCACACGTTGTTCCCGATCTAAGAACTTATGCTTTTGATGATTTAAAGAAAAGCCCAGAATCTTTAAGCACCTTAGTAGCCGAAACTCCTTTAATTTTAGGAAATGACAGAATAAAGGAGCAAAGATTTATTAGCAATGAGTATGACGACTTTAGAAAGTTCACAAGAAACGTAGAAGACACTAGAGTAATAGAGTTTAATACACTAGGACATGTTTTTAATAAAGTTTCCCAGAATTATGACGATGTTGGGTACTATTTAAACGAGCCAGACCCGCTATTTAAAAAGCAATACCAACTTTTTCAATTTAAAGGATATGCAGCCCAGAGCTCTTCTCTCTTTAATAGCCCATACACCTTGGAGTTAAATGAAGAGCAGATAAGTATTTTTAATAATTCAACTTATTTTGATCAGTCCAAGAATAATAGAGAGATTTACTTTCCTGAAATAAAACCAGATGAAGAAATTCCTATAAAGGATTCTTATGTATCTGGATCTTCTTTAAAAGTTTCCGCACTTCCTATTGATTTTGGAGTTGAAGTCGCATCAGGGACTTTATATTGCTACCAAAATGGTAAAATAGTAAACTTTACTTCGCCGCAGTCTGTAATTTTACCTAATGAGGCAAAAGGTAATAGGGTTTATATTTATATCGATGTTTCAGGCTCAAATCCTATCTTAGAGTTTTACATAAGTCTATATGGGACTCTAGAGGTAGAAGTAGAGAATATACCTCTAGCATTTATTGACCTACCAGAGGATGCCTCAGTTATCTGGGATTCTTATATAACGGATTTAAGAGAACATTTTTTTGTAAACTTAACTCTTAGAGGGGACTCTTCTGGGTTTTCTAATTTTACAAAGTCAAAAGGTATTGTACTAGGTGCCGGTACTAGACCTATTCAATACAAATTTAATGACGACCAGACGAAAAGAATCTATAAATACAGTTCTTTAAATGAATTAAATAACGAAGCTTTTTCATTAAATACAGGCACCGTATTGTCTTCTCTGTTTACGCTAAATCAGGATACAGTAGGATACACCGCAGATGATTTAAACTTCCTATTTGCAGACTTAAGTGCTGACATTTACACCTCTGCTTCAGGGTCACTGGCCTATCCCATAAAGGAAGGGCCATTTGCACTAGGGCTATTCTTTGGGCCTGAAAGCCCAGACGATAAGGTGCGAATTTTTGACGAAGATACCATGTGTATCTTTAATGATACTTTAGAGAGGGCAGAAAGGCTATCTATACCGGATATAGGGTCTTCTTATGTTTTATCTTTTTCTGGAATTATCTATGAAAGCATGGCAGTGTATAGGGGCGGAGACGGTTTACTATTAGAGAATGGTGTAGATTACCTGATAGACACAGAGTCAGGGGAATTGTCCATACCAGAAGGTTCAGTACTTCAAAATGATGATTTTATCTTATTTTATTTCTATCAGACGTTTGGTACAGAATTAAACAGGGATCTTTTTTACGGAAGAAATACAACTTATTCGACCTCAAGACTTGATTTAAGTAACGAAGAATCTTTTGAAGGCACCACAGAAGAGCAACCGTCTATTCATATAACTACTAGGCCTGATGATTTTATTGGCATACAAGTAGACGGTATTTTATTTAATCAGGCTACAGTATTGACAGGTTCTCAGTTAAATTTTTACTTTGATGAGAACTCTGAAATTATACTTAATGACCCAGACCACACCTTAAACTATGATCCAGCAGAAGAGTACTTGCCTGTTTTATACTTTGAAGAATCTTCTTCCTCATTGCTTAATGTTTCAAATTTAGGACCAATTGAGCAATTAGCTCTGGAATCCGTGTCTATAATCGATCAAGCAACAGGACTGCCAGTGATAGCAGAAAATGGCTTACCAGTGCAATAATTTTCTTATTGCTTTATAATTAGTTTTTTGTAAGAATAATCGTAGCGAGGCTGTTGTGAATTTTTCTGAAAAAGTAGATGCTTCATCGGAGCAACTTTCGATAAACCAAACGGCGATACATAAAGAAGAAACTGGTCAAATTAAAGTAACCGGCGAGATTTTTTTGAAAAAAGAACACGCAGATGGCACTATTGATCATGAAGTCATAGGTAAAAATATAGTAACCTTAAAGGCATCTGTATTATTAGCTATGCTTGTTTCTAAGGAATATAAAGATGGCGGAATTAGCGGTATTCAATACTTAGCAGTTGGCTCAGGTGACCCCGAATGGGATCCTAGATACCCGCCTTCTGCTTCTAATACAACAGAAAACTTAGTTACCGAGATATATAGAAAAACGCTATACTCAGTAGAGTACATTAATCCAGATCCAGCACCTGGAGATCCAGAAGTTACCAGTACGCCAACAAACATTGTAGATTTTACAGCCAGATTTGAGCAAGGTGAGGCTGATGGATTTTGGATGGAAATGGGCCTATACGGAGGGGACGCTACAGAAACGGCAGATTCTGGAATGTTGATTACTCATAAGATATTTAGTCTAGTTTCAAAGCCTTCTGATAGCATTTATACCATCACGTATAGATTAACTTTTTAATATAGCGTTTAGAGTGAGAATAACATGTCCACAGATTTCGGAAACGGCCTAGAGTTTCAAGTTGATAGAGAACTTCTAGCAGAAAATACTTCACTCGACTCGGTAGTCTTTCAGAAGAGAAAGCCTCCGCTTGCCGAAGAGTTTAACTTTTTTCAAGATTTGCAATCCTTACATAGAAGGAATGCTCTAAGATCACAGCTACAGAGCGGTATACTTGATTTTACGCTAGGCGGACAGTTAGCAGATGTTTTACCGACTAGAAGCTCTGTAATACCAAGCCTAGCTGCCCCTAATCAATTTGCAGTACAGAATTTTAGAGCATTAGTCGATGGGATGATTGTCGATGTAGTGGCTTCTAGGGTAAACGGAGCCTCTATTTCTTCTGGGCCGTTATCGGATAAATTTAATGTAATAAAACTCACTAATCCACCAGAAGACGGACAGGCGAGAGTAGATTTAGTATTCTTAGAAGTATGGAGAGCTCCTCTTGGGTCCTCCCCTAATTCTGTAAACAAGCCTAGCTCTACGACAATCTACAAGCACGGGAATAGGCAATATGCTGGGGCCAACCTCTCTGATCAGATTGTTGATCCGGCTTTTGGAATTGAGACGTCAAAGAGGATTCAGGTACAGTATCAAATTAGAATTGTAGAAGGCGTGACACTAGACGGATATTTGAGTGCCTCACCCGAGGGCAATCCTGATGGCATATCTCAGGGCAGCAAGGTAAAAGCCAGAGCAGGTGCAGTCAGTGGTGCGGATACTACATACACGTTCTCCTCTCAGTGGTCAGCTACCGGCGATGCCGGTCTTTACAGAGCAGGTGACGGCAGTACTGCAGCTAAGCAGGCCCTCAAATCTTATGATGGGTACTCATACGCAATACCACTATTTGCAGTTTGCAGAAGAACAAAGGACGTCATTAATGGCTATACTAAATCTTTGCCTAATTCTGGCAGCACTTCTATTGAGGATAATGTATCTTCAGATAGGCCAGACGGATTATTCTTTGACGAGGTAGCCTCAAAGGACATTATTGATTTAAGGCATAAAGTACTTGTCAATAATCCAGACTTTTCTAATCTTCTGAGAAAGAACTTTAGAAAGCTTTGCGCGGGAACCCTTCGTACTAAATTAGGTGCTACTGATAATGGCGGTTTAGTCAAGGGCGTTGAGCTGATGGACGTTGACACGATTGGTAACCCATCAGACACTACAACCAGCGTGGCGGTACCAGACGGATTTAGAAGAGTATTCTCAAACGAACAAGTACAACAAGACCTAGTAGGCTCTGTCACCTATAACGGAAGCACTCAAGCTTCTGGGGTAGTTCATTTCTATCCAACTTCCGGTCCTCTTGGTTCTGATAAAAAGATTCTTGTAGACTCCAATAATTTAGATGCCGTGGTTGTATTTGATGAAACTGATAAAGAAACTTGGCCAACTGTACTTGTAAATGGCTCTCCTTTAGTGCTAAATGACGAAGTTGGCGATGATGGTTGGCAGTATGAGACTGGTACTTTATCTAAGGCGTATGTAATTCTTACATTAACAGATCAAGGTTTAATTCCGCCAAATGCTACAATTGAAGTACAGTTTACCACTAGATATCCTGGAGAAGGTTTAAGATTTGTTCCTTCTGACTTACATACCGTACAAAATGTAAATCCAGACTTAGTTAGTGACTTTCCTAGCACTTATGCATTTACATTAAACAATACTAACAGGAATGTTGACCTAAATCAGTACATTAAACTAGCAAGACCTTCCGATCCAGAGACAGATCATGCTGGCGACACAATTTCTGACGTTGTTACAGATTTCCCTGTAACCGGGGATTCTCTGAAAGGCGCTACTAGAGTAAGGTCTTACTTTGTAAATGGGACTTCAAATCTAAGCTACACAATACCAAATTCCATAGACGGACAGAGAGTTCTAGGTGTAATTAAGATTGCTGAAACAGCAGACAGTGGTGTGTCATTTTCTGAGTTAGATATGTCTAACAACCTATCTGCAGTAAATAAAGGCGTTAACCCTACAGATGACTGGACAGTTACTTTAAGCCTTCCTGTTGGGCAGACATCCTTTGTCGGTTGGGTACTTAGATTTGATTTAGTCCTTGCTAACATCTCAGCTTCTGTAAGCACGCTTTCTCGTGGCGTTCTTGAATTCGCAAAGGACGACTTACTTCTTATATCTTCTGTAGCAGACGGTAATACTACACAGCTATTTACTTCATTGAATAATGAGCTTATTCTAGCTCTACCAAAATATGTCTCACCTAATGGGACAGAATACACTTACGGGTTTGTCAATGGTTTAATGCGGCGAGTTGAGCTAACAGGGGATAATGATGGTGTCATAGCTGGTATAGGCACAAATAAACTGTACGTACAGTTTGCTGGTACAATAAATCAGTTTGATAAATTAGAAGTTGCTGTATTGAGTACAGCAACTCCAACAGCAGATGATTTAATCGACATTACCTATACATACCGTCCTTACCAAGGCTACGGCTCAGTTATACCATTAGGTGATTGCGAGATTATGGCAATTAATCCAGGCCTTGTTCATACTTTAGGAACAGGTCTAGCAGAGCCGCAAGCTGACCCTTCAATCGTAGGCGTGGCGCAGAATTTGCCACTACCAGGCAACGCTTCGGAGGCTATTCTTCTTGCAGACAGGTTCTCTTTGGCCTCTGATGCTACAAGCCTAAGGTCGCCTTCTGACTTCCCTAGCCCTTTGTATACTTCTGTTGAATGTGATTTAGCTAATAAATTTGATACCGCTTCATACTCTGGATCGCTTCCAAAAGTTGGTGATATTTTAAAAATTAGCGATCTTTCATCAGGTACATTGAATCCAGAAAGGGGGATAGTGGATAAAAGATTGTCAATCTCGCTGAACGGCGAAGATGTTTCACATATTCTTGAGTTTACTACCCCATACTTGAGCGTTAAAGTAGTCCATCAAGTTGTTTGGTCAGCATTAGTACTTCATCCGAGCACAGGAGAGTTATTACTTGTTGTTCTAGTTAAGATGGTGGGTGCTAGCACATTTGGGAACGTTAGATCTGTTGGTGATCCTAGCTCAACAGTAGCATTCGATGTTTTTAGATTAAGCAATCGGCCACTAATTACAGTTTAGGCATAGCTAATGAATAATATCAGCAGAGAATCTTTCGATCCAAAAAAGAATTACGAAAAGCTCCTATTCTCACAGCAAAGAGCGGTTATAGACTTTGAGCTTAATGAGCTACAAGATAGACTAAGTTATAATCAGTATCTAAGCAATAGAGTTAACTTTGGCGACGGTCCAGTAGGTGACGCATTCTTGGTTGAGCCTGTTGTCGGGGAAAATAAAATCTCCGTTAGGCCAGGTTCGTTAATACATAAAGGTAAAATTATCTCTCTCCACGAGTCTTACTCTGTTGAACTTTCTGTTCCAGCAAGCAATAGAGAAGATATCGTTTACTTAGAATGGTGGCTAGAGGAGGTAGATTCCGACTCCGATCCTGATTTAAAACTTACACCCAGTACCCCAGAGACAGCTACAAGGTTAAAGATATTTATTCAAGTTAATGTAGCTGAAGGCGGTACAATTGGATCTTTATCAAGCGGGCATAGCTCGTTTGTGCTAGCGATGCTGTCTAGGGAATCCGGTGACACAGAAGTTTCTCCTTCTGACGTTACCGATCTAAGGCTAAAGACTTCTTCTACTTATATAGAAAAAGGCGGATTTGTCATCAATCTTGGGTCAGGCTCATTTAGAATAGAGCCCACAAGCGGAAAGATAAACGGTCAAGACTTTAGCTTATCTAATTTAAATGAAACCTTAGTAGATGATTTAGTATACTTCATCTATGTAGATTCAGATACAAATGACTGGGCTATCACCAACTCAGAACCTACCTCAGTATCAGCTATGGTGGCAAAAGTCCAGAAAGATATTGACGGTAACGTAGTCGTCCTTGAAGACTTACGGCTTTTTTGCCCAACAGCATCTTCTGGCGGTGGAGCTAGGTCCCAAGAAGGGGGACGTATATCGATTGATTTACTATCGGCTTCATCAATCCCGGCATTTAGTCCCGTAGCAGTAGATAGCGACGGAAGAGCGGTACCCGCAAATAGCGCTATTTCCTCTAGGGTTCCTGTCGTAGGTGTATCGTTAAATCAAGTATCTTCTGGGGAATTTGTTAGAGTTGTTGTACTTGGTACAATAACTAATAGAGATTGGTCTTTGACTCAGTCCTCTAATGTTTATCTAAACGGCACGTCTGTTTCTTCTGATGCACCTACTACAGAAGGAGAATTTCTTCAGAAATTAGGATACGCCTTATCAGATACTTCATTACTTGTATCACCAGAGCTACAGGCCGAAGTAATTACTTCTGTTCCATCCGAAAAAGCTTTAGCTAGCCATTTCTCATCTATAGGTGTTATTCCTGAAGGCCGCGTAGTAGCCCTTACCGACACTCAGAGGGTAGTAAAATTAGCTACATCAGAGGATGTAAACTCCCATCATCCGATTGGGGTAACAAAAGGACCACTTTTAGGAAGTTCAGGTGGTCCAGTTGTTACATTTGGTGAGATTACAAATTCTAGCTGGAACTGGACAGTAGGAAGCCCTGTTTATTTATCATCTTCTGAGGGGAATTTAGTACAAAAACCTATTAATCAGCCTTTGACAAAAGGTGTAGCTTCCCCTATTAGGCTAGAGAGAAGAATTATATCAGGTATTCCATCTGATACAGATTTTATTATTCCTTCCACTTGGTCTGGCAGGAATGAATTAGTATTTGAAGATGGCTTAGTACGAGTTAGGGACACAGACTACTTAAGAATAACTGTAGGTTCTACAGGTATTATCAGATTTAACTATTCAGTAAACTCTGATGTAGAAGTAAATGCGGTCTTTTCTTTAGAGGATGGCGGTCTTTCTTTAGCGTATACATTAGAATCTGCAAGTCTTGTAGATCCTAGAATCTTTCAAGTTCCTCCAGGTGCTGGTAAAAACCAATTAGTATGGATAAATGGGATAGCTCTAAGATATGGCGCTCAGTATACTAGAACTGATGATATTATTACATTAAAGCCAGACGTAGTAGTAGCTCCAGATCGTCCAGTAGTAGCAGCATTTTCTACAGTAGAAAATGCAATGATGGATATCGTTAGGCTTCCTGGGCCTTTTCTTGACCCATTGGTAGCAGAGTCCGAAGAAAGATGGATAGCTATTCTCCCAGAAGTATCCGGAAGAAGTTATTTACTTTTCGTTGACGGTATTCTTTTAGAGCCCGGTGATTATATTGACCCAGAGGAAGAACCTAGGGACTACTTATCTAATCCAGATCAAAGAGTTATTACATTAAATATAACTATTGATCCAAATGATCCGCCAATTCTCTCAATCGCCTACTCATCTGAACAGTTTATTGAGTCTGGAACTGTACTTTACGGGTATTCCAGTGTTCCAGAAAAAGCAGACTGCATAAATGTTGACGGCTCCAATCAAGGGACAAAATTTATTCTACCTTTAGGGGCTAATAGTAATGTAATCCCTTACGTAGATGGTTTAGCAAAAGAATTAGGAGCTTCTGCAGACCCATATGCAGGGGACTTCCATATAGATACAATTAACTACACTGATTCTATTTCCTTATATCAAGTTACGTTTAATTATGCGGTAGATGCAGATTCAGTCGCTCTATCTTACGGTGTTCGCGGTGGTGGAATGTCTTCCCCTTCTGGAACTGATGTGCAGAATTTAGCGCAAGCTCTCTTTAGCTTTAGCGATGGGTCTACAATTCCAGAAAGCAGTTGGGTGTGGCTTAACGGAAGAGCGCAAGAATTAGGCGTGGATTATGAAATTTTAGCAGCTACAAAGCAAATTCATTTTCTTAAAGAGATATCTGAGTCTGAAACCTATAGCGTAAGGGTTTCATTCCCGTTAAACGATGAGAAAATGACAAATTTAGAGTCAGTCTTACCGTCATCCTCTGATAATAAATCGTATTTCTTACCTGCTAGACTAAACACTGGCAAGGCTACCACTGTATCTCTAGACGGCTTAACTTTAACTTTCGGAAAGGACTATTACAGGTCTTCAAACTCTGCATACTTTACCGTAAAAGACGGCCTAGTATCGCCAAACTTTGCAGAAATTTCAGAACAACCAATTGCTGTTTGGCAGCTAGACGACAATGCTAATAGTACCGTTGTAGCAGAATTAAGCGGAACCCACGACGGGCAAACAATAGATAACACATCAGACATTTCAAATACATCAGGATTAGTAAATAGATCTTTCACCGTAAATGGAAATCCAGACTCAGGAATTTTAGTTGAGTCTCTCTCTGGGGTAGATTTATCTACATTTTCAATTTGGTTTAAACCAAATGTTGCCGTAACTTCTTCGTCCTCAGAAACAGTCCTTCTTTATGATAATAATGTTTCGTTCCTTAGCTTGGGTTCTGCAGTAGGATCGCTTTCTGGGGAAATTATTTCTCTAAAAAATACCTCAAATGGAAAAGCAACGGCAGTCTTAGCTGAAGGGGACAATGTTTCTACATTAGCCGCTGGAGTTTGGCACCACATTTTACTGAGATATAATTCTACTGAGTATGAGATTTGGGTAAACGGTGTAAAACAAGAGACTACTGCTTCCCCGTCAGGTAATGTACCTCTTATTTCGCTATCATCGTCTGTAAGATTTGCAAGCTCAACCCTAGACAAAGCAGTTGACGGTAAAGTAGATGAAATTGCACTCTGGTCCTCCTCTGTTTCTACAGCAGATGTGGTTAAGTTGTATAATAATAGAAATGGTGTTCATTTCTTTAGTCCAGTATCTGACGAAGTTATATTAAGAAGGCCAGACCTTTACACTACGAAACCTTCTGTTGCACTAATACGTGGTGATGGTACTTACTCTACCATTAACGTCCTAAACAGATCTGGATATGTAGACGTCGTACAAGACCCAGCAGATTTAGCGGCAGACTTTGCCTATTTAAGCGCACAAAACTATGATGTTTATGTGTTTGACTATAGCTCCAGTGCTTTATCGGAGTCAAATAGCGATTTAGCTTATGATCTATGGCAAGCTGGTCATCACGTTATTACTTTAAGTAGGTTCACTACAGATGATACCTATCCAGTCACAGCTATTTCTACCGTCGTAGGCTCATTGGACTCTGAGCCTGCATCTTTTCACGTAATAACTGATGATTTACGCGACGTAGTTGATATTGGCGGCGGTATTTCAGGAGGAAATACCGTAACTGCGTATCGTTCAGGGTTTATCCCAGTTTACCGGCTTGTAAGCAACACCAGTAAGATAACCGGGCTTATTGGGGAAAGCCCTTCTGGTGGAATCTGGCTACACGATTGCACAGGAGGCTTGGGTAGAAACTCTACCGGTATGCATTTACTACTTAATGCGATTACCTATATGTATGGTAGAGACTTGCTAAGGCTTCCGGTTCTTGCGGCAACGTCCTTAGAAAACACTCTTTCCGGTGTCACTCAATTATACAACTATAAAGTAGGCTACGCACTTGCTCCTGACACCTTATTCGTTAATATGGAGCCAGAGTTCTCTTCCATGGTCAGCTTTGGCGGGATGGCAGACTTTGTGGCCTTGACTAGCATAGAGGGTTCAAACAATCAATTCTTTGCCCTTCCTGCAGGCGCTGGATTTTCGGAAATAATTGCAGTTGATGGAATAATACAACGACCACAGCTTGATTATGTCAGAGAAGCAGACGTAGTGAAGTTCGTCTCTGAGCAAACTGGAGTTGTATCTGCTTCCGTTTCAGTTGGCGGCAAGGGAATGTCAACGCCGCAAGTCCTAGTAAACAACTCCGGTACCTATTTACTTCCTGCATACATCGATTCAAGTAAAAAAGTTTGGATCATTTATGACGGGTTTATTTTAGTAGAAAACGTTCATTACGTTATAACCGAACTTCAGGTCTCTCTGCTTGGTGGGCTCAGTAGCCCTACCGTAATGATGTTCTCGTATTCATTGACAGAAGAAGATATGTCTGAGTTTGAGATACTCCCCCAGACAACAGATCCTCTGGTGTATAATTTACCTGCAAATGCTGGTGATCACTTAGTAGTTACAAAGGGATTAGTCGCTAAAAAAGTCTTACTTCTTGGTGTAGACTATGATAAGTCTGCTGGTAACACATCAATTGTATTGACGACTTTACCCAGTCCCGCTGAATCTGTTGCAGTATCTTATTCCAGAAGAGCAATACAGCAACTTCTCCCTGTACCGGACCCAACATCATCTAACGCAGATAGCTACTGGAGAGACCCGGTAGAGCTAGAAGAGAATTTACCATCTACAGGCAATGATATTGGCGATGTAAGGCTTGTATTTTCTGACAAATCTTTATATACTTATACAGGTTCAGATTGGGTAAAATTATACGGTGACGGAATAGAAATTTCTGGTCTAACAGTAACCAGTGGTCTATTAGTAGGGGACAGCGCTGACATTCTTGGCAATCTAACGATTAGTGGAGACTTGGTTGTTTCCGGTTCTGTATTTGCAGATATAGGTAGCTCTTTAGATTTAAATGCCCCTCTTTCTCTTGGCTCTACGTTAAATGTATCAGGTGACACAGTACTTGAAAGCACACTTCAGGTTAGCGGCTCCGCTACGTTCTTTAGCGGGGTTTCAATTTCAGGTTCCACAACTGTAAGCGGTCTAAATGTTCTTGGTGATGTAGATATTGTAGGAAATACTACAATTACTGGAAATCTTTCAGTTAGCGGCACGCTTTCATCTACAACCATAGATGATATTACTTCAGATGTTAGTGCCAATACTCTAAGATTAGACAGTATTGACGTAATTCTTGAGACTGAAAGTACAACTATATTCTCTGACAACTCGTTAGTCTATGCAGATGCCAGACCAGGTATTCAAGACCCAGATTACAGAGAAGGTTGGTACTTTAAAAATGCAGGCCCAGTAGGCTCTTCACAAAATAAAATTAATTGGTACTTTGACGGCAGCCCTACACCTATCACCCTATCTGACTTTAGTGCTTATGCGATCATTACTTTTGATTCTATCGTCAGCGTTCCTCATCTTGCAGTGTATACTGTCCCGCAAGGTGCAGGAGATGCCGCTTTCTGGTATCGCTCTAAGGTAGTCTACCTTCCAGATGCCGGATATGTGGCTGGCGTAAAGTACCTCATGTACTTTGGCGAGGACCCACAGATAAGACCAGACCTTCCTAGACTCACGATGTCAGTCTCTCAGGCTGCAGGACCACAAGCGGGTTCAGAAATTGTACAATTTGCTTCAATAGGGTCAGATTCCGCCACTGCCATAGGAAATTGTGAATTTGTAGCCGAAGCAATTGGTTCTTTCTCAACTTCATTCAAGAGAACTACATATCTTCGTATCAAGAAAGCTGCGCTAACAGATTTAGACACTAGACAGACGCTATCGTTTTTATTGACTGATGCCTTAACTTCTGGTACTAAAAAATCAGCAGTTCAAGTTCCTATATCATTTATACCGGAGAAAGTTATTATTCGATCCGATAGTGCAGCAGATTTAGACATTATTATTGATATTAATAAGGTTGACTCCAGTGGCACATCAACTTCACTATTTACACAATTACCAGGAAACGATAAAAGGCCTGTACTTCCAGCTGGAGACATTTATGCAGAAATTACTGATTGCTTTTCCGGTTCTACGGTTTCCGATTCTTGTGTCCTCATTCTTGACTTAGACCAGATAGGCACTTCCGGAAATGAGGGTGGAAACTTCTTGTACTTAACAATTGTTGGAACAAGGGTCTAGTTATTTTATGGATGATATTGAATATATGCATCCAGACGAAGACGAAAATGAAGTAAAATCAAAAAAATACCCCAAAGACTTAAACAATAGAGAAGTAGTTGAAGACCTATTCGCTATTTTAAATGAAATCTCTCAATCAAATAGCGTTAGAGAGCTTCATCTAGAGACAAAGAAGAACTTCAATAAAACTATTTTTCAAATAGGCGGGACTCTTTTTGTTGCAGGTTTGATTTGGCTAATTAGTAGTGTTGTTTCTTTAAATCTTCAAGTTCACGATCTTCAATACAAAGTTCAAATTCTTCAGGAATTACTAAAAAAATGAAGAAGCTACTTATAGTTGACGACAACACTAGCGTAACTCTAGTTTTAAGCCGTATATTCTCTGTCAAGTTTCCGAACATAGAAGTTTTTTGCTTTAATAAAAAATCAGCCGGTATTGAAGCATTAAATTGGTTACAGGCTAATAAACCAGATTATGCAATACTTGACCTTGTTATTAATGGAGTAAATGGTAACAATCTTTATGACGCAATGATCTCAAAGGGGTACGATACAAAAATTGTATTTTTAACTGGTTGCTCTGATTCTGATTCTAAGTTTCAAAAGTTTAAAAAATCATACCCAAGTCTTCCAATTCTAAGAAAAGTCGCCTCTGTTACTAGCATTCTAGATTCATTAGGTTTAAATGAGTGACTTATCTCTTATACCTATTGAAGTAAATTATTTTACGCAAGATTTAAAAAAAGTCGTACTTCATCAGGGTGAGTCGTTTGTACCTAGTCCCTTTATGTGCGAGGGGATAAAAATTGGAATATGTTTTGACCTTCCAGAGCAAAGTGATAATGTTAATTTTGTCACTAATTGCATAGCCAGGAAAGTATTACTTACCGGAAAGCAAGTAGAGTCTGTACAGACTTATATAGACCCACTTACCGGCATTAAAAGAATTTTCAAGAGGATAGGCATCCCTGCCCCATTGGGTGGCTGCTTTGAGCTTAGGTATGAAATAAATACTGAGGTCTTAAGCAACAAGTTTAATTTTGATTCAAATATGCAAGACAACTTTCGATTAATTGCTGCAGGAATAAACCATGAACTTCGTAGCCCCCTTCAGGCCATTTCAATGTATGCAGACATAATTGAAGAAGGAGTAGGGGACGTAACAGAAGTAGCCTCTTTTGTAAAGGAAGAGATTAAATCTATAACCGGAATTTTAGATACTTTAGGGAGATTTAATAGCAATCAAAAGAATAATTTAGAGTATGACAGTTTAGATAAAATTATAAAAACAACTTGGGATACCGTATCTCTTACGATGGTCCCATCATGTCATAGTTTAGATGTAAAGTTTAAAGTCCAGAGAGGCTTTAGTAAAATTGTACCTAATATACCTAAATCAGAACTACAGCAGGTACTTACGAATATATTTAGAAATTCTATCGAGTCTTTGGATAAAGAAAAGAGTTTAATTGAGGTAAAATTAGCCCATAAAACTGATAAATTCTTTTCATTTTATATCCGAGACAACGGATGCGGAATACCTAAATCTAAGATAAAAAATATCTTTACCCCTTTTGTCTCCTCAAAATCAGGAAGCCAAGGATTGGGGTTGACGATATGTAGGTATTTTATATCACAGAGAGGTGGGACTATTATGGTTCTGTCTGAAGAAGGAAAGTCTACAGACGTTATTATTTCTTTACCTATAAAATGTGATTAAAATGAAAAAGTTTCTACAGGACATATTAAAAGAAGCCGACCAAAATAACGAGTACCGGTACTCTTGGGCTAGGTTACAGTCATTCATATCATTCTTTTATTTTCTTGTGTTGTACACAAAACAGACTTGGGGTAACAACACAATACCGGACATACCTGACGGGTGGATATTTTTAATAGGTGTATCTAGCGCTACTTATCTTGTGGCAAAGTATACGAATAATAAAGTCTCTGGCTTTAATTATTCTAATAATTCTGTATACAATCCACCGCATGCATCTGTAAATAATTTAAATGATTCAGTCATAATACCAGGCCCAGACGGACCATCAGCTTTATCAGTAAAGAAAAATGATAATGATTAATTTTATAATTAAAAACTTCAAAAAAATAGTAATAGTAGCAGCTTCTTTGGTATTAATTAGCTTAATCTATCAATTAATACCAAAAAGCCAGTCATCGACGAAAGTAGCAGAATCTAATAAAAAAATAGAGTTATCTGAGGAGTCTTCTTTATCTATTGATACAAAAGTTTCCACAAACTCTGTGTCTTCTGTGTCTTCTTCTGAATTATCAGAATCTTTACAAATAAAAACTATCACCAAAGAAAAGTTTAGACACGACGGTTCGATTGAAAGTCGAGAAGTAGAGAGATTAGAGACAAGCAAAGTAAGAAACACATCATTATCCCGTAAAGCTACAGAAAGCGTTGTATTGGACAGAAAAGAGATTTTTGAATCTTCTTCAAGTGTCGATTTGGCTGAGAACTCTTCAACTTCTGAGAAGGTTATACTTAGCGAAAGAAGCAGATCAAGTATTGGGCCAGCCGCTTGGGTAACCATTGAGGGAACATACGCCGGGTTTAGCTATAAAGTAGTTGACGCAAGCATTCTGCGCAGCAACCTTTCTCTTGTCGTTGGTACAAGGTTAGACTCTTTACCTGATTTAGATTTAGCAGTAGGAGGCATGGTGTCCAGCTCAGTAGGTGGCGGGCTTGAGCTAGGTGTGGTCGGAGCTGTCAAAGTACCAGTGCCAGACGCCCACATAGGCATCGGCATCTCTTACCAGTTTTGAGGCTCATTCTCCTCTATAATGGAGTAGATGGAAAGCCAAGAAATTCCAGACGAGCAGCAGAGGTTCTTTGCCGCCGTCGAAAAATTGAAATCCAGCAGGGACTTCAGGCTCTTTGACTCGCCTTACCAAAGTCCTGACGTCACGCTACGGCCCTACCAGCATGTAGGAGTTGCATATATGTTGGCGGTACCGAGGGCCATACTCGGTGACCATACAGGCTTAGGTAAGACCGGTCAATCCATCTCAACCTTTATTCGTCTTCTTGAGAAGAATCCAAATCTCAAGTGCATTATCGTGACGATCAAAAGCTCCCTTTACCAGTGGGCTTCAGAGATTAGAAAGTTTACCCAAGGAATTAAAGCTTTTGCCTTGGATGCAGATTCTTTCGAAGATAGTGAAGGCAATCGTTACAAAAAGTCATCTAAAGAATCGCCAGCAGATTTTAGACAAAAAGCGTTTGATTTATTTAAACAGCAAGATGCGCACCTGATTATTACAGGGTATTCTATGCTTGTTTCTGAGAATCAAAATCTCATGGACATAGGGGATGAGTATATTGTTTTCTTTGATGAATGTACTCAATTCAAGACGTGGAAACCTGAAATTAAATATCGAGATGAGAATAGGCTAAGGGCTCAGTCCGGTAAAAAAGCATATCTTTCAGTTTTCCAAGCCGCCTGTAATGTATCTGCGAGGGCGCAGAGGGCATATGGCCTTACCGCTACGCCAATCAAGAACAGGCTAGAAGAAGCATTTGCTTTGTACAAAGTAATTAAGCCAGAGCTTTTCCCTAATGTCACATGGTTTAGAAGCAATTTCTGTGTCTATAAAGAAATGATTATGAGAGGGAGAAGAATACCTCAACTTGTTCAATATAAGAACTTGGACAGATTTGCTGAATTAATTAAACCTTTTTACATAGGAAGGTCAAAGAG
>Ga0214917_10002030_pt1 | contig 25255 bp, 21 predicted proteins | sample LL_1208_BB_MetaG_FD_177983 | JGI IMG/M metagenome (GOLD analysis project Ga0214917, IMG submission 177983) | Freshwater microbial communities from Lake Lanier, Atlanta, Georgia, United States - LL_1208_BB | ecosystem: Environmental > Aquatic > Freshwater > Lake | place: USA: Georgia | collected...
AGTATGTCCTGACCACCAGCTTCGAGCAGGGATGGATCACGAACGATCAGGTTACTCAGGTGAAAGTACTTTTGGCCGCCAATCCAAAAATGGCGGCCTTGGATCTGATGGAGGAGCAGCAGTTGATGGCGGCAGAGAACATCCAGACCTTGAGGGATTTGATTGCTCAGGCAGGAGGGGGAGGGGAGGCGGTGCAAGACAGCAGTGCCGTCCGGGCTTATCTTGAAATCGCCATTCAGATGGGAGCGAGTGATTTGCATTTGGGACCGGATGCTCCGGCCTTGGTTCGGATCCACGGTCAGTTGACGCCGATCGAGGGGCCCGGAGCGCGTCATCTCGGCAAAGAGGAGACCGAACAATTGGCCCGTTCTTTTTTGACTTCTAAGCAGACCGCCAAGGTAGAGGAAACGGGTTCGATCGATTTTTGTTATGATGCTCCAGGGTTGGCCCGGCTGCGAACCAGCGTGGTACGGCAGCGGAGGGGGTGGGAGTCCGTTTTTCGCGTGATCTCCAGCCGAATTCGGAGCATGGACGAGTTGGGCCTGCCGGAGGTTTTAAAAACGCTCACCCGATACCATAACGGATTGGTCTTGGTGACTGGGCCGGTGGGAAGCGGAAAGTCGACCACGCTGGCCTCCATGGTCGAGCACATCAATCACGAGCGGAAAGATCACATCATCACGATGGAGGACCCGATCGAATATGTTTTTACCTCAGCGGGATGTCAGGTTTCCCAGCGGGAAATGGGAACGAATTCGGCCAGTTTCTCCAGTGCCCTGCGAGCGGCGTTGCGTGAGGACCCTGACGTGATCATGGTCGGGGAGATGCGGGATCTGGAGACGATTTCCCTGGCCATCAGCGCCTCCGAGACGGGGCACCTGGTCCTGGGAACACTCCACACCAGCACAGCGGCCCGCACCCTCGACCGATTGCTGGACGTTTTTCCCATTGAGCAGCAGTCCCAGATTCGGACGATGGTCAGTGAGTCGTTGCGGGGAATTGTCTGTCAGCAGTTGATTCCCCGGAAGGACGGTCACGGGCGGTGTCTGGCCCTGGAGGTTTTGGTCAATACGCCTGCGATTGGAAATCTGATCCGCGAGGCGAAGACCTTCATGTTGCCCGGGGTGATGCAAACAGGAAAAAAGCTCGGGATGAAACTGATGGATGACAGCTTGCAGGAGTTGCTGGACCAAGGCGTGATTTCCGGAGAGGAAGCTTACCGCCGGGCGGAAAACAAAAAACAGTTCGCCACGGCATTGGCAGGACAACTCAAGTGAACCACCCCATCGACGAGCTTTTCACGACCCTGGTGGAAAAAGGGGGAAGCGATCTTCATCTGCTGGAAACGCAGCCCCCCAAGATCCGCCGACACGGTGAGGTGGTGCCGATTCGGGATGCGCCTTTGACCCGGGACGACATGGTCCGTCTCCTCCAGCCGATCTGCTCCCCGCCGGCATGGAAAAAGTTCACGGAAACCGGGGATTTGGATTTTGCCTACGAGATGGACGAATCGAACCGGTTTCGCTGCAACTTCTACAAGCAACTGCACGGTTACGGGGCGGTTTTCCGGATCATTCCCACCAAAATCAAAACCCTGAAAGAGCTCGGGGTTCCGCCGGTGATTGAAAGTTTCGGGGCCTACAAGTCCGGGTTGATTCTCGTGACCGGGCCAACCGGCTCCGGCAAGTCCACCACCTTGGCGGCGGTGGTTGATTCGATCAACACCAACCATGCCCGACATATCGTGACGATCGAAGAGCCGATCGAGTTCGTGCATCCCAACAAGAAATCCGTCATCACCCAGCGGGAGGTGCCCAATGAGACCCCGAGTTTCGCCACCGGCCTGAAGGCGGCCTTGCGGGAAGATGCCGACGTGGTGCTGGTGGGTGAGATGCGGGATCTGGAGACGATTGCCTTGGCCCTGACAGCGGCCGAGACGGGCTTGCTGGTCTTCGGCACCCTGCACACGAACAATGCCCGGAAAACGGTGGATCGTATCATTGATGCCTTCCCCAGCGATCAGCAGGAGCAGATCCGCACCATGTTGGCCAATTCCCTGCGGGCGGTATGCGCCCAGTTGCTTTTGAAGCGTTCCGACGGCGGTGGTCGTCTGGCGGTGAATGAGATCCTGATCGCGAACAACGCGGTATCGGCCATCATCCGGGAAGGAGCGACCATGAAGCTGAGTGACGTGCTGAAAACAGGCAAGGCGGAGGGGATGCAGTTGATGGACGACGCCATTGACGGTCACCTCAAGGCGGGGCGCATCTCTCCGATGGAGGCCTACATGAAGGCGATCGACAAGCTCCGGTTCCAGGAACTTTTGCCGAAAGATTCGGGAATCGCGTGAGCTGCGAAGTGGCGGGGTCGCAAGCCTTGACCCAAGCGTTGGCGCGTTGTCGGGAGGGGCGGGAGATGACCGCTTTGGAAACGGAAGATCTGGTGGCCTCGCTGGCCGATCCCAAGGTGGCGGATCCGGCCAAGGCTGATTTTCTGGTTGCGTGGGCCGCGAAGGGGGAGACCGCGGGGGAGTTGGCAGGAATGGCGCGGGCTTTCCTGGCCAGGGGGAAGGGGGCGGGATTATCCGGGAGGTGGGGCGGGAAGCCGCTGGCCGACTGTTGTGGAACCGGCGGGGGTGGAAGACCCATGGTCAACATTTCGACGGCAGCCGGGATGGTGGCGGCGGCAGCGGGATTGCCGGTGGCGAAGCACGGGAATCGCGGCATCACCCGGGCCAGCGGAAGCGCGGATGCCTTGGGCGCACTGGCCTTGCAGGGGGTGAAAGATGCCGGAGAGCTAGCCGATTGTCTGGCCGAGGTGGGATGTGCCTTTTTATATGCGCCGGATTTTCATCCCGCATTCGGCGGAGTGGCGGGAGCCAGGAAAATTCTGGCAACCCAAGGCAAACGGACCGCTTTCCATCTTTTGGGACCTTTGGTCAACCCGACCCTTCCCGAGGTGCGGATCATCGGGGTTTTTCGGGAGGAGGACATGGCCAAACTTTATGGGGCGTTGGAGCTCCTGGGAGCGGACGCTTTTGCCATGGTGTACGGGGAGGATGAAAAGGGCGCTCCGCTGGGAGAGCTTTCCCCGTTGGGAAGGAACCGATTGCTTGGAAAAAAAGGGGGAAAGAAATTTGATCTGACGGAGGAGACCGCCTTGCCCGGGTGTGTTTCCTCGAAGGATCTGGAGGTTGCCCACGCGAAGGAGAGTGCCGCCAAAATGGAGGCGGCCCTCGTCGGGGACGGATCCAAGGTGGTGAGCGGGTCGGTGGCATGGAATGCCGGGGTGATGCTTTGGCTGGGGGGAATGGCGGCGAACTGGGTCGAGGGAAGAAAATTGGCCGAGGAGACGATGAAGCAGGGGGGAGCGTCGGCGCTGTTGGGGCGATGGAGGACGTGGAGCCGGGGAAGGCTCGTTTAACAAGGTAAGAAGATTCGAAGGCTCGAGAGGGGTTTAGTTTTTTAGGCTTTAGTGATGGAGGGTAGTTCGAAGCTGCCAAGCTCCCTCCAAGACTAAGGGCTAAACGGCTAAGCGGCTTCCCCTAGAAAGGGGTTGGAGTGTTTCTCCTGTCCGACGGTGGTGGTGGGACCGTGACCCGGGTAGACGATCGTCTCGGGGGGGAGAGGAAGGATTTTTTTTCGGATCCCGTCCAAGAGAAGATCGCGACTTCCTCCCGGAAGATCCCAGCGACCGACGCCATCGGCAAAAAGAACATCCCCTCCAAATAGTTGTCCGCTTTGGGGGAGGTAGAGGCAGAGGCTGCCGGGGCAGTGGCCCGGAACGTGCAGAAGTTGGGCTTGGGGCCAGGCGACGGGAAGCGGGGTGTCTTCCTTCATTAAATGGGTGGCGTGGACGGGCCGCAGTTTTTTGGGGAGGCCGAAAGCAAGCATCGTATCCGGTTGAAGGCAGAGAAAAGCGGTGTCGGCATGGTAGTAGACGGGGCAACCGGCCCAATCGACCAGATCGGCCGCATCCCAAATATGATCCCAATGCCCGTGGGTCAGCAGCAGCGCATGGGGTTTGAGCTTTTTCTTTTTTAGATAGTCCAAAAAGCCCTCGGGAGCGTCGATGGCCAGAAGATGACCACCGAGATCAAGGAGATAAGCATTGGTGGCGGCGAGGCCGCCGGTAAAGGTCAAAGGGTCAGGCATAAAAGGTCATGATCCAGGCTGGATAAAGATTAAGATGAAGGGGGTTGAGAAACCATCCATTTGCGGGAGTTGGAAGAGGGGGGAGCAAGTGTTTATAATGAACGAAGTGAAAATCCATGCCTTTATTTTGCTGTTGGTTTTGTTTGGGGGTTGGGTATGGGCCGAGGAGAAAAAGGAGGAAGCACCGGCGAAACTAAGTGCGGAGGAAAACATAAAAGTGGGGAGGGGAATGGCGTTCCAGGCTTACGGGGCAGAGGAGCAGGGGGCTTGGAAAGAGGCCAAGGATCTTTATACGGCGGCGCTGGAAAAGGCGCCGGAAGTTCCATGGATCCGGTTACGCAGGGGGTTTTGCGAGATGAAACTGGAAGATGAAGAGGCGGCGAGGGCCGATTTTCAAAAAGCGATCTCCCTGGGTATTTCGACTGAAAAAGCCGATGCGGAAAACGACCTGCAGTTTCTAATCACCTTAAGATCCAAGGCAGGTCCCTTGGCCGAGTTCCGGGATCCCAAGGGTGCGATTGCCCTTTCCACCAAGCTGGTGGAACTCAACCGGACCACGGACTATGTCCTGCTGCAGGCGGCCTGTATGGCGGAATCGGAGCAGTACCTCCGGGCTCAGGATATCCTTTTGGCGAGACTCAAGGAGGTGGAGGGAGCAGAGGAGAAGCAGCGGTTGCAGACGGCGGTGGAAACTTTCCGGACCCAGTCAAAGTTCGGTCCGGCTCTGGAGGGGTTGGAGCTGGAAAAAAGCGGGAAGTTTTTGGAAGCGATGGACAAATACACCAACGTGTTGGATCAGGCTCCGGATACGGCTTGGGTGCTGGTTCGACGGGCTTATTGTCTCTCCAAAACCGGGGATCCAGCCGGTGCCAAGGCTGATTTGAAGCGGGCCATGCGGTTGACTCCGGAAACCGCAACGGATCGGGTGACGCTAGCTTGGGCAAAGGCGACCTGCCCCTTTTTGGAGTTTCGGGATGGGGCGGGGGCGGTCAGTTTGGCCAAACGGGCCTTGCAGGACGAGCCGTTGATCCAGACTTATGGAATCCTGGCCTCGGGGTACGCGGAGATGGGCGATTACCGGAAAGCGCAGGAGACGAGCATGTTGGCGTTGAGCAAGTCACCTTCGGAAGGGGAAAAAAAAGAGCTGGAGGCAAGGCTGGAGCTTTTCCGCAACAAAAAGTCGATCCAAGGGGACTGGCTCCCCAAGGCGAGCCCGGTCGAAAAGGGTGGATGAAATTTGGTCGCGCCAAAGTTTTCGTCTAGAAACGTGGATGCATTCAAGATGTCTGCTTTTGCTTTGGGCGGCCCTTTGGGTCTGCGGCGGGCTGGGCTGCAGTAAAAAAGTGGGCTCGGCTGAATCCTCCCACGGGACGAAATTGATCGACCGGGAGCTTTTCTTCGGCAATCCGGCATTGGCCAGTCCCCAGCTTTCGCCGGACGGCAGGTGGGTGGCTTTTCTCAAGGAGAAAAACGGGATTTTAAATGTGCATTTGGTGGCTTGGGGGGAAACGCTCGAGCAGGCGAGATTGATCACCGCCGAGAAGGCTCGGCCTCCGGCGGGATTCAGCTGGACCCGGGATTCCAAATATCTTCTGATTTCGCAGGATTCGGGAGGGGATGAAAATTACCGGTTGCGGCGCCTGGATCTTTCCCAACCGGCCGATCCGGCGACCGGATTGCCGGTGGCCCAAGAGGTTCCTCTCAAGCCCGGGGCCCGGGCGATGGTGATGGCCTTGCCCAGGTCACGGCCCGGCGAGGCGCTGATCCAGGTCAATGAGAGGGATGAAAAGTATTTTGATGTGGAGCGGCTTTCGCTGGAGACGTTGCAAAGGACCCCCGTCTGGGAAAACAAGGAAGGGTGTGCCGACATCATCGCCGATTTGGATGGAAAGATCCGCCTGGTCACCAGGATGACGAAAGATGGGGGAACCGAGCTGATGCGGGTGGAAGGGAAAAAGTTGTCGGCGCCGATTCTCAAGGTGAGCTGGCAGGAGTCCATGGGGGGATTCCAGTTCCGGCCCGGTAACCGGACGGCCTATCTGGAGACGAATGTGGGCCAGGAGGATTTGTCCTATTTGGCGGAGATTGATCCCCAGACGGGCAAGCTGGTGAAGATGGAATCCGATCCTTTGGGAAGGGTGGATTTGTCGCGGGCGGCTTTTTCGGAGGCCACGGATGAGCTGGTCGGTACGGTATACTTTGATGACCGGAAGAGGAATTATTGGAGGGACAAGGGGTTTGAGGACGATTTTCTTTTCCTGCGGAAGCAGTTCCCCAACCAAGAGGTGGGATTGGCCGACATGTCGGGCAACGACCGGCGTTGGGTGATTCTCATTTCGGGGGATACGGATCCCGGCACCTATTATCTTTTCGACCGGGACAGCCGGCAGGTGTCCCTGTTTGGGGCGTTACGCCCGGATCTTCCGAAGGAGAAGTTGTCGCCGATGATGCCGATCCGGTACGCCTCCTCGGACGGGTTGGAGATTCCCGGGTACCTGACCTTGCCGACCGGGAAAGAAGCCAAGAATCTTCCCTTATTGGTGATGCCCCATGGGGGGCCTTGGGCCCGCGATTACTGGGGTTACAATGCGACGGCACAGTTTTTTGCCAACCGCGGGCTGGCGGTTTTGCAGCCGAACTTCCGGCAGTCGACGGGTTACGGAAAGAAATTCTATTCGGCGGGAAGGCATGAATGGGGAGGCAAGATGCAGGACGACGTGACTTGGGGTGTGAAGGATCTCGTGTCCAAGGGGATCGTGGATCCCAAAAGGGTGGCGATTTACGGGGGGAGTTATGGGGGGTATGCGGCTTTGGCGGGGCTGGCTTTCACGCCGGATCTCTATGCGGCGGGCGCCTCCTTTGTCGGGCCCTCGAATCTTTTTACCCTGCTCAACTCGATTCCGCCCTATTGGGAGTCGGTGCGAAGGCAATTTGACTACTTTGTGGGGGATCCGCAGAACCCCGAGGATGCGGCGCGGTTAAAGGCTCAGTCCCCCCTGTTTTCGGTGGAGAAAATGAAAGCGCCGCTTTTGGTGGTGCAGGGAGCCAACGATCCTAGAGTCAAGAAGGCGGAATCGGATCAGATTGTGGAGGCTTACCAAAAAAAGGGTCAGACGGTGGAGTATCTGCTGGCGGCGGATGAGGGGCATGGGTTTGCCCGACCGGACAACCGGATGGCGGCCATGCTGGCCTTAGAGAGATTCTTGCACCGGCATGTGGGGAGCGCCCTGCAGAGGGAAGCCCCTGCGTGGCTCGAGGAAAAGCTGAAGGTTTTGCAAAAAGGAGCAGTGAATTCCGCCGGGGAAACGAAAAAAAATCCCACCCAAAATTGATTTCATCCCCTCGTCCTGTGCTGGCCGGTGGACAAATTCACCCATTGTTTTTCCCAGCGGGCAGCCGGCTTTATCCTTGGGTTATTCACAATTAAAAACGTGACAAAACCCATTCTGCTTGGTTCCAAAAGCGGAATGGAAGATGATTTCCGTAGTTCATTGAAAGAACAGAGTCTGGTGAGAGGAATGAAAGTTCGCTCTCACTTGAAGATTCTCAGGATAACTCCAGGTAACTGGAGAATGGTCGGGGTTGCTTGACTGCCCCGGCTCCCAGGTTGGATCACAAGTCCAGCAAGGGCATGTCTCACCAAATCCCGCGGCCGGGGTCGCACCCGGAAAAACATCGGCAAAGTAGAAAGCGAAAGCGATTGCGATGACGGTGTCCGTAGAATGCGAATTAGGGGTTTGAGGAATCGGCAGCGATAACTAAAGAAGCCGCAAGCTGGTTCAGTCACGTTGAGGGGGTGGTTTCGGCCCCTTTGGCGGACACAGTCGCTCCAAGAAAAGGGCGATGGTTGCTACTGTGAGAAAGTCAGGTGTAGGCGGTCGGTCTGAGTTGAGGGTGTCAAAAGCTCTTGGCTCCAAGGTTCCTCCTTATGCGGGGGGAAAGCGAAAAAGACAGATTGCAGACAGACAGAGTCGGGAGATCAGGCCGGCAGGCTTGGTCAACAGCCCGGTTCTGAGTTCGGGGGGCGTGCCCGAGAGGGGCGTTGCCCGGCTACGAGGAAAAAGCAACCTGAGAGATAAGAAGCTAGACCCGTGGCGGGAGGCCAACGCAGTGCCAAAAGCATTGGCCGTCCTCCCGACCAAAGGCGGTGACCCGCAAAACGACCTGTCACAGGGTAATTCTCGTGGGTAGGTCAACGCCGTGTGTGGCGCGCCCTTACCGGCAGGTAAGGACCGAACCAGGCAAAGAGGCTTCACTCAACAGACTGCGATCAGGGATGGTCGCGGCGGCCCTGCTATGAGGCCGAAACTTCTCCCCCGCCGTGAAGCGGGGGTGGTGAATAGCGTCGGGAAACTGGCAGCCGAAGCAAAAAGCAGGATGAGTCGAGAGATTGGTCCAGGCGCCAAATTGCCAGTCGATGGGGAAGAGAGCGTGGCGAGCTCCCACTCCCGTATGAACCCTTGGGGGCAAAACCCCCAAGGGTTCTTTTTTTGTGAAATCCCATACCTAAGGGCTGAATGGGGGCAGTCACAGCCCGAATGAGTGGTGATCTGGCCCGGGTTCCGGGAACCTGCGGGAATGACGTTGACCCCAGGGGTAAAAGTTGGTTTAATTTCCCTTCATTCATCCGGAGGTAAAACGTGTCCAAGAGGTTAGGAATCAAAGCAAAAGTAAGGTCTGAAATCGGCGGTCGCCGTCCCCGGCGCATCCGTTCCTCCGGTCGTGTCCCGGCCATTCTCTACGGGGCCGGCACGGCGCAAGCCTTGGAACTGAATGGGCGCGAAATTGCCGAGGCCCTGCACGGCGCAAGCTCGGAAAGCGTTCTGGTTGACCTGACGGTGGAGGCGGAGGGCGGTGCGACAACCAAGAAAATGGCCCTGATCCGCGAAGTACAACACGATCCCCTGCGGGACACGATTGAGCATGTGGATTTTCATCAAGTGGAGGAGAACAAAAAGTTGCGGGTGGAAGTCCCCGTACATGAGATCGGCGAGGCGGTTGGTGTCCGGACCGGTGGAGGAATTTTGGATCACGCTCTTCGCACCCTGCGGGTGGAGTGTTTACCCAAGGATTTGCCGGAGAGGATCGATGTTGATGTTTCCGCTCTGGAAGTGGGGCAGTCGATTCATGTGGGAGAAGTGAAGTTGCCCGCCGGGGTGACGGTTTTGAACGCCAAGGAACTGCCGGTGTTCATGGTGCTTTTGCCGACGGTGGAGGAGGAAGTGAAGCCGGCCGCCGAGGGTGCCCCGACGGAGCCCGAAGTGATCCGCGAGAAGAAGGATGTCGAAGGCGAAGCCGCTGCTGCCCCGGAAAAGAAGGAGGCAGCCAAGAAGGAAGCGCCGAAGGCGGAAGCCAAGGAGGGGGCCAAGAAGGAACCGGCCAAGAAATAGCGGGTGGGAGAGAGGATGGAGGTCGGCTTGGTTGCCGGTTTGGGAAACGAAGGGAAGTCCTACGAGGGAACGCGACACAACTTCGGTTTCGAGGTGGTCGAACGATTGGCAGCCAACCAAGGCCTTCGCTGGGAAAAGTGCCGGCACGCCGAGGCGTGGATGGCAGAGACCCCGGATCATCTCCTTCTGCTGAAGCCGACCACGATGATGAATGCCTCCGGCGAGGCCATCCGGGCGGCCTTGGATTGGAGAAAAATTCCTTTGCAAAATTTTATGGTGATTGTGGATGACATTGACCTCCCATTGGGACGCCTTCGCCTGCGGGCAGAGGGATCCAGCGGGGGCCATCGTGGCCTCGAATCTCTGGAGGGCCAGCTGGGCACCCGGGCTTATGCCCGTTTGCGCGCCGGGGTCGGACGTCCCTCGGAGAACCGGGAGGCGGCAGATCATGTTTTGGAGAAATTCACACCTGACGAGCGACCGGTGGTCGTGCGGATGGTGGAGGCGGCCGTGAAAGCCGTGGAGTCCTGGAGGATGGGAGGCTTGGAGGCCGCCCTGTCCCTGGGGAACCGGAAAGTGGAGGCATGAAAACATACGATCTGTTGGTCATTCTGGATTTAGCCGGCAAGGAGGAGTCCCTGCCTGAGGTTCTCACGCAAGTCGAGGGTGAGGTGAAAGCGGTGGGCGGGCGCGTGACGCGGACCCAAAAAATGGACCGCAAGAAATTCGAGTATGTGGCCGGACCCTTGGAATCGGGTTTTTATGCGAACCTGACCATTGAATTACCCGGGGAGGCGGTCGCCAAGCTAAGGGGCAAGCTCGCCCTGTGCAATCCGGTGTACCGCCATTTGCTGGTGGCTGTCTCGAAGGAAGAGGCGGGCCGGTCGCAGAAAGCCGCGGCGGAAGCTACGGCTTAAAGGGGGTTCCTCGTGGCCAGCCTGAATAAAGTCTTTTTGATGGGGAACCTCACCCGGGATCCCGAGGTGCGCCATACCCCGAAGGGCACGGCGGTCGGTGACTTGGCCATGGCGATCAACATGACCTACCGGGCCCAGGATGGAACGGAAAAGGAGGAAGTTTGCTACGTGGATGTGGTGGTTTGGGGAAGGCAAGCCGAGACCTGTCGGGATTATTTGACCAAGGGGGCACCCGTTTTTGTCGAGGGACGTCTACAACTCGACCAGTGGGAGGGACCGGAGGGGGAAAAGAAAAGCCGGATGCGTGTTCGTGCGGATCGGGTGCAGTTTTTGTCCCGGGGTGGTGCGGGCGGACGGGGAACTGCCGGCAAAGGGGAAGGATCGCGCGAGCGTTCCGAAGGGGGTGCTCCCAAGGGTGCCTCCAGCGGGCCGGAACCGGCTGAGGACGATGTACCTTTTTAAACGAAACCATAAAACCAATAAGGAATCCAATCCATGAACGTTGAAGTCATTCTCAAAGGGCCCGTCCGCGGGCTTGGTGCCGAAGCAGATATGGTCAAAGTCCGTCCCGGGTACGCCCGAAACTTTCTTTTTCCCCGAGGGTTAGCCGCTCCGGTCAGTGCCGCCAGCAAGCGCCAGTTGGAGTCACTGAAAAAGAAGCGGGCTGAGCGCGAGGCAGCGGAAGCCAATGAGGCCCAGGAGATCGCCTCGAAGTTGGCCCGTTTGGTCCTCTCTTTCGAATTAAAGCAGGCCGAGGAAGGAGCGGAGAAGCTTTTTGGAGCGATCACGGCATCCGAAATCGCGGCGGCTCTGGTGGAGAAAGGTTTTGCGGTGGAGCGGAGGAACATTCAGTTGGCTCGGCCGATCAATCAAACCGGAGAGCATGAGGCGGTGGTGGATTTGGGCTATGCTGTCAAGACAACCATCAAGGTGAAGTTGTCTGGAAGAACTGGAGAGAACCAAGAGAAAGCCTCCAAAGCCCGTCGGCCTAAGAAAAGTGCGGTTTCAGCAAGCGAAGGCGGCACGAAAGAAGATTAGCATACCAAGAGCCGAAAAGGCTTGCACAACTTGTTCTGTATCAATAAGTAAAAATTACAGCAACCAGCTATAGACAAACGCTTGCTGACAGCTATTTACGCAGATTGCCGTGAAAAAATCGGGATATGCTTCGGGTGTGCCTAAAGGGGGCTGTTTTACAGCCTCTAAGGTGGTTGTTTGTCTTTTTGGATTAGGGATTTGGGGTGTTTTAGCTGGTGGGTTTTTAAGGGCTGAGGACGCGACAGGTACTGGTCAAGAGCCGACCCGATCGAAATCAAAGATCTTTGTTCCCTCGCCCTCGGCCTCCGAGCGGGCGACACCCGGGCAACTGAAGATTCTGGAAATCGAGTTTCAGTCGAAGCGAAGCGATGTTCCCCTGAATGAGGATAAGATCAGGCAAAACATGCGGAGCAACAAAGGAAGCGTATACTCCCAGCAGGTCGTTGATGGGGATATCGAAAGTCTCTACAAAACGGGCGATTTTGGAAACGTGCAGATCATCACCTCCGAAATGCGTGGGGAGGGCGGTGAGCCTGGGGTGCGCTTGGATGTTATTGTGGATCCGTTGGTGAAGGTTTCCAAAGTGGAGGTAAAAAGAAAACGCGCGGACGGAGGACTCGACGACCGTTTATCGGTGGACAAGGACGACTTGCTGGATCTCAAGCTGAAGGCCTTGACGGCCAGCGACGCCAAAGGAGCCAAAGCGTTGGCCGACGCTTTTAAACCAAAAGAAACGGTGACAAAATCAGGGGACATTCTCAGTGCCGAACGCTTGCAAAGGGATGCCTATGCCATGGAGGACTACTACCGGGACAAGGGCTACAAGGATGTCCGGATTAGTGTCGGTTTTGCCAGGATCCTCAAAGAAAATCTAGCCGTGGCCGGGGGCGGCGAAATTCCGGAGGGGAGCACGGTCTACCTGTTCAAAGACTTCCGCGACGGCAGGGGGTTCATGGTCTACCAAGATGGAAAAGAGTTGGCCGTGGACGAGGCGATCTTAACCGATCATCGATTTGAAGAAAAATACATGAAGGCCACCGAGGAAGAGGGAGTGGTCTTTCGCATCGATGAAGGGGTCCGGGGATTCATCAGCAAAATCCGTTTTATTGGCAACGAGGCGGCCACCTCCAAGGAACTGGAAAAGGTGGTCAAACTCAAACCCCGGGAGTGGTGGCAAATCTTCAGCAAGTCAGACCGGTTCGAAGACTTTCAACTGAAAGAAGACATCTCGCGCATCAAAAACTACTATTTGAACCATGGTTATATTGACATTGATCTTCAGGCCTCCGTTGACCAACCGCGAACCGAGAAAAACAAGCAGGCTCAAGAATCCGCAAAGAAAATAGACGATTCCAAAGGGGAGAATCATCCCGATCCGGACGACGTTCCCGCGGAAGATCTCGTTTTGACCTACCGGATCGAGGAAGGTCGACAGTACCGGGTGGGTCATATTTCCGTGGAGGGAAACACCTTTTTCTCGTCGGATGACATTCTCAACGAACTAAACACCAAGGCCAAGATGGTGGAAATCTTTGACCAGACCGAATTGAAGATGATCAAGGCGGATGGGTTGCAGGAGGGGGAAATTTACGCCCTCAACTCGCTGCAAGCATCCATCGACACCCTGCAGGACAAATACGGCCGGCGCGGATTCCGTGAAGTCCGCGTACAAAATCGGATCACCCCGAATGTCGAGACCGGGCTGATTGATATCGAGTTTTCGATCGTGGAAGGAGAAAAATATTATGTGGATAAAATCGAAATTCAGGGAAATACGGTCACCAAGGACAAGGTGATCCGGCGGGAAATCGATCTCGCCCCGGGAGAGGTGTTTGACACTGTCCGGGAGAGGTCCAGCAAAAAGAAAATCGAGGGTCTGAACTACTTTTCCAAGGTTGAAACTTATGGCGAGGAGACGGATGTGCCTAACCGCCAGAAACTCATTGTCAAAGTGGAGGAGAAGCCCACCGGTGAGGTTAGTTTTGGGGCCGGATTCAGTTCGGTGGAACTGCTGACCGGCAACATCACCTTAGCCGAGAAAAACTTCGACCTGGGAAAAATCTTCGAAACCTTCCCGCCCAAGGGCGGGGGGCAAAAAGCGAGGATGCAAGCTTCGATCGGATTCCGGTCCCAAAATCTCAATCTGGCGTTCACCGAACCTTGGTTCTTGGACAAACCCATCCGGCTGGATGCTTCCGGCTATTACAACGGGGCATCCTATTTGAGCGAGTTTTACAACCAGAAGAACTATGGAGCTTCAGTCGGATTGAGCCGACGTTTGGGGGATGACTATCCGCTGAACCGCTGGTCGGCGGGAATCACTTACCGACCGGAATACTACAACATTTATGACGTTCAAAGCGATGCCCCTCCTTACATGCAGGCGTCGGCCGGTGAAACGTTCAAATCCAGCCTGCGGGGATCCATCATTTATGATGGTCGGGACAGCTACGCGTTGGCGAGAAACGGACAGTATTTTGAGTTTGGCGCGGAGGGAGCGGGCGGCCCCTTGTTGGGCAGTGAAAATATCTGGAAAATCAAAGCGGAGTACCGTTTCTATTTCCCTCTTTGGAAGGAGCAGGATTGGATCTTTTCCGCGCGGGCTTTGGTGGGTTTGGTTGACAGTTTTAGCTCCACCCAAAATGTCCCCATCTGGGACAATCTTTTTGCCGGTGGTTCGGGTTCCGTTCGAGGATTTGATCCCTCCTTGGGCAGCACGGTCAACGGGGGTTCGGTGGGTCCCAAGCAAAACAACCAACCGGTTGGCGGCAGCACCCAGGGAGTTTATCAGGCTGAAATCACGGCTCCTTTTCCCATCCTGGAAAACCGCGTCCGCTGGGCGGTGTTTTGCGACGGCGGTTTTGTGAATGAGAACGTTTTCGATTTTGCTCCCAAGACCTATAACACTTACCAGACCATGATGGTCAACGGTGTGCCCAGCGATCCCTACCAAGCAGTGAACGGGGGTTTCCAGATCGGTGTTGGAGTGGGAATCCGCATGGATATCGGAATCGGACCCATGAAGTTTGACGTTGGATTTCCGGTGATGACCGGGGATCCAAACAACGGAGGAGGTCTGGGCGCATTTAAATTGTACTTTGACGGCGGGTACCAATTCTAACTATCCTCTGACTTTATGAAATCCACCCCCTCCGTTCTCCGGCATAGTGCGCTGGCACTGGCTCTGTTCCTGCTGGTCTCTCAAGGAAGGGGCCAGGATTTTTCCAAAATGGCCATCGTCGATTACAACACGATTCTCAAGGAATACTACAAGGCCAAGGATTCCCAAAAGCAGATGGAAGATTTGGCCGGCAACTACCAGAAGGAGCGCAACGAGCGGGATGCGGCTTTGAAGTCGATTGTTGATTCGATCAACGCCCTCCAGAAAGACATGCAGGACCCCGCCATCTCCGACGCCAAGAAGAAGGAGAAAGAAAACCAGCTGAAGGCAAAGGGGGAAGAGGGGCAAGTCAAACAGAGAGAGATGATGGCTTTTGCCCAGACCGCCTCGAAAATTCTTGAGGACAAGCGTCAGCGCTTGACCACGGAGTTAACGGAAGACGTGGGCAAGGCGCTCGCCCAGGTGGCCAAGAACAAATACAACATGGTGTTTGTGAAGCCCCAGGTTCCAACCCCCGGAGCCCTGATCTTTTCCGAAGGAATGGATGATGTGACGACCCAAGTTTTGGGAATTCTGAATAAAGATGCTCCCGCTTCGAAAAAAGACGACAAGAAGGAAGAGAAGAAGTAACCGGGTTCGCTGAAGATGGGCTCCGCGCGAAGCGTGGGTGAACTCGCCCGTCTGGTGGGTGGTGTGGTGGAGGGGGACGAAAACCACCTGATTCATGGGGTGGCGGATCTGGCGGGAGCCGGTTCCCATGAAATCTCCTTTTTTGTCCATCCCCGTTACGAGGCGATGGCGAGGCAAACCAAGGCTGGTGCCTTGGTGGTGGGAAATTCCGCTCCCAAAGATCTGGGAAAGACCCGCATCCGGGTAACCCAACCTTCCGCCGCTTTCACCCAAATTGCGGCCCTGTTCGCCCCTCCAGCCTCCCCGCCCATCACGGGAATTCATCCCACCGCCGTTGTTTCGAAGGGGGCCCTGCTTGCCGGCGGAGTGGGGGTGGGTCCCCACGTGGTGATTGAGGAGGGGGTGCAGGTGGGGGAGGGGACCCAGATTGGCGCCGGATGCTATGTGGGGCGAAACGTGCGAATCGGGGATCGGTGTGTGATGCATCCCCGGGTTTACGTGGGAGAACGTTGTGTCATTGGCCACCGGGTAGTTTTACATGCGGGAGCGGTCGTGGGGGCAGACGGATTCGGGTACGAAATGAAGGATGGCAGGCATATCAAGGTCCCCCAGTTGGGCTACGTGCAGATTGATGACGATGCGGAAATCGGAGCCAACACCACCATCGATCGGGGACGTTTCGCCAGGACGCACATCGGGGAGGGGGCAAAAATCGACAATTTGGTGATGATTGCCCACAACTGCGTGGTCGGTCCCCACAGTGTGATTGTAGCGCAGAGCGGTTTATCCGGCAGCACCACCACGGGGCATCATGTGACGGTGGCCGGGCATGTGGGCACGGTCGGTCACATTCATATCGGCTCGGGGGCCATCCTCACGGCCAAATCCGGGGTCACCAAGGATGTCCCCGAGGGGCAAACTTGGCGGGGAGCTCCGGCGCGCCCGATCAAGGAGCAGATGGAGATGGAAGCCCACATCCAGCAGCTTCCTCAGCTCGCCAAAAGGCTAAAAGCCCTGGAAGCTAAAAAGAAGACGGCCCCGGCCGCCAAGAAGAAGAAAAGTCGCTAAGGCAAACAACAATCTAGGCGTAAACCCGCCAGTCCAAATCCAGAAAAATGGGGTTTCGCCACTCGCAGTTCCCCAAAAAAGATTCCTCCACCCGATCCGCCAAAATCTGATCGTAGAGACGGTGGAAGCGGAGCAGATGATCCTTGGTCCGTTTGACGGCGTAAGGAACCATGGTTCCGGTTTTCATGATGAAGGCCCAGTCGCTGGATTGGGCGAGCAGGAGTTCCCGTGCGGCCTGCCGTAGCGCACGATCCCGGAGTTGGTGAGGGTTGGCATTTTTGAATTTTCCGGCCAGTTCGATCATGCGGACGGTGGCCATGTGCAGGTGGGGGTAGATCCAGGCATTCGAGCCTTCCAGCCAGACGGACCAGTGGCCTTCATTGCCCCATGAGGAGGCGGAGGGTTGGGAGATCTGGTGGGTATCATGACGGGTGAGAAATTCCGAGGGAGTGATCATTTCGAAGGTCCTCTGGTCGAAGGCGCTTTTACGGAACAGGAAATCCAAAAACATCGGACCCTCATACCACCAGTGGCCATAGAGTTCGGCGTCGTAGGGGCAGAGGACAATGGGTTCCACCCCCATGACCCCCCGGAGGTGTTCGATCTGTTTTTCCCGGTTGAACATGAAGTTGGCGGCATGGGCGGCGGCCCGCTCCCGGGCAACCCATGGACGATAAGGTTCCTTGTGCGGAGTGCGGCCGGTGATCCGGTAATATTTCAACCCGGTGAATTTTCGCAGGCCGTTGGGCTGGATGTAGGGGCGAATGTAGTCGTATTCCAGATCGAATCCGCAGTCCCGGTAGAAGTCCCGGTAGTCGCCGTCGCCAGGGTACCCCTCTTCGGCACTCCAGACCTGTTTGCTGGATTCGATATCCCGACCGAAGGCGGCCGGCCCCGCCGGGGTAAAAACCGGGGCGAAGACCCCGTAGGCAGGGCGGGGCTCGGCGTACAGAAGCCCATGGGCATCCAGGATAAACCACCGGATTTCCGACTCCTGCAGGTAATTTTCCAAGCCGGGGTAGTAGGCGCATTCCGGCAGCCAGATACCACGGGGATCGCGTCCAAAGCAGTTGCGGTAGTCGTTGCGGGCCACCTGAATCTGGGCCCGGACAGCTTGGGGAAATTCGCGCATGAGGGGAAGAAAGCCGTGGGTGGCCCCGCAGGTGATGATCTCGAGGACGCCGGCGTCCTGAAATTTCCGGAAAGCCCCCACCAGGTCGCGATGGTACCGGTCACAGAACATCGTCCGGCAGTGGTGCAGTCGATCGTGGTAAAACCGGGCCAGATCGTGAAAGACGGGGTCGTGCTTGGTTCGATCAAGTTCCTTGCCCGCCAGTTCGATCAGCTTTTCCAATCCATGGACATAGCGGTCCTGCAGCAGGGGATCGCGCATCATGGCGCATAGGGGCGGGGTGAGGGACATGGTCAGGCGAAAGGGAACGGCGTCGCGAACGAGTCCCTCCATCATGTCCAACAGGGGGAGGTAGGTTTCGGTGATGGCTTCGTAGAACCAGTCTTCCTCCAGGAATTCCGGATATTCCGGATGACGCACGAAGGGGAGGTGTGCGTGCAGGACCGGAGCTACATATCCGAGGGGCATAAGGGTGGCGGAGGACTTAGGACCGCCCGAGAGGTTCCGGAAGCGGTGGCTGTCGGGTGGGATCCACCCCGGGAGTGGTGTCCGTCAGGCGGAGAAAAGAGAGCAAGGCGGATCGTTTTTCTTCTCCATCCGGCGCCGTGGCATGAATGGGGATATGAAACCGACCGTCCGGGAAGGTGAAGTGGTACGAGAAGGTGCCGTCCGGGCGGAGGGCGATCTCTTTGCCGTCGACGGAGACTTTTGCCCCTGGGACGGTGCCCCCGTAAATGATCAGTTCCGCGTTCACGTGCATGGCAAAGGAGCGGTCGCGGCCCCGGGGGCCTGAGCTCAGGCTGGAGGGGATTCCGCTGGAACCCATTTCCAGAAGCCTTCGGCGAAGGGTTTCCGTGATCTCGAGGGATCCGACGCGGATTCGTCGAACCAAATCCCCACCCAGGTAGTCGAGAATGCGGTCGGATACTCCTGCCGGGACAAAACGCCGCAAGGCGTAGGCGAACGGCAGGGGGTAACCCTCGCGCTGCAACCGGGCGAGGGCTCTGGCGAGAGATTCGCCCGGCTTCATCTGGGATTGGATCAAGTCGAGGAGTTGGCGGAAGGAGTAGTGGAACGGGATGGTGACAAACTCCACCTCCTGATTGGGGGAAGGATCATCCCGGGGAGTCAGCACTTCACCGGAGAGAGCGAGCTGTTGGAAGGAGCCGTCCCGGCGATAGTATCCCAATTCCGCCTGAAACATCGTAGCGGGGCGGTGGACGGGAAGATACCACTCCCGGGAGCCGGGAAAGATTTGGATCTGGTGAACCCTTTCTTGGCCCGGGACGAAAATCTGGAGGAATAATTTTCCATCGTGTGCCTCCTGTTCCGCATCCCGGAGTTGTTGCCAGGTAAAGTCCCAGTAGGCGTAGAGCCAACGGGGGTCCCGGGCGGCGAGAAAGAGGCGGCGGGTTCCGTAGCTTTCGGGAAGTTCCCCCAGGGATTCGAAAGCGGGAGTGTGGTCGACCGGGGTGGCAGGGTTAAAGGGTTGAAGGACGAACTTGTGGGCCGAGTGGTCGACCGGCAAGGGAACGCTCCGCAAACGCGGAGAGGAGGAGGTGGTCTTGGATCGGGTGGGTCCTTTTTTTGCGGGGCCTTTGACGGCGGGTTTTTTTGCGATGGGTTTGGGTGCCGGGCTCTTTTTCCCCGCAGTTTTTCCGGTTTTGGAATTAGGCTTGGGCATGGATTTTTGTCTTCTCGTTGAGGGGCAAACTTTGGATACTCGCAAAAATCCAATTTTGAATCAATTCACATATTGCCCCCATCCTCACACGAACAAAAATATATGATAATCAATAAGATATGAATAATAAACGAATTATTCCTTGTTTGGATGTGGATCAGGGAAGAGTCGTCAAAGGGGTAAAATTTGTGGAGATCCGTGATGCGGGGGATCCGGCGGAGTGTGCCCGGGCCTATAACGAGCAGGGAGCGGATGAGTTGGTCTTTCTGGATATCACGGCTTCAGCGGAGGCCCGACCGATTTTGCTGGAGGTGGTAAGAAAAACCGCCGAGGAGGTTTTTTTGCCCCTCACCGTGGGCGGAGGAGTGCGGACGGTGGAGAATGCCCGCGAACTTTTGCGGGCAGGGGCGGACAAGGTCAGCTTGAATACGGCGGCAGTGGCACGTCCGGAATTGATCACCGAGGTGGCCGGGGCTTTTGGTTGCCAGTGTGTGGTGTTGGCGGTGGATGTGCGACGTCGGCCGGCCGGCGGTTGGGAAGTGACCACCCATGGTGGGCGTACTCCCACGGGAATGGACGCGATCGCCTGGATCGAAGAGGGACAAAAGAGGGGGGCCGGGGAGATTTTGTTGACCAGCATGGACGCCGATGGAACCCAGAAAGGTTACGATCTGGAACTTACACGAAGCGTCAGCTCCGCGGTGGGGATTCCGGTCATCGCCAGCGGGGGGGCGGGGAGGAAAGAGCACTTTGCGGAGGTTTTGGGTGAAAAGGGGGGTGCGGATGCGGCCTTGGCCGCGAGCCTTTTTCACTTCGGGGATCTGACCGTGCCGGAGGTGAAAAGGCATTTGCAATCCCAGGGGATTCCGGTGCGCCCGGCCCGAGCCATATGATTTATCCGGACGAGAAAAAGTTTTTGGAGCTCGCGAAGCAGGGAAACCTGATTCCAGTCGGGAGGGAAGTGCCGATGGGGGTGGAAACCCCGTTATCGGCCTACATCAAACTTTCCGGCCAGCCGGCGGGGGGGGCTTTTTTGCTGGAGAGCGCGGAGACCGGAGGAAGATTGGGAAGATACTCTTTTGTGGGGGCCCGACCTTCGGCGGTCATGGAGTTTCGGAACGGACGGGTTCGATTGACCCGATTGAACGGTGAGGTGACGGAAAAGGCCCCCGAACGCCCGGATCCGCTCCTGGAAGTGCAGGAGATGCTGGCGGGAATCCGGGTCGTGTCGGCCTGGCCGGGGGATCCGCCACCCTTTGCCGGGGGTGCCGTGGGTTTCCTGGCCTTTGAGGCGGTCCGATTTTTTGAAACGACCGTGGGGATGGCAAAAAAAGACGATTTGGGAGTGCCAGACGCCTGTTTTGCCTTGGTGGAGGAGTTTGTCATTTTCGATCATGCCCGAAAAACCATGCGTCCCGTGGTGCAGGTAAAAGTGGGAACGGATGCCTCGGCGGATTATCGCCGGGGGCTGGAAAGGTTGGAGGCATTGGAGAAGCGGTTGGCGCAATCGGCGGGAAAAGCCGGCACGGAAGTCCCCTTCCGGCCGGAGGGAGATCTCCTGTTGGGGGCCATTCCCAACATGACCAAAGCGGAGTATGTGAAGATGGCCGAGAGCATGCAGGAGCACATCCGGGCGGGAGACATCTTTCAGGTGGTCCCCTCCCAAAGGTTTACCGTTCCCTTCCATGGGCGTCCGATCGATCTCTACCGGGCCCTGCGGGCCATTAACCCTTCGCCGTATATGTTTTGTCTGGAGATGGCGGGACTCGCCTTGGTGGGATCCTCCCCCGAGACCCATGTCCGCTGCGAAAATGGCAAGGTTGAGATCCGTCCGATCGCGGGCACCCGTCCCCGAGGCAAGACGCCGGAGGAGGATCTGGCGTATGAGAAAGAGATGAAGGCGGACCCGAAAGAGCGGGCCGAGCACATCATGCTGGTGGATTTGGCGAGGAACGATTTGGGCCGGGTTTGCGAGTACCAGAGTGTCCAAGTGGTGGAATTGATGGAGGTGGAGAGGTTTTCGCACGTGATGCATCTGGTTTCCCGGGTGACGGGAAAGCTCAGGCCGGGGCAAGATGCCTATCAGGTCATGCGGGCGACTTTTCCCGCCGGAACGGTCAGCGGATCACCCAAAGTGCGGGCGTTGCAAATCCTGGCCGAGGCGGAGCCGACGCGGCGGGGGGCATATGCCGGGGCGGCAGGATATTTTTCCTTCGATGGCAATCTGGACTCCTGCATCTCCATCCGGACGATTTTATTGAAAAGCGGGAAGGCGCATGTCCAGGCAGGAGGGGGGTTGGTGGCCGACTCCACCCCGGAGGGGGAGTATCAGGAGAGTGTGAACAAGGCGAAGGCCGGACTGGCGGCAGTGGCGGCGGCGAGAACGTTGGCATAACCTCCACCTATGTTCCTCGTCATCGATAATTACGATTCGTTCACCTACAACCTCGTCCAGTATTTCGGCGAGTTGGGCGCGGATCCCGTGGTGAAGCGCAACGATGCGGTTTCCGTGGAGGAGGTGATCCGGATGAAGCCCGAAAGGATCGTCATTTCCCCCGGTCCCGGATCCCCGAAAGACGCCGGAATTTCCATGGAACTCATCCGGCGATTGGGGCCCCGCATTCCTTTGCTGGGGGTTTGCCTGGGACATCAGTGCATCGGCGAGGTGTATGGGGGGAAGGTGGTGCGGGCGGGACGACTGATGCATGGGAAGACTTCCCCCATCCGGCATGATGCCCGTGGGGTTTTTCTCGGCTTACCCAATCCCTTTGAGGCCACCCGGTATCATTCCCTGATTGTGGAAAAAAGTTCGGTGCCGGGTGTTCTGGAAATATCCGCCGAGACGGCGGAGGGGGAGGTCATGGGATTGCGACACCGGGATTATCCGATTCATGGCGTGCAGTTCCACCCGGAATCGATTTTAAGCAAAGAGGGCAAGGATCTTTTGGCGAATTTCCTGAAAATCTAGTTCCGGCAAAAGGGTGGGTTGGATCGGTTGACGATGCCGGGGGGCGGGAAGTAGGATTTTCCAAAAGGGGGATACAAGAAAATATGGAACATCGAGACGGGGAGCGGACACTAAAATCGGAAAAGGTGCAAATTGAGCGAAAAACGTTCTTTCTGGATTTGAAGGAGAATGACCGTGGGCGTTTTCTGCGCATTACGGAGGATGTGGGAGGACGAAGAGACCGGATCATCATGCCTGCCAGCGGAATGGAGGATTTTGCCCGGGCCTTGGACGATCTGATTATCTTTGAGCAAGAAGAGTTGGGTGGTTGAAGGCGAGGCCTCCGGCAAAGGAGGCCGCTTTCACGGTCGGCTTATTTTTTCTCGGGCTTGGGAGGGGTTTGGGAGAGAAGCTCGACGGCTTTTCCGGCGGCCAGTTGCACCTGTCTGGGTGAAGTCGGGTCGGTTTGGATTTTTTTAAGAAGAGGGAATGATTCCTTGTCCTGCAGAAGACCCAGGGCAATGAGCGCCACGACGCGAACCTCAGGGTCCGCATCGCCGGTGGCAGTCCGAATGGCGGGGAGGACCCGGGGATCCCGGATGCGGGCGGCTGATTTCACCACTTCCACGCGTTCGATGCCCATGGGGTTGGCCATTTCCGCCAGCAGGATCTCCAGTCCGCGGGCATCGTTGATGCGGGCGAGGGCCAAGGCAGCCACGACCTGAGTCGTGCGATCCGGAGAGGAGAGTGCGGGCACGTAGCCTTGGGGCTGGGCTTGGCCGGCCAACTCCAAAAGTGAACGGCGGGCAAAGCGGCGGACATAGGAGTCCCGATCCGACAGAAGGGAGAAGAGATCGGGCAGAGCTTGCGGGTCGGCACGAGTCCCCAGAAGGCGGGCAGCGGCGGCGCGGGTCAGCCAGTCGGAGTCCTGCGCCGCCTGACGCAAGAGGGGGAGGGCTTCGGAGTTTTGAAGCAGGCGGGTGGCTTCGACGGCTTCGCGGCGAACGACCGGGTCGGAATCGTGCAAGGCAACCTGAAGAGCTCCCGTGGGGATCGTTCCATGCGGAGGATCCAGGGCGATGGCCCGCAAAGCCGTGCAACGAACCGCGGCGGAGGGATTTCGCAGGGGGTTTCGATAGGGTTGGAACGAGGGATCGGCCTGAAGTATCTGGCGTGCTTCGGCCGCGGCAAGTTCGGCCTGACCGGCCAAAAGATAGAGAACCATGCGCTCTTGCCGGAGAGCCGGGCTTTCCGGAAACTGCAGGAGACCCATTTCGATTTTTTCCTGGGCCTGCTGAATTTTTCCCTGCCCGATGAATCGGTGCGCTTCCCGGGCCAAGCGTTGGTCGGGACGGGAACAGGCGGAGAGGAGAAGGATAAGGAACAAAAAGACGGCAATCCCAGGCATGGAACGCAGTTTAAGACGAAGAAGAGAATTAAGGAAGACTGGAGCGGTGCGTTCGGCAGATTTCCCTCCTATTTGACTTCAATCTCTCCTTTCCTACCTTTTGAGCCATGAGAAGTTTGGGGAAATCACCCGGCCTCAAGCCAAGACCGGACTGGATCCGGCCCGACCGGCGTTTGGAAGGGGAATTGAGGGAGGTGGAGCGCAGGATTTTGCATCAAGCCACCTTGTTTGATCCCGGGGCGGAGACGTATGTCCGGTATGCCCTGGAGGGAGGGGGAAAAAGGCTGCGGCCGGCCTTGGTTCTTCTGGCCGGACAGTTGGCCGGAGAGAGAAACGACGCGATCCGTGATTTGGCAGTGATCGTGGAGCTCGTGCATGTCGCCTCACTGATCCACGACGATGTTTTGGACCGGGCGGAAATGCGGCGTGCCCGGGCCACCTGTAACGCAAAGTGGGGAACGGAACTCTCGGTCCTGCTGGGGGACGCCCTTTTTGCCCATGGTTTGCAATTGGCCACGCGGTTGGAGGATGCGGAGGTGGCGCGAAGAATTGCGGAAGCATCCCGAAATCTTTGCGAGGGGGAAATATTGCAAACCCAGCGGCGGTTCGACCTCAAGATGACCACGGCTGATTATCTCCATGTGGTGGGGTTGAAAACCGGCGCCCTTTTCCGTGCGGCGGCCGAAGTTCCCTTCCTGATTTTCCAGGCTGCCGAGGTGAAGCGGGAAGCGGCCCGATCTTTTGGTCATCAGCTGGGGATTGCGTATCAGATTTACGACGACTGCCTGGACCTGTTCGGCACGGATGAGGAAAGTGGAAAAACTCTCGGAACGGATTTGCGCAAGGGGAAATGGACTTTGCCGGTGCTGCATGCCTTACAGACCCTGCCGCGAGAGGAGTCGGAGGCGTTGCGGGCCCGGTTGGTTCAGGAGAACGCGGGCATCGGGGGGGTAGCGGAAAAGGTCAGGGAGGCGGGTGGCTTGCGATTTTCTTTGCGCAAGGCGGTGGATTTGCTGGAGAGGGCCAAGGGTGATCTCAGGGTTTTGGGGGAAGGCGAAAGGATCAGTGAATTGATGGGCATGACGGAGAGATTGACGGATTATCTTAAAACCGCGGATCAAGATTAGGCGTTTTTCGTTCAACCAAGATTGCGAGGCCTGAAGGGGGTCAGGGCTGATTCCACTTTTCGGAAAGGGGGTGGCGGAGTAGGGTTTACCCGATGTCGGCGGATGCCACCAAAGAACTGGATTTGGAAAACGGACCGACGGACGAGGAGTTGGTGGCGCAAACTTTAAAGGGGAACCTGAGCTCTTACGACGAGCTGATCCGCAGATTTCAAGCCAGACTTTATGGGGTGATTTATCACCTGACCTCCAACCATGATGACACCAACGACATGTTGATGGAGGTTTTTGACAAGGCTTACCGGAGTCTTCCGACCTTTCGTGGCCAGTCTTCCTTTTATACCTGGATCTATCGGATCGCGATCAACCGGACTTTTAACTTTCTGGATAAGAGAAAAAGGCGCCAAGGGGCGATGAGCTTGAATGAAATCAACGAGGAGGGCATGCCGAAGTTTGACTTTCCCGATCCGATCCAGAGAAATAACCCTTCCAAATCCTCTATGCTCAATGAGTTGCAAAATAAATTGAACGAATCGATGCTTCAGCTGTCGAAGGAGCATAGAACCGTGGTTACCTTATTTGATATTCAAGGACTTGCACATGCTGAGATCGCCAAGATCATGGGCTGTACGGAGGGGACTG
>Ga0214917_10002031_pt1 | contig 25254 bp, 25 predicted proteins | sample LL_1208_BB_MetaG_FD_177983 | JGI IMG/M metagenome (GOLD analysis project Ga0214917, IMG submission 177983) | Freshwater microbial communities from Lake Lanier, Atlanta, Georgia, United States - LL_1208_BB | ecosystem: Environmental > Aquatic > Freshwater > Lake | place: USA: Georgia | collected...
AAAAATTTCCTACTTAACTCGGCCCTTAAGAAACTGGAAAAACCCATGATTGCGGTGACGGTGGAGGATCTGGAAAACCTTCTCAGAAAGTGGAAGGGGAGGACCCGGAACAATAAAATCCGATTCCTTGTTCAGCTGTTCAACTACGCCAAGGGCAAATACATCCCCGAGGCTGAGAGGTCCGTAGCCCAAAAGCTTCCCTTTGATGTGGAGACACCCGGGGAGGTTCAGATTTGGACCCCAGAGGAGGCCAAGAGGCTTTTGGATGAGGCTCTGCCCGAGGAATTGCCCTTTTTTGCCATCGCTCTCTTTTCGGGAATCCGTACCTGCGAGATATGCAGGTTGGATTGGTCGCAAGTGCGTCCTCACACAGATCCAGACGAGGCCCATATCGAGGTAAAAGCCGCCGGATCAAAGAAACAGTTGGGCCGCAGGATTGTGCCAATTCTTCCGGCTTTGGCGGCCTACTTGGAAAAGGCGGGTGTGCCAAAGAGCGGACGGATTGTGCCAAATTCAAATATGATGACCCGTCAGGAGCTATTGGCTCAAAGGGCAGGGTTGGATTGGAAACATAACGGCTGCCGCCACTCCTTTGGCTCTTACCGCATGGCCGATATTAAGAACGTCTACCAAGTGGCCGAGGAGATGGGGAATTCCCCGGCCATGGTCAAAAAGCACTACTTTCAGGCTGTCACTAAAGCAGAGGCTACACGGTTTTGGGCAATTCGGCCGATGTAAATATACCAAAAAACTCGTAACATTAAAAATCTGTAGGGAAAGGAAAAGAGACTCAATTAGCGCTGGGGATTTCTTTTGAAAAAAATCGATGGAACTCCGCGCGAAGAAAAGCTGCCTGTTTTGGAGGTAACTTAGCCTCAATCTTTTTTAAATCAGAAATAACCCCCTTGATCGCCTTTTCAGCGCCTGGATTCATTTCATAAGGACATGAGGCAAGGCTGGCTTTAAGCAATTCCTGATCCGTCGGGGATTGCTCGGATTGGGTATTGATATGCCCTAGGATCCATTCCACATAACCAGGCAGATACATCCACATCTCCCAGGAAACCGACCCCCCACCGCGAAGTTCAAGTCGTTTGGCAAAAAGATCTTGGATCTCTTTTCGGTAATTGATCGCGATGGCCTTTTGCTGATTGTTGGCCTGCTTTTGGATCATTTCATAGGTCCCGGCATAGCGGCGAATGATCTCTTTCCAAAAAGGTCGTTGATGGTCCCATGAGACCTTTTCAGGGTCTGATTCCGCCTCAAGGCTAGTGATAAAATCTGGCTTAATTTCGTTAATGCGGGTTACAAAACCTTGGTCATTCCAGCCACAAGCCTTTTTGATTCGATCCGCAAAAGCCCGTTCGTTATCCAGCAACTGAGGACTCTGACCTCCGTTTAAAGACGAGGCTATTGCGGCCATTGACAGTAATCCGACGATTGTCCGAATCCGAGTCAATGTCATCCGCAAACTAAAAGCGATATCCAATTCATTGCGTTTGGTTCTGGGGTAATGAACGTCAAGATCTGTCATCAGAGCATTGTAACCATATATCCAACTTTACTATTCCTAGACAAAAAAGGTGTATATGATACCAAAAAGTTATGTCTGCCGGACAAGGGTCAGCTGGAAACGTAATTTCTGCCTTGGCGAGTTTTTTCGTTCCAGGACTTGGCCAGTTACTGCAAGGAAGAATCCTAGCATCTCTTTTTTTCTTTATTACTGCAGCGCTAGTCTGGCTTGTATCATTTGGTACCTTGGGCTGGATTATCCACCTTTGGTCTACCATTAACGCTGCGATGTGGAAAACGAGCTGAGCCTAATCTAAAACACATCTGTCTTTGAAGTTTTTAGACCTTCGGATCCGGACCAAAACGATTTGGTCCTTGAGTTCCTTCTGTGCAGCAAAGTATCAGGTTGTAAATGGGGATAAGGCAGAACCAGCCACATTTGTCCACATCATGCATACGTCGAACTGTTACTGCTATGGATGGCAGGAAAATTCCTAAACGAACAATTCCCGAGAAAGCCTCCTTTGTTCCGTTAAAAAAAGCGGCATCCAAGATGGCTGCCCCAATTCCAAGCAAAAATGAAAATAGTATAAAAAACCAATATTCTCTCCGCCGAGCCCTTCCTTGAAAGGTTGCATACTTTTTTAAGCAGGTGATGAATTCGTTCATTGGTATTGGCTAAACCATTTTTGAAAAATAACATCAAAAATAATTCAACGATATATTACAAAAGTAATAAAAAACACTCTCAGTTTGTTTGCTGATCATTTGCAAATTAAAAAGTGGGTACCTCATGCTTCTGTTCAAGTTATTCGGTGTAAAGACCCATGCATTCGAAATGTAATCGTCTGTAAGCAACCATTGAATATTGCGGTATGTAATAAGGCGAAATCGCACGGCGAGCGAGATAGGGTTATACTGCACGTAATTATCTCACGCCACTCGGACGGTCCTTGCCGATGAAACAGATGAGAAGTTGAGGACAAAGCTAAGGGGGGGCTCAAACGAATCGGCTATTTCTTTTTTAGAAAAACAGGTCCCTCGTATCGACCATAAAGGAGGATTCCCTTGGTTCCATCTTCTTTCTCGGCCGGCATGGCCAAAAAAGGAAACTGGGGACCTTGGTCTTTGCTGTCCACGCTGGCAAACATGGTGCCCCAAATTTGTGATCCATTCGATTTGGCATCCCTTACTGAAAACTTGGCAAGATCTGCAGTTGAACCATCGTTGCCACCCCAATTCTCAGTTCTACTCCACCATTCGACTTCCACAGGCAAAACTTTTTGCGATGAATCTTTGGTTCGGATGCGAATTCTATAATGGCGTTCAAAGGAGCCAAAACGCCTGTCTCCCAAGTGCTTTCCAATTCCCTCGTAGGTTCCATCCAGATCCTTAATGTTCGATAGCCAAATGGTGCGAAAACCGGAGATCACCGTACGATCGATAAAGCGCACTTCTGTGCCGTATTGCCAGTCAGTTTCTTCTGCAAAAGTGTGCTTCTCAATAAAGAGAATGCTAAGAAGAAATATTAATCTCGGCATAGATATATAAAAATATTACAACACTGGGCAGAAAAAAACTGCTATTAGTCTGAATATTTAGAGTTAGCAGTGTGCGCTAAACCTTAATTATTCGACATTCCGTTTCGCCCATTTACTTGGGGTGAGTTATCACGAAATGTGGTCAATATTGCTACAGGGATAAGTCCCCCAAGCACAGCCAAGAAGACTGCCAAAACTCCAGATATTGGGACCAAGAGAATCGAGAGAAATGTGTAATTTCTTTTCGCTCTTAGGATCAGTATGCAAAGTAGTGGACAATAAACTATTGCAACAATCTGGCCATATTGTGCGCCGATCCGATAGCCTTCCATAAATGTGGAAGATTTATGGAATGTTCCTGAAAGTCCGCCTGCGAAGCATGCCAACAAGACGCCTAGCATAAGGTAAGCGAGATAAAACCCAAAGGCTTCTAAACCACGCCTTTTCTTGCGTAAATCTATTAAGTCTTTAAACATACGGATACCTTATTTATCAAATCCCTTCCGGAGCGCCAGAATAAAGACTACAAAGCGGAGTTAATCTTTTTGCATAACGAAAAAGCCGAAAGCAACTAGCCTAGTAGGCTAATGCCATTCGTAAAAAAAATATCCAAAATATGAGATGTTGCTAAGTTTCCTTTGCAAGGACGTTGATTTTTAAAATGACTGGGGTACGTATTTGGAAGTTTTTTAATGCGATAATCTGTTTCCCATTACTTTGTTTGGAAAAATCAGAGGGTAATCCCGTGCTCACATGGCGTATGTGGCACGTTGCGGCCTACTTGTATCTCTGGTGGAACTACTCCTAGGCGGTTGATCTCTAGCCACCGTTCTGGATCCTTTCCCGTAGTAGCATTCTTTTCCGAATTCCCAAAAAACCTGAAAAATACATCAGGGGTCCAACAATCAAACTCATTGATAAGAAAGAGATCGCGAGCCAAAGTAAAAATCGTCCCAAACCAGGCCATGGTTTTGGGGCCATGGGTATTCGCATGAGTGGCCCCCCGCAGGTCGGACAACGAGCATCGTCAGATTGAGCCTGCAATACTCGCATGGCCGAGGCCGTTGGGCAGGGGGTTGAAAAATTACGGCAAACTTGTATCACGGGTAAATTCCCTCTCTGTATGGATCAGAATCTGGTTGAGGGTTTTTTTTCGGCAAAAGGACGCATGGGCATCTTTCATTGCCTCCAACAAGGGCTGCTTTGTTTGTATATTTTCTGATTCTAGGTGGAACAATAGTCCCTCCGTATACCCGTTTGGGGGTGCGCTCAAGGTAAGGCTCTTTCCTTCCGGAGGGTTAAGTGAGATCGCTTCAGCATGGGGGTCGCCTTTCATCTCTGCATAAGCCAAACCTGAAGAAAGGTTTTCCATCACGGTTTTCCATTCTGCCTCATCGGCCCTGACTTCCCGGATATTTTCTGACCGTGGAGATGCTCGGCGGGCGTGAGCCTCTATCAAGGCTAGGTTTTCCTCGAGAATTTTAACCAGATCAGCCACCCCGAGGGGCTTACCGCAAGCCACAGTCCCCCAGAAGGCGCGGCTTAATGCTGGAAAGAGGGTAGGGACTTCTGCGCCAACCTCAGGAATCTTTGCCGTACCACGTGGAGCCAATCCGGTTTTTACAGCCACTAAGCCAGCGCAGCGATGGCTTAGAGTATCGGCCTCAATAAATCTCTCTAATCCCACATCTAGCTTTAGGGTCAATTCTTCGATTCCTTCGGCCATACTTTCCAGAATTCTGGCTACAGCTCGTCCTCCAGCTTCCCGGGTTCGTTCATAGTATTCCGTAGCCAGATTCAGGCATGCGGTCTCCAACTGCCGCTCGCGAGTTCCTAATGCGAAAGACAACAAACCCCCTTTTTGAGATAAAGAAAAAGTTTCGGAATGATCTCTTGCTGGCATTGAAACCTCTATCAATAGGCGTGCTTTTAGACGGTACTCCTCGGCATTTTCCCGGAGAACTGAAATCATCTCTTCCAGTGTATTTCCATTTTCGAGTTGAGATTGAAGGAATTCCGTCCAAAGCACCAGGGAAGGGGCTGCGATTTCTCTGGCGAGAGAAGAGACCCTGCGGAACCACCCTGCGACACCGGTTCCACGAAAACCGTTCTGGAAATGCTCCTCGAGGCTTTTGTGAAGCACCTTTGGCCAAGCATCAGGAATGTAGCATCTTTGGATTACTTGGGAGAGGCCGAGTGATTGACGTCTCCACTCCACTCGCGGATCTGGAAACTTTCCCACTGATTCGAGAGTCGGGAAAAGCAACTTGGTGAAATCAGGCAAAGCGGGAGGAATCGGTCTCTCCAGCCCCGGAACGCTTGGCCCCCGGGCCAGGCGTCGTGCGGCTAGGCCGAGCAGTACATGCTTTCGGATCCGCGCCAGATCCCCCTCCCGGCGTCCAAGATGCCTGATGGCCACTTGGGTAGCACGGTTCCTTCGGGATGGCTCCTGAAACACTTTTTCTGTCCAATGAAGAAACTCACGATGATTGAGAAGGCAACGCTCTAACCAGAGGGCGCAAGTGGCAGACGCTGCGGTGGGATCCTTTTCGTTCGGAGAACCGAAAATGAGGGTATGATGATAGGGGAGATTCTCAGCCGCATTGGCAAGCTCCAGGATGGTTGCATGGGCGGAAGCCCTCCATTCCTGATGACGGTCCTCCCCGCAGGTGGGAGCACTCAAAAGCAAGTGAATGGTGCTACCGCCAATCTGGCCGGAAAGGGATATTTCCGACTGCCTGATCGCATCCAAAAGAAAGGAGGAGCCCGCCACATCCCCCGCCTCAGCCACCAAGTGAAGATGAAGATCCCGGGAGGTGAGCCTGAGGTTGCGGGCATGTTCCACTAGGCGGGAATGGAGTTCCTGAGCACGGTAAAGGTTGAAAAGAATCCGGCCAAAATGACGGTTGGCCACCCCGTTTCCAGGGCGGTAGGTCTCTTCAAAGGCCTTGAGCAGTGATGGAGAAGGTCCTAACCAGCTGCGGATGGCAGGAAAGGATTCGGGGTTGGCTAGCACCCCTCGGACGGCAGCGGGATCCATGCCTTGCCAGATGCCTCCCCCATAGGAATGCAGCAACTCTTCCGGCATGACAGGGTGGGCGTCCAACAACATGAATCGAGCCTGAGGAAACGCCCGGTCGGTGGTTTTTGCCTCTCGGCCAGGTTCTAGCCCAAGTGCACGCAAAACACTGGCTCCTCCCGTTCCCAAAGCCATTACAAGATGGCCTTTCATGTTACGCGCGATGCCCTCTCTTTACCGGCCCCAGGCACTGGATTTCGTGAGTTGCAGTTCAATTCGTCTTCTGGTTTCGTCCGGAAGGCCTTTGTTGTTGTCGTTGAGAAACGTTGTGCTGAGAGAGCGATCCAGCTGAATCATTTGGCCCGCACTATAGGGAAGTATGTAACGAATACCCGGTATAAGCTCTTGATGCGCACGGAAGAAATTTACCAGGGCCAGCGCGCGCACCATGCCAAGGTCGGTGTTGCTTCCGGCGTGCAGTTCCTCAAGGGTTCCGGTGGCATACGCACGCGTAAGTTGATCATCTAGATTGGATGTGCGCCTACTTTCGCCCACCTGCACTTCGTCGGTGTGGCCGATCACCATAAGAACATCGCATTGATACCTCTGGCTGTTCTCCTGAATCTTGGGAAACACATCTCCCAGAAGTTTTTGTTCGAAATCTGGGTTCATTTGTGCAGAGCCAGATGGGAAGCGGAAGGCTGGGTTGTTCTCTGATAAAGTGATGATCGGGGCTTCTTGATTGGAGGGCATGTTTGAATCTTTCGGGGCTAGCATCAATTGTGCCTTCAGGAGCTCCGATTTTAATATTTCATTGGCTTTCTTTAGGCTGACGAAATCCTCCTTTGTGAATACTCCGCCCGGACCCCTCGCTTCAGCCCATCCCAATAAAAGAATTCCGCTTAGGATTGCAAAAATCTCCGCATGTTTGAGATCCATCCCCCTCATGATTTTCCGCGCATCGAGGCGATATATCGCATCATCTCGTCCAGAGATTGAACCAATAGTTTGGCTTCTCGGGTGAACTCACTGAACTGCTTGGCAGAAGTTGTAACAGTTCCCATGGCTTCCTTGAGTTCATTCGAGGCTAGCTGAAGATTTTTTCTAAGATCCTCGGCCGCTGCAACCATTCCACGGTTGGTGCCTTGTTCCAGTGCCTCCAACCCATTCTCCAGTCCTGATTGCACGCCTCGGATTCTCTGGGCGAGGCTGGAAGCCAATTTAGCCCCCTCCTGGCTTGATTCGTTGGCCGCATTTACAAGATCCACATGGGCTTGGCCCGCTTTGGCCAGACTTGTCGTGATTTCGTCCACGATCCGAAGGTAACGGCTCTGGGCCTGAAGAAGTTCCCGAGAAAAACCGTGTTCTTCTCCAATCGGTGAGCCGTGGCTGATTCCTAATGAACCTCCGGAGGTATGAGAGTGACCGACTAACTCTCCGCCCAAAAGCCACCCCACAACACTTGTTCCCAGGGAGGTTGCGATCGGGCCGGCCACTCCCTCAATGCCAGATTTTTCGCCGCGGTAGATCAGGAGGAGCGCTGCCCCGATTCCGATCAAGGCCTCTAAATAGCCCGCGGTTTGAACCCGGTGTCCAGCCTCCACCCTTTCCCAATGAGCCAAGCGGAAACCCCAAAATGCGAGAGTACCCACAACGCCGAAACGCAAACAGACCAAAAACCAGCTATCCGGACAAAAATACGCAACAACGATGGTTAGCAAAATCGACCATACGAAAAAGGCGCGAAAGCTACGCAAGTTGTTGCCCCAAGGAGTGGATTCCCCAAGGACCGGTGGAGGCTCACTTCGAAGAGAGGGCACCGGGCCGTTTGTGGCTACTGAGGTAGTGTCGCCGCTTCCTTGTGGGGGACGACCTTCATGGGAGCGCGAGACAAGACGGGTTTTTTCGTTCATGGATTAGTTCCTTGTGGTGAGCCGTACGGCGGTGATGGCATCATATTTTTTTAAGAAGTCTTCCAAATCATGCTTTCTGTGTCTTGGGCGTCCCAGTGCTTGCAGTAAAAGTTCAGCCGCCGCTTTTTGCAGTGGGGCAAGTCTGGGGAGGGGTGGGGTAAAAGCCGGCCTATTCCAGCATCGCGGGACGGGAATGAGACGGGGTCCCTGAATGATCTCGCGCAATTGGGCGGTGCCAAGGGAAGGAACAATGCCGAAAGCCATCTCGCCACCCCCTGCCAGAAGTAACCAAAGTAAGGTCGGGGTTAGCCAACCAGCAAGCCAAGGCAACACTTCTACCGAGACACCTCCTAGGACGGTAAAACCCATCCAGAACATAAACATGATAAGGAATGATGCGGGGATGCCGCGCAATTTCAAATCTCTGCGCTGAGGGGAGAAAACGCAAACAGATGGAACCAGAATCGCTAGGATCATCCAAAGGATTCCGCACTTTGATCCTGGGCGAGGCAGAGGCTCTTTGCCTCCCACCACCGCTTGCAAGCTTTGCCACTCCCTCCATGCAGTCAGGTCCCGGTGCGGGGTAAGGATGATAATTCGTTTTTCCACCAACTCCTGCGTGCGTTTCGGATCCTGGAGGATGCGCTGGACATGGGAAAGGTTAAGAATCGGGCTCTCCACCGTGTCCCGGATCTCCACCCTGACAAAGCCTGGCGTATGTGTAAGCCTGGCCGCCTTAAGTATCCGGGTGGTGAAAGTGGTATGCCCCAAGCCGACAGGATACCTAATCTCGAAACACCTCTCTGAGGGAGCAAAAGTCTTAAGGAAACTGCCTTCAACCGGAAACAGAACCACCCCCTTATTTGTTCCAAGATTTTGACGGAGAGAACTCTCCCTTCGGATATCGGGATCCTTCTGCAGGACGCCCACGGCAAGGGCGCCCTTTTCCAGTAAACTTTGCACGCAACGGGCCTCTTCAACGTAAAGTTCGGCAAAATCCTGACTTTTTGGGATCAGACCGTCTCGACTGACCAAAAGAAGTTTTTGGTGAAGTTTTTCCTTGGAGCGGTTTGAACCAAGGGAGGAAGCCAATGAATCAAAACCCTCTTGGATGTTGGGGGTGGGTGAGAAGAGGTAGGTTCCCAAAATAGCTAAGGCGACAGAAACCCCAGTCAAAAGCATGGAGGCTCGCTTAATTACGGATCTTGATACAAGATGTGTTTGTCGACGGGGTAATATGGATCTTTTCGTCGTTATTTTGGGAAGTCTGAATTTAGAAAAGTCCATCTTGTCTCAAAGAATATCAAAAACATAATTCCGGAAAATGGATAAATTGACTGGTAAGCAAAAAATCTCGGTTTTTGGCTTGGGCTCGATCCCACCCGTTGAGATATCCATTTGGGGAGGGGTGTTGGCCGGGGTGGTTTTAGGCGGCTTGGTTCTTGGTACGTGGTTTTCTTGGCAAAACCAAAACTTACCTTTGGCGGATGCTGGTGCACCTGGGCGTAGTTTTGGCCCAAATTCCCTCGGAATGCAGTTTCGAGAGATTTTATTTAAGCCCGGAATATTCATGGCCTGCCGAGAGGTCACTGCGGGTAATTACTCTGCCTATCTGATGGATTCAGGGGCGAACGGAAAAGCTTCCCAGCTGTTGAGCAGGTTGAGAATCGATCAACCAATGAATCTTGTCAGTTTTACTGAAGCGGAGGCTTTTTCCACATGGCTGACCCAAAAAGAAAGAGTCCAAGGCAGGATTCGCTCCCAGGCGCATTACCGGTTGCCTAGAGACGAGGAGTGGAGTCTTGCGGCGGGATTAGTGGAGGAGGGATGGCGGCTTTCCGATCGTGAAAGCTTTAGTGAGAATCAAATTGCCAGATTGGGAGATGAGTTTTTTCGTCCGGGAAACTCGATCAAATACGGCATTTTGGGATTAGAGTCGGATCCCATGGAGTGGTGCATCGATTGGTATGGATCTGGAAAACTTGATCGCGTGGTACGTGGATTTCAACCCGAACAGCCCTGGATCAGGCGCGGATTTGCCAATTCCAACGGGCATATGCGCCTGGGTTTTCGTTTGGTCTACGAGAGCGGAGGCGAGTCAAATAGATAGACCGCGGAAGGGAGGAATGGCATAAAGAAAGGTCGATATGGTGGATTATCAAGGTTTCTCAGGTATCGTTGAATTTCTCGTCGCCCTCGTGGACGAATTCAAGTCCCAGAACTTTATGCAGTTCAGGGTCGTGTTTGCCTCGGCCTTGTTGCTAGCGGCCGGAATGTGGGTCTTTTGTAGCTTTTTCTCCCGACTTTGGAACCGCCACTATCACCTGAACGCATGGCACCATGTCCTTTGCTTTTTTGCTGCTTTTGCCACTTTTGTGGTAGTTCTTCTTTATCCGAGTCTGGAATATCTAAAGCCATTTGCTTACGCCTCCGTGCAGAGCTGGCAGGTGGAATTGAAGCGAAACATTTCCCTCTGGAATGAGGTTTCCCGCAAGTGCCGCAAAACTTGTGAGGCGATGGGCATTAAGCAGGAAACACCTGGGGGAGTTACCGTAAGGACATCTACTCCGGGTGGCAAAGAGATCTCTGGAATTAAAAAGGTCAGCCAGATTCACGCCCAAGCTATTGTGGAAAACTTTGTTCGTGAGCGCCCGGGGCTGAGTCTGATCCTCTCCGCACGGGGCCGCCAAGCTCAAGATGCTATCAACAAGGAGATGGAGGAATATTTCAACGCAAACCCGATGAGCATTATGCAACAGGAAATCATTATAAGTGAGGGGGGGGATGTCATCAGGAGGGACCTAGACCAGCAAATTCCCAAAATTGTTCCCTATGCTCGAACCGCCCTAATTCTGATTTTTCTACTCTTTCAGGGGATTCCCTTTGGAATCATTGCATTTGCCTCTTACCAAGACATTAGGGTACATACTTAACTACGCATATGGCTGAAGCTAAATTTGCCACAAATCACCTGGTGATCGGTTTAGGTGGTACCGGCGGGAAGATTATCCGAGCCATGCGAAAGCTGGTGCACCAAATGCACAACGGAAGGACCCCCAGCACCCCGGCGATAGATTATTTTTATGTGGACTCTGATGCACAACTTTTCCGACAGGACGAGCCAAGTTGGAAAGTTTTGGGCGGCCATAGTGTCCAGCTTGGAACTTCGAACCAGCTACATATTAGCAAGAACAGCATGAGCCTTGGCGATATCCTTGCCAATCTTGGGTCTTATCCTGGAATCCGACCCTGGATCGGGGATGTCAGCCGGTGGTCTGATCTAATCGGCAGCAAGTCGGCGGCTGAAGTACGGGGCGGGCAAAGGCGAAGATTGGGAAGGTTTCTTTTTGCCTCTGAAGCTGAAAATTTTGCCAAAATGGCCGGCGGCCTTGTCCGACAAATGCAGAACGGTGGAACCATTGCTACCACTTTTCATGTCTGTGCAGGGTTGGCGGGGGGTACTGGAAGCGGATCGGTGGTGGATGTGGTGTGCCAACTCCGCAAAAACTTTCCCGCCAAAGATTTTAAAATCATTCTTTATCTACTATTGCCTGATGCCATGCCTCCATCCAATTGGGCCACAGGCCTAAACTATTGGGCTAACGGCTACGCTGCACTTCTTGAGCTAAATGCTTTAAGCGTGGGAAGCTATCAGCCTTTCGATATCACACCGGGTGGGGGTAAACGACTTAAGCTCTCAGACCCATTTAATTGCGCCTATGTTTTCACTAACCAAAACGAGAGTGGCTTCCAAATTGATGTTGATAAAGCCCTGCCCGAAATGGTTGCCAATTTCCTTTATCACAAGACCTACACGTTGGATAAAACCAATGGTGAGGATTGGCCTCTTGTTCGTCATGAAGCCTTTGAAAACCGCGGAGATGCTTTAGTTCCTGAAAAGTCTGCAGATTTGAAACGTGCAGAGCGTGGCAGGAAGTTTCTAACCTTCGGAATTAAGCAGATTGCTTACCCGGAGCAGGAGATACGGGATTTCCTTACTTTTGCGTTTGCCAGACAGGCCGCCCTCCAACTTATGTACAGCCATTGGTTGGACAAAAAGGGATTCACGGACGAACCCCGCAACTTGGCTGTCAGCGACTACCTTCAGAAACCCGATGTTCTCAACAGGTGGAGGATTTCGGATGATCATCTGGTGCTTTCCCTGCCGATCCTTGATGACGGGCAAGCATCCGCCAAGTGGAAGCAAATTGAAGCGGACTGGATGCAGATAATGAACACCTTTAAGACTGATATCACCGAGCGGGCTTCGAAGGAGAATTGGCTCGATGAGTTAACTAAGCTGACTGATAAACGATTCCGGGAAGGTTTTCGATCAGTGGGTGTATCGAATTATTACAGTGCGCAGATTCGGGATCGCATGGATTATGCCCGTGAAATCACACGTACGATCGAGCAAGACCTGCTCGCACAATGGAGAACTCGCGGCCAATTTGCCAGCCTCACCGACATCTCCCGACTTTTACAAAGGTTGGGAGAAAATCTGGAAGAGAGGGACGCCCAGCTGAAGGTCAAAGGGGAAAAACTTGGCAAGGAGGTTGAGGTTGGTCAGGCGAGGATCAAACAACAAGAAACGGAATGGGCAAAAATTGGTCCGTTATCCGAAATGGTTGGTAAGCGTAAAAATATTTTTGATGCCAGAGCACTGACTTTGCAGGGGCTCTATATTGCAAGAACACGAAAAGAAGCATTGGTTTTCGCTCAGGCTCTACTCAAGGAACTTGTACAGGAGGTAGCCGTTCTCCGAGCTAATGTTGACCGTACCCTCAGCATTTTGACTGAGCTTGGTAATAGATTTGTCGAAGAAATGGACTCTCGCTGTCGGGATAACGGAGAGTTGAAGCTAGAGGAACTTCTCGTTCGCTTCTACGATCCGAAAATAATCAAGGATTTCTGCCGAAAGCTTGAGACTGATGAGGAGATCCAAAAACAGCAGACCGATCGCCTGCGTTCCAATCTTCTGGAGCTGGTCGGGGAAAATCCCACCTTTTTAAAATTTACCCAAATTCCAAAAACCCGCATCAGCGAGGTGATGGAAAGCTCGTGTAAATCTAGTGTGGAGGATGCTCACAATCAGGTTCAGGCTGTGATGAGGAAAGACCCCATCTTTGGGGCCAGTATTTTGGACAAAATTCAGGAGAAATATGGTGATAACCCGACAAAATTGAGGGCTTTTGTAACTGACCTAGCTGAAAAAGCTCAAGTATTTTTGGCCTTTGACGCTGCCGAGAAAAATAAGGTCGGGGTGAAGGGGCAAATCGAGGGGGATGGTGCCGCCATTGCTGTCCGAGATTTTACGGTCATTTTACCGAAGGCAAATAACGATTTTGCTGAACAATTAAAACAAGAGTTCAAAACAGCGGAAAGCAAGGTCGAGCTTGCTCCCATAGAGGGTCGCCCTCACGAAATCGTCCTGGTCGCCCTTAAATCGGTTTTCCCATTGCGGTTTGGTGCCCACATCAAACTATTAAAACGAAAGTATGACGAACTGATTGAGCAGGGAGGGCGTGACAGGGTTGTTCTTGAAACCCATACGGAAGACTGGCCTGATGGCGGTCATCCTGAACTGTATTTACCCACTTCCGAAGAGGTAGGGGTTCAAACCCTCCCACTTATCCTTATCGGGATGGCTATTGGTGCGGTTCAGGTTGAAGTATTGAAAAAAGGGAAATCTACGCGCCGTCTTATATTCATAAAGAAGGATCCGGAGACGGGGTTAGAGGAGGAGAGCGAAGAGCTTGGCGAGGATGCTGTGCAGACATTAATCACCTTAACAACCGATCAAGCCGTAAAAATCTCCAATGAAGTAAAAAGAATACTTCTAGAGAAAAAAGGTGAAGTGGATCAGATTAAAAATGCGTTGTCGTCCACCACGAAAGCTGAGCAGGACTATATTAAAGAGAAATACGGGGGTATTGGCTCGGCACAAAACAAGCAACTCATGGCTGGCACTAAACAGGCCTTGGAAATTCTCGCTACTTTATAAAGAATTTTAGGCACCTATGACGAAAGGTGCGAGGTGCACAAACTACGGGGAATGTGAGATTGCTGATACTGGCAAGAAGGTTAACGCCTCCGTCTGCCCTGAATGCCGGCATCCTACAATTGGCTCTAAGAGGGGAAATTCCTTCAATAGAAGCAAGCTAACTGTAACTCTGGTCGTTGGGATCTTAGTGGCTGGTGCAGCACTTTTCTTTGGGGTCCCAGCCGTGTGGGACTGGTTTCAAACGCAAAGGCTGGCTTCATTTTTGGAGGAGGACGCGTCTTCGGTTGACGCTACTGCAACTGAGGGGGGACGCCAACGTGGCTCCCGAAATCCGCAGGGCATGCCTGAGGGAATGACCCCGCCCAGCTGGTGGCAGAAGCTATGGGGTTTGCCTAGCGATGGGGACATGCGTCGGGCATTGCAAAGGGAAATTAAACCGGGGGTGAAGATCAAAAAAATCAAGCTAGTGGCTCAAAAAGATCTAGGGGGGGGGAAGCATGCCCTAGAATACGAAGTTACGGCTCGCATCGAGCGAACTGTGTTCACGGTTGCATCTAAAAAGGCCGTTGCTCTTTCGGGGCGGAAACTGGATGCAGAGGAGCAGGAGTTGCTGAGGGATCTGGTCCTTGCCCCCAACCTTCCCCCTGGGCAACTCTATGATTGGGATCATAAGGAGGTGTTGGAAAACCCAACTGAATCGGCCATCTTTTCCTGGAATGTTTCGGAAGCTGAAAAAGTCGGTGGCCACTGGATACCCATTGCCTGGGAGCCCTTTCCCATGGAAAAACACCCCATGCCCCATTAAGACCAGGTGAAAAGATTCTACTCTAGCTCCTCAACCCGGATTCTTGCGGGATGCGTGTTTACCTTGTTTTCCGCAACTCATCCGCGGGTTTGGGCGCAAAATGCTTCTCACCATCTTTCTGAGCCGGAAATTGAAGATCTCGAAGCTTACCAGAACGCCAAAGTAGCGGAATTTTACCAGCGGATTGATCAGATCAAGAGGGAGGCAGAAGACTATAAGTCCAGTCAGTTGGCAGGTATCAGCAAGCCCGGTCCCGCGCCAAAATCCAAAGGCGTAGGACCCGGTAGCGGGGTGCCCACAGCCCTCGGTACTGGCATGCTTTACGGTGGGGCCTTGGGAGCAGCAGGCGGTGCTGCCGGAGGAAATGCGGGGCTAGGAGCCGCTATCGGAGCGGGAGTAGTGGGACTTATTATGGCAGGCATGGCGGCAAGCGCTGAAGCGGATCGAATGGACCGCGAAAAGAAGGCCTATCAAGCAGAAGTAAATGCTTACAACCGGGCTTGCAAAGAAGCCGAAAAACGGGCGGAAAATTATCGTAAAGAACTATTAAACCGGTATAAAAACGAATTAGCGATGAAAGCTTCAGAGCAAAGAACCCGCCTAAACAATAACTCATGAGTACCGAAACCGATCCCTCCAAAATCAAAAAGAAGAAAGGTAAATGCCGCAACTTTGAGGGTGGGGATTGCGTCAAGGCTGAGGTGGGAGAAATTCAGGAGATCCCCTCGAACGAGCTTTTTGTATGTCAGGAATGTAAACAACCACTGACGGAGGTGGGTGGTAGCGGAAATAAGAAAGCCCTTCCTTTTATCTTGGGGGGAGGCGGCCTTATTGCCCTCTTTTTGGTTTGGGCTCTTTGGCCCTCGGCACCGCCACCAGCTCCAGCACCAGAAACCTTCCCTTTATTGGTGCCTGGGATCGTTGATCAGCGACTCAAACAAAGTTTTGATCCGGGCCAAGCTACGGATTTCGAACTTAGTCAGCCTCTCCCCGCGGGGCTTGAACTAGATAAAATGGGTTATTCAATTCAAGGAACCCCTACAGCCGTTGGCGAGACGCTGGTTACACTTAAAGGAATTAATGCGGAAGGCAAAATGGTTGTTGAATATGAAGTTACCATTTCGATTACCAAGGCGGCCACATCCTCAGCTACGTCTGCAAATTCTAGTGAGAAAGGCCCAAGCGGAGGCAGTGGTGATCCGATTGCTGTCCCTTACGATGCTGTTGGAGAGTTGCTCTTTGAGCAGGGTAGTAGCGATCTAAAGGGTGAGCAGATCGATGGGCTCCGAGAAATGGGAGAGCGTTTGAAAAACGAGTTTAAAGATTGTAGATACTTGGTTGTTACAGGTTATGCCAGCAGAGAGGGAGATGAGGGGACAAATAAGCGTCTTTCCCAAGAAAGAGCCAACAATGTCGCCCGTGAGCTTAAGGCATCGGGCATTCCCCAGAAAGTCTTTGTGCAACCGGAGGGAGAAGCTGTTCAGGGAAGACCTGACGATCAACTTGCCAGAGACCGTCGGGTTACCATCAACGTTTATCGTAACTAGAATCTACGGCTGTTGGGCGCCTCTTCGCTCCTCATCCCATGAAGCAAAGCCCTTGGATCCTTTTGCCAATCTTGGTCGTACTTTTTGTACACACGTCTGTTGCGGGATCACGTATTCCTGCGGAGCGCATTGAATCCAGGGAGGGGTTAGTTTACGAGGAGGGCCAAACTACCCCCTTTACAGGCATCGCCTACTGGCAGTGGCCGAATGGGAAGGTTAAGACCGAGCGGGAGTACCTTGAGGGCCGGTGGAATGGACTAATCCGAACCTATTCGGCCAACGGAAAGCTTGAAAAAGAGACACGGGGCGATCCGCCAGCTGTCACTAAGTCTACTCCATCATTGCCCAAGACCGTTCCAGCGGTTACTCAAACCAGTTCGGTTTCTGGGGTGATTTTTCAATCGAAGAAAGGTTCGGGTGGGAACACTAGCCTTCCCCCTTTCAGTCCACCGGGATCGGATGGTTCGGGGTCGCCAAAATCCACTGGAGCTTTAATCAGTCGGCAGGGGGAGTCTATTCCAATCGATCTGGGTACGGAGCCAGTGATTACTGAGCAGCCCAGACACGGTCAACTCCGCGTGGATGGAGGCGGCAAATACACCTATATTCCGGATCCAGACTATCGCGGGATGGACAAGTTCAACGTCCATCCAGCTCCGCCTACGCATCCAAACGGCCAATTTGATGTCTTTGTCCGGACCCAGCCTATCGATACGGAGACAGAGATTCTGATCATTACCGATGCCAGCCGCTCGATGGAGCAGACCTATCCGGCACTTAGTTACGTTCGGAGAAACCAGTTGCAACGGTCCCTGATACGCTTTTACGGATCGATCGCGCGTTATGAGGAGCGGGTTCGGATTTTGGATGACCCTTCAGAGCGGACCTTGGAGTTCCTACGGCCAAGTTTTATGGGGAAAGGGGTGGGCAAAAAGATCACCCTGGTGTTTCAGGATGAAGCCCATCCTCACTATCACCGTACGGATGGGATCTATCCATGTGATCCCGGGGCACGTTATGTCCATGCCACCATGGATCCACTAGACGTGCTTCGATTTGGCCTGGCGGCACCCCTGCAAAGCATGGCGGACTCAGACACCTTCATGGAGGACATCACGGCCTTGCGAGAGGAACTCGCGGCCTCGAAGGGTGATTTTTACCGTGGGGTACTTTTTCAAATTAATAACTCTGAAATTCCGGGATATCGCAAGTTTGTCGAAACCGTATTTCAAGGACTTAGTCCCTACACCAACTCGCGGCTGAACGTTAAGGAGTATGCCACCGGTAAATTTGCTGTGCTAAAGGCGGTGTATGGAATCAACCCCGCAACTTCTCCCCAAGGCTATTTTGACCTCATCCGGCAAGCCTTGTGTGAGCTTGGCGTGGCGATCCCAGAGGCCTGATCACGGCCTAGCGTCCCCCGTTAAAAACCGCCACATATCCACCTGCTGGACAAGGGGCTAAACCCACCCCTTGTAGGGTGATCTTAGAATCTAAAAGATTGGCTCTGTGCCCTGGGCTATTCAGCCAGCCCTCCACGATGGCTTGGGCGTCAAAGTTGCCTGAAGAGAAATATAGGTTCTCATTGATCAATCTCAGTTCGTTCTTCGCGCGTTGGGTGCCTAGATCGTCAGGGGTTCGATGGACCAGCTGACCCGTGGGAGCCAGCACCGTTGCCCATTCCCGGGCCACGTTTACCAACCCTGCATCGATCTCCAGGGGGGCGAGACCTTCGTGTTGGCGGGCAGCATTGATTTCCAGGGCCAGCTCTCTCTCCTCGCGGGAAAGGCGGTCAGGGGAACGAGCGGGACGCATGGTGGTGGAGGGGTCTGGGGGATGGTTGCGCCAATCAAGCGAGGGGTCCTTTTCCGCATATTCAGGGGGTGGAACGCCGCCGTCTGAGCAGTGGCTTCCGAATAGAAGAAAGAAAAATCCCAGTAGCACCACGATTAATGCCAGAACAGCCTGTAGGATCATGGGGAAGACACTCGCTTGACCGGATAGCCGTTGACCGCGGACTGCTTCATCCATTGCTGGACTGGTGAGGGGAGGGAAGACAAGTCTCCCATCTCCGACACGTAACGGATTTCCTCCTTGTCCGCGTCAGTAAATACAGCAGCCATTTTGCCGTCGGTCTGAAGCAGGAGAATCGCGTTACCCCAGGGTGCCAGTCCCCGTACAAAGCCGTCCACCACCTTGCCTTTGAAGTCGGGGTATTTTTCGTTGTGGATACGGGTCAGGTGCATCGAATAAACGATGATATCGTAATCTTTTCCGCTGATCTTCTTTAGGTGCTCATCCTCTTGGGGTGAGAGCAACCCGAGTGCCGCAAGGGGATACTTTTTGGGTTTGGGAGGACCACGTTCATACCAGCGGTCGTGAAACACGATGCCCATACCTCCGTAGGACTCGGTGTTGGTGGTGAAAACACGGATCTTTTCCCCCACCTGGTGGAAGGTTACCCGCACGGGGGCGGGCGGGTCGGAGTCTTTGTTCATCGAGGTAAAGACCAGACGATTGGTCTCCCAGCGAGCTAGGCCGTCGATAGCCCCGGTATGGGAACCGCTGTAAGCCTTCATTTCAAAACGGACGGAACCTTTTTCCGGCATGAGCTGAATGGAGTATTTCTCTGCGGGGCACGATCCTTCTGCGGTCCATTCTCCTAACCACCATGAAATCTTGGAAGAATCATTTGATTCCTGTCTTGAGGTTTCTGGATATGAGCAAACTGCCGCCAGGCCCCAAAATAGAAAAACAGACAAGGCAAGTTGCATTCCTATATCCCAGCGAAATCTAGGAAGTATGCAAAATCGAAAAGTAATTATATGGAGAAAAAAGGTGCGAAAAGTAACGAGAAAACATACAATTAACCTGTGGCAAATAGAAGTCTTTTGACATTCGCACTGTTTCTTTGCCTTTCTGGTTGCTCGAAGAGGCCGGTGATGCCGCCTGAGACCACCTACAGCCCCGAATTAAAGCTCCGTGCTGAACAGGGGGATCTTCCCTCCCAGCACCAACTGGGGGTGGTGTTGCTGAAGGGGGCAGGGGTTGCCCAAAACCCAAAGGAGGGATTCCGTTGGCTGGCGGCGGCTTCCGCTAAGAATTATGCGCCTTCCCAATTCATGTGCGGCACCATCCTTAATCTTGCTGGCCAAGCCGACCAAGGACTGGAGTTAATACAAAGAGCCGCCGAACAGGGATTACCGGAGGCCCAAATGAGTCTGGGTTTACTTTATTTAGGGGAAGGCGTCCCTAAGGATATCGAACAAGCCATTTATTGGTTTCGGAAAGCAGGGGACGGGGGCAATGGCGATGCTTTCACTAATCTAGGTAACATCTATTGCGATGGTGACGGTGTACCCAGAGACCGCAGAAAGGGGGTAGGGTATCACAAAAAGTCAGCAGACATGGGCTTCCTCCATGGTCAAAACGACTATGCCTGGTTTCTAGCCACTAGTCCCGAGGCGGAGGACAGAAACGGACGCGAGGCGGTGCGACTGGCGGAGAGGGCTGTTCGGCAGCGGCGGGATTGCAACACCCTCGACACGTTGGCCGCTGCCTACGCGGAGGACGGTCAGTTCGAAAAGGCCGTGGAAGCCCAAAAAGAGTCGATCCAAAAACTAAAAAATCTGGATGAGGAGACCCGCAAGGAGTGGAGCAATGTTGCAACGTTGGAGAAGGCGGAGATGAGACTTCGTTTATATCAAGAGGGGATGCCTTTTCGGGAGGAATGAATGGAGCGCAATTCATGTGTGGGAAAAACCAGCATAGTGAAATTCTTCTTCATCAATCTAGTGGGGGTATTTGGTGTCTGGTCAGCCTTCTCGAACGCAGCCGAATATTCCGATTATCCGGTCCATAAGATCTCAACCAACAAGGTCCCAAAAATCGAATACGCGGGGAATCCAGACGCACGAGCTTTCCGAACCAAACTACAGGACGCTGTGGGACATTCTGCTAACTTTGCCGGTTCATTTAGGGTAATTAGCTGGGGCGGAGGTACAATGGCAGAAAGAACTGCTTTGGTTGACGTTAAAACAGGGAAAGTATTTCTGGCTCCTTTTACCGCTGCCTTGGGCGTTCAATACCGTCTTAATAGCCGGCTCATGCTTGAAAACGACCCTACGGAAGTGAGTTCTTACATTAAGGATCATGAAGGAGTAAAACCGGAATGGCTTCGGACAACGTATTGGCTATGGGATCTTGAGAAGGAATGCTTTATCGAACTTAAGTAAAGGCATCCCTGCCTGTAGGTAATGTATTTATGAATAAACCTATTCTTCAAAGCGAAATGGCAATGCTAAAGCATGGCAGCCTATGTTTCTTATTATCATCCTTATTAATGTCTGCTGATGCCAAGTGCGCGTCTGGAAGTAAAAGTGATCCTTCAAAAGAAAAATCAGCTGACCTTGTGAGTAGTTTAGCATTTGAGCAGGTTAGGCAAAAAGCCGAGTCCGGCGAGCTTGCAGCGCAATCTGAGTTAGGAGCTCTTTACCATGCCGGTGTGGGCACTCCACAGGATTATGGTAAAGCAGTAAAGTGGTATCGTCTCGCGTCGGATCGCGGAGACGCGAGGGCGCAATGTAATCTTGCGGTTCTTTATAAAATGGGTGTGGGGGGGCTTGAAAGAGATATGTCGCAAGCCAATCGTCTTTTCGAAGCTTCAGCTAAACAAGGGCACATGCAGGCTCAATATAACCTCGGCATAGCATTTATCCGAGGCGAGGGAGTTCCGATTGATTTTACTAAGGCATTGCTCTGGTTGAGAAAATCAGCCGATCAGGGTTACGCTCCTGCACAGTGCGATTTGGGGATATGCTATGAAAACGGGGAGGGGGTTAATTCCGACTTTCGGGAGGCAGCAAGGTTGGTTCGGATGTCAGCGGAACAGGGGTGGGCCATGGGGCAGTACCAACTCGCGTTTTATTACTACCATGGAGCAGGGGTCCCCAAGGACATGAAGAAAGCCGAAGAATGGAATCGTAAAGCGATGGAACAGAAATACCCCGAAGCCTTTGGATTGGCCCAGGCCATTCAATATGAGTTATCAAAAAGTCAGGCCCTTCCTTCCAATGTTACCCCGAAGAAAAGAGTCCCTAACTGAGGTAACATTTTAGGAGGCTTTAAAATTTTTGCAGAATGAAATGAAGACTAAAATAACAAACATTGTAAGTAGTATTACCGTCTCTGTCTTGTTAGCAATGTGTGATCTTTCAAATGCTCATGCTACCTATTCGATCTTGGGCTTTGATCCGGAGACCGGTGAAATCGGAGGAGCGGTTCAGTCCTGCGTGCCCACCGTTACCATGGTTCTGCATGGTCGTGGAGATGTCGGAATGTTGGCGGTGCAAGGGAGGTCTCGTCCAGAATATGGTGATGAAGGTTTAAGCTTTTTAAGATCGGGAATGGCTCCAATGGAAGTGATCGAGGCTGTTCATCGGGGGGGCTTTATTTTTACCCCCTGGGGGGGCAACAAATTTGAAATGCAGTTCGCCGTCATGAACCGAAAGGGACAAACGGCAGCTTACACGGGCCCCCAGTGCCAAGTGTTTGCCGGCCATCAGCAGGGGAAGTTCTGTATTGCACAGGGCAATCTGGTGGCGAATTCCAAGGTGGTATCGGCGATGATACGGGCGTTTGAGGCTACCCCCGGTGCTTTGAAGTACCGCCTAATGGCGGCACTGGATGCTGCTCAGGCCAATGGCGGTGACCGGCGGGGGATGATGAGCGCGGCCATGGTCATTGTGAAAAACGGGCTCAGAGAAAATGACGGCAAAGTGTTGGAGTTAGAATCCAACATGAACTTCTCTCCTTTGACCGATTTACGAAATCAGCTCGAGTCGCCCCGGCCAGTTTCTCAAACCACAAGAGAATCCGCCCCCCTTCGGCGGCCGAAATAATATTGGCCAATATTTTCACCCCTTCTGATCGACTTGCCAATGGCTGCCGGAATGAAGCGATGTCATTATTTATGGGTGTACGACCTGAATGAAAAAGCTGTTTTTTAAAAAGAAATCTCAAGTAATCACCTTTTTCTTCTGCTGAGATTATTGCATTACTAGCACCCCCCTGAGCTCCAATAATAAGACTAACCGATAAGTTTCTTTTCCCGATAGAACATTATGACACTGTAAGAAGCTTGGCTTGCTACGCTCGCTCTCCAAAATGAGGGGGCCTTTTCCAGCCATTCGAGGTTTTCCGATGGCTTCGAGTCTTACTAAAAAACTATATTTCAACTACCCTGGTTGGGATTTCGAGGCGGGTAAGAATGATCCGGAGGTTATGGAGGGCGTCTGGATATTGGGCATAAGCTACGGTGCTGCCGTAGGTCCCGGTCAGATACTTTTTTGGTATGCGACAGAGTTCGATGCCTTTGGATAGTAGGCCTTCTTCAAAGTCTTTGCTAAGCGGATCCCATTTGGTGGAGACTTGATCGCGCAGGTGGTAGAAGGCGCTCCTGACAGGGGGTTCGTAAACGGTGTACCGATCAACAAGATCCCGGCCCCTTGAGTTCAGGTATAAGATGTGGGTGCGGTTTGGGCTAAAGTCACGGGGAAGCTGGCGTGCATACAGAATATTCTCATTTTTAGCCTGACCCCGGGAGTCGAACCCGGTGGCCAGGAGTAGCAGGGGTAACCCTGCTGTCTTTTGGAGGAACAGACGGCGGTTAATAATGCTCATGGAGGTGGGTCCATTTGGCTTATAAGCCGTGGTGTTTGAGGAAGGCGTCGGCGTCGGCCTCATTATCTGCCCACTGGATTTTGATGAGGCTGCGGATGATTTCATCACGATCCTCTCCCTCTTTCGATTCAAGGAAGGTTGCGGTAGCCCATTCTGAGGAGAGGCGAGCGTAATGCTGGGCGAGTTCGGGGTAGAGGTCTGACTCAACGGTGGTGAAGTTTTCCAGTCTATGGACATCTTCGCCTTCAGTGAAATTGCTTACTGTGTAGATGAGGCCTAGTCCGGTCCCAAATTCGGGTGCATCGGATATGCCAGTTTGGTCGATCCAGTCGACAATCTGCCCAAGGGTGATGGGGTCCCTGGTGGGAAGCTTGGGGTAGACAAAGGCGCCCTCGTACTCGTCGACAATGGAGTAGCGCAGAAGCCCGGTCTTGGTTCGGCGAGCACGGAGGCTGATCACATCCCGGGTTGTGGAATCCAGGACAATACGGGCGATTTCCGTCTCAGCGGTACGGTAATCGGGAAGAAATTCTCCTCCGAGAAAGGTGGGGTGGATCCGACCCAAGGATTTGCATTCGGGCGTGCTGAGGATGTCTTTGGCCAGGCCTGGCTCGACCTGGTCAAGTTGCTCCAGGGAATGAAAATCACGGATAAGGCGACGCCGGTTTTCGCCTTTCACGTTTCGGAGCGTGGCATGCAGGACTGAGGTGTCGTCCCAGTAAGATAGGGGGCGCTGGGTATAATCGATCCCCGGGAAACGCTTGGGCGTGAATGCCGAGGTTGGGGTGGAGGTAGCGGCGGTGGATATGTTCTTGTTGCTCATGGTGATTTAAAACTCCCTGCACCATGAGGGGGATTTCTGTTCGGCCCGGGTCTGACGGGCCGCACATCGGAAAGGGTCATTGACCTATTCCAAGCCACCGTGAGTCCCTCCTCCGGTTGGCGCCGAACCCGTCTTTCGTTGGGTCCGGTCTCGTGATGCGAAGTCAATACACCACGGTCTAAAGGGGGCCACAAGGGTTCTGAGTGTCATAAGAGGCCTAATCAATGGGGTTATGTCCACATTTCAGTCCTGAAAATTACCAGGGAGTTCACCGTAAGTTCATCGGGAGGTGCACCGAAAATCATTGAAAAATGATTTTTAAATCAAGGGTTACCATTTTCCAAAAAAACTCCCTATAGGGCCCTAAAAACGAGCTCAAACAGGCTTTAAAGATGGCCGTGACAGGTGGATATACGGCGGAGGTCCCCAATCAAACCGAGCGGTAAACCGGGAATTCGACCGGGATTACACCGGGAATAAACCGGGAATATACCGATAAATTGGGTTTCGGGGTATTTTGCGGAGGTTTTCGGGAGGTTTCTTTGGGGTTTTCTGGGGGTTTTTCTGGGGGTTTTTCGGGAAACCCATGGTCAATGGCAGATCAACACCACGGTCAACGCCATAAACCACCATAGTCATCCACGCTCAATCCATGGTCAACGGGCTGTCAACGCCATAGACAATGGGCAAACAACGAAAAACAACCCACAAACGACCACCAACAATACGAAACAATAAAAAACAACGCTCAAACAACGCAAAACAACGCCATAACTGAGGCAAAAGAGTCTTTGCAGGTGGGGGGGGTAGAGCCAAGAGTGGCTATTTCAGACCGGGAACCAGACCGTGATTTTACCGATAAATTACCGGGAGGCTGACCGGGAATTTACCGGGAAGGTAAATTAAATAGGCCGAAAATGGTCCGAAAATAAGGCGAAAATACCCCGAAAATGGCTCGAAAGTCCGACTAGCCGCCGGACTTGAGGGCAGCGGAGGCGATAGTGGCTTTAAAACCTGCAGCTTTTGGGGCGGCAAAAGCTTCCTCCGGCCACTTTTCACCACTTTGCTCGATTTCGCGTTTCAAGGCGGCCAAGGGCTTTGCGAGGTGGTAGTGCTGGACCGTTTTAAGGATGAACTGCCGGAACTCATGTTCCCAAAGAACACCCTTTTGCTCCCTCTGCATCAGTTTGCCGATTAACCCCAGGGCTTTTACACGGTCGTTTAGAACCCGCTTGGGGGCAGCCTCGTTCTCATCCTGACAGACCATTAGCCACCACTTATAGGACTTTTCATTAAAAGGGCGGCCGAGGGTCGATTGGAGCTTCTTTTTGTTCCAAGAGACAGGATCGATCCCGGTATCCAGGTGAATGGCATCCTTAACCCGGTCGGTGAGGGGGCGGCGACACTGT
>Ga0214917_10002033_pt1 | contig 25244 bp, 22 predicted proteins | sample LL_1208_BB_MetaG_FD_177983 | JGI IMG/M metagenome (GOLD analysis project Ga0214917, IMG submission 177983) | Freshwater microbial communities from Lake Lanier, Atlanta, Georgia, United States - LL_1208_BB | ecosystem: Environmental > Aquatic > Freshwater > Lake | place: USA: Georgia | collected...
GGCTTTTGACCAGCAGCCTCCATCACGATTTTCATGCCCACCGTGACATCCGAAGCGGCAAACAGATTTTGACCGATAACGGCAGAGTTTCCATCTTCGGAGGCACCACGCGAAGCATCCCGCAGATCGGCCTGCGCTGTCTCGATCGGCGCCTTCGACGGATCCTCGAAATTTTTCGAGAAGCTTGCGAGATAATGCGAAAGCGCCGCCTCGCTCATCTCAGCCATAGAGGCGGTCAATTCAGCACTGTTATTAACTCCGTGCTCAGCCTGACTAGACCGTTCGGCCTGTATCCGCTGCATCTTGACTTCTGCGATACGTGCTTCGGCCAATGTTTGCTGTGCAATCAAATCAAATTGAGACGCCTGAGGAATATCACTCTGAGGCGCTAACGCTGCGTCAAATGTGGAAGCATCAGGACGTTGCGCCGCGGCCTCCGCAGTACCAGCCAGTGGCGCTGGTACGCCAACAAACTTTTGCGCGAAGCGGTTATAAATCTCGGAAAAACTACGCGGCACACCATTGGCGAAGAATACGCCCGTATTGGCCTTGGCTGCTGCTGGTAAAACATCTGCAGCCGACCCATTCGGATCCGCTTGCATTCCGTTCAGGAATTCCTTTGCTCCACCAGCGCCAAGGAAATGCGCGAGATATAGCTCTGTAGGGCCGATATTGGCCAGTCCCGATGAAGCCAGCGCCTTGGCGTTATCGAGCGCGAAGTGCGCCGCCATCTTACCAGAAATAGCGACATCGGTCCGCAAAGCGAGAAGATCGGCCTTACCTGCCGCATCAAGCTTGTTTTCACGCAAGGCGGAGGCCTGATCTGACAGGCCAACAGTGTCGCCATATTTTTCAACCATTCGGAACCAGGTTCCATTCACGAACTGGAAGGGTCCAGCCGCAGAACTCGTCGTAGCCTTGGCATTCGGGTTCAAGCCACTCTCGATCTCTGCCTGCTTCAGCAGAAAATCGAAGCTGACGGGGCTCGAAGCAACCGCCTTACGGAGGTTCGCTACAACCTGTTCACGCGTATAAACAGCTGAAGGATCAACGATCATCTTAAGTCCCTCAAAGACATTTCCGCCTACTCAGCAAGTTCCAGGCCAAGTAGAAACGTGTTGCTTGGCAGAGGGCTAAAGAAACGCTAAAGATTCCTCTGGAGGTGTTCGGACATGGACTTTGTCAGCTTTGTGGCTCTGGCCTTTGTCATCATAGCAGTCTGCGTGGCTATGATTTATGCCTACACGCAACAAGCAACCAGGCTCCAAGCGATCCAGGAGCAATTAGCCAAAATTGAAGAGAGCAAGCCTGAACTCTTACGTCAGGAACGTGCTAAATGGTTGGATCCATTGATTTTACTCGAGGTTCAGCTCAACCAAACCGAAACCCCAAAGCTGGATGAGGCGATGCTACAACAGGTTCAATCTGCCCGCGAAGCGATCAAGAGCCTGAACGAGCGCCTCGCCTTAAGCAGGGAATGGATGGGGCCACCTTTTGACCTCGAATGGGCGGAATATCTTGAGCGTATGCCTACCCTCAAGAAGCTATATTTAGCCGCCGATTTTGTAAGCCAGGAGACATCTTCAGTATCAGCGCAGATAATTAAAGAGTGATAGTTCGGCGATTTTTACGAAAGATGCTTGGCTGGCTTCAAGGCTGAGTAATTTTTGCTTCAACTCAGACACAACTCTTTCAATGTCAGTATCTTGAACACCAGATAACATAACTTGGCTCTGAAGTTTGTCACTATCAAGAATCTCCTTCTGTGTTGCAAGTGCAGAAATACGTGTTCCAGATAAAACGCGTGAGCCAATAATATGATCAATCGATGCTGCGATTCCAGATATCTTATCCTTCCCTGAGCGACCATTCCTTAACTCTTGAATTGTTTCCTCAACCAACTCAAAAACAGATTGAGCTCCCGTTTTTCCCGGAATATTCACCTGCATAAAAATTGCCATGCCGTTACTACCGCTGGGCGAATAGATACCATCTGCAATTTCTACCTGCGGAATATTGCTATCTCCAATATATTCAACAAGGCGATCATCACCTTTTTTAAAGATCTCACCTTTGCTTTGATAACCTCCAAATATAGACATTCCAAAATTATCTTTTGTATTACCTAACGTAACAAGCTCATCACGTAAGAGGTCGATTTCAAGAGCAATAGTACCACGATCACTCAGACCCATTGTATCATTAGCCCCCTGAAGAGCTAACTCTTGGATGCGCGTAAGAACGTTTGCAAATTGTCCTAGCGCTGCTTCTTCAGCGGTCAACCTCTGAGTAACATTATCAATATTACGCACAAATTGACTAATTTTTCCGAGTTGATATTTAAATCGCGAAGCATCAGAAAATGCCACAGGGTCATCACTAGGAAGATCTAGCTTCTTCCCAGACGCAATTTGATTTTGTAAATTTGCTATTTTTGTCTGTAGTTCCACCATGTTCTCATTCTGGCGTCTAAAGAATTGTCCTGTACTAACTTGCATAATGCCCTCACAGAATTTTTAAGATTGTATCAAACATGGTGCGCGCCGTCGACACAACCTGTGCTGCGGCTTGGTAAGCCTGCTGGTAGCGAATAAGATCGGAGGCTTCCTTATCAAGACTTACACCAGTTTTAGATTCATAAGCTGACTGAAGATCCGACGCAGCCTTTCCTGCTATACTCATATCCGTAGCTGCAGATTGACTAGTATTACCTAACTTAGCGGCCGTGGCAGAATAAATATCTTGAAAAGAACCACGCTTTTCTCCGAAAATATCACTTTCTTGTAGCTGTGTCATAGCAACAATGTTGCGATTGTCGCCCGTACGCGAATCATCCCAACGAATATTAAAGCTATCGCCGCTTGTAAGAGGCGCTCTTAATGTAAAGCTTAAACCCAAATATTGAACAGGGTCACCTATAACATACGAGCGCAACGCAACAATATGTCCACTTATTGCATCAATGATCTCAAGCTGATTGTCATTTATAATTCTAACATTAATATCACCAAGCCTAGGCTCTTCACGTGTTAATTCTTGCGGAAAACGTGTTGAAATAACACGCTGACTGTCAGCGCTTAATGTTTCTAGAGATACTATTAAATCTTGCGGTAATTTATCCGATATACGTATCGTTGTACCAATACGCGAGACGCTTGCAGATACATCAACAAAACTATGCGACGTCGCCACTTGCGATACTACTTTAAGACTTTTTTGCCCTTGGCTATCTAACAAGATTTCTACATCCAAGTCAGCGCCATAAAAGCCTAGCCGCGCCGCTGCGTCCCGTTCATTTTTATTGGATGGAACAAGATTTATTGATGAAGCTTGAGCTTCAAGCATCACTTTTCCATCTACCAAGCGCCAAGACAATCCGCTTGCATCATTTCCAGGTAAGCCATTAATCGTTACATTTATTGGGTCAGCAGACCCAATTTTTACTTTAAGTGATTGCGGCAAAATATTCGCTTCAAGAAATTTACCTGATCCCGTTAGACGAGATTTAATAGGCTCTTGAATTCCGAGTTTGGATGCTTGCGTGCCACTCACCTGAACCAAAGGCACTCCTGTACCAAGCTTTTTTGGTAAAGTGAAAACAATATGTCCGTTTGGCTCACCATCACTGAGAATACTAAAATTTAATGGAGAAGCTCCATCAATTTCAAATCGACCGGTTGATAGAAATTGTCCATTTTCGTCTTTTGAACGGAAAAAAGTAACATCATTATCTTCTCCATCGACCGTTACACGAAAGAGTATTTTTTCCGAGTTCAATGACGAAAAATCAATACTATTCCCACTCCAAGAACGAATAGATGCCTGCTCATTGAGACTTTCAAAAAAGCTATCAACAATTCCGTTATTATCTTGGCCTATAATGGCACTTCCAGCAAGGCGAATGGGTTGGCATCCTTCAACATCCAGAGCATAAACACCACCAGCCGCGATAGATCCATCATCTGCCTTAAGAGCAGCATCACGAAGCGGCTCACCGGGAACTTTTATTATACAAGAATAAGACGAATTTGGCTGACTTGGAGTGATGTTTTCAATTGCAATAGGCATTATATGTTTGTCGATTGCAATACCTCTCCATCCAGACATTGCGGCTGTCAAAAGCTCGCGTCCTTCGGTTGTCTTAACATGTATCTGAGCAGCTTCTAAAGGGTCTTCAATCTTGGCATTAATCAAGGATGTAATACCATAAGAATCATTGCCACTCAGAGACGCAGAGCGAATAGAATATCCTGATAGAGCATTAATGGTCATTGCCCCATCAACAACAGAAGCATAAATTGCTTTAGCCATATTTTGGGAACGAGCAGCATTATTAATAGAACGCGCCATTCCCTCTGGCGTTGTATCAGCTCCATCAAGTACTAATTGCTTTGACGAAGGAATTGCTCCGTTTTGAGAAAGATCAATATTAAATGTGATATTTGTTTTCAGTTTTTTACTGAACGAAGCAAAAGCATCGATTCGAAAACTATCACCATCAGCAGGCGTCCCAGAAAATGAAAACTCGCTTCCATCAATTGAAACTATAGCATCGCCTTTAGAACTCTTTCCGGTCTGATCAGATGTGACAATCCATTGCCGACTGGCTCCATCGAAACGCGCTTGATAGCTTGCCTCAGGATATGGGTTATTACCTTTTGTCTTAATGTTGATTTGTGACGTGCCGGCATTAGTGCCTACAACGATATTAAAAGTTTCAGGTGTAAAATGAGCTGATGATATTTTTCCTATAGAAGAAATTGTAGCGTCTTTTGTTCCAGACGGTATCGTAAAAGCTTCATCATCACGTCGAAAAGCCAGTGTATCGCCATCACGCGTTTTAAAAAGGTCGGTAAGTAGCGGCGGCGAGACGGGCGCAGGTACTTTAATATCCCACTGATTTAAATTAAGCTGACCTGATGAATTATTGTTTACAGAAGGGTCAACGTAAAGAGGCATTGCAGCGGCGATTGCTGAAGGATCTTCTGTTAAAAAATGCATGCCTATTGCAGCATCTTCTAATGGATTTGCAATAAATACATCCCCGTCGAAGGGTTTTCCTTCAACTGAAAATATCAGACCATCGAGATGGAGAGGAGAGTTGCCATAAACCGAAGCTCCTGTTGCGCTCGATTTCACACTCCACTGATTTTTATTGTTATCATATCGTAGAATATAGGATCCATTATTAATATCAGCAGCTGCTTCAATTTGCACGCTAACTTTTGCATTTCCTTGATTAAGATCAGAAGCTGTCGCGATAATGCTTTCTGTCGAGAAAATATCTCTCCCGATAGCACCTTTTAAATCAATTCCCTGTCTATGCTGTTCATTAATAGCATTAGTTAGACCGACAGCTAAGCGATTGAAGCTAGCTAGCAGATTAAGTGCTTCTGATCTAAAATTACGCTGCCCAGCAATAGCGCCACCTGTTACCTGGTTTGTTATTGAACCAGCTCCATAAGGATCATAAATAAAATCAATGCGATCTCCATCGACATTCATACCTAAATCAAATGAACGATCAAAATCGACGAGCTGCGGACCACTAGCTGAGTCTCCTAAATACAGATCTATTTCTCCTGTACTTTTTTCCTCAACAGTCACGTTGGTTAATTTTGAGATATCTTTTAATAATTTATCACGCTGATCAAGTAGGTCATTAAGCTTTTGTGGACCTGATCCAGAACGGATAATTTCACGATTGAGAGAACCTAATTGAGCAGTAATTGAATTGATAGCCGTTATGGTTGTATCGATCGAAGTTTCAGCACTATTAATTTCGTCACGAATATTTGATGCAGTGACGCGAAAGCGTTCTGCAACGCGTTGCCCTGCATCAATTAAAGTTAGTCGCATTGATGTCGATGATGGACTTAATGTTAAGTCCTGCATTTTCGAAAAAAATTCTTGGACAGTCGTTCCTATATTGTGCTCAGGTGCAAGAACTGCCTTTTCGAGCTTTACAAGGCCGTCTGATAGAATTTGTGACCTTGCCTCTCTTGAATAAGCATTTCGTACTTGAGACTGAAGAAATGCATCACTAGCACGACGAACAAGATCTACACTAACGCCCGAACCAGATGCACTTATTTTTGTTGTTGGTAACATTTGTGCTTCGCCGACACTTGCGAGCACAACATCACGCCGCACATAGCCATCCGTATTGGCATTAGCGATATTGTTGCCAGTCGTTTCGAGTAGCTTGCGATAGGCAGTAAGACCGGAGGAACCAATACCGAGAATATCTGTCATTTCTTGGTATCCTTACCAATCGACGGCGATAATTGCCTTGATATGGACTCAGCCAAGCCAAGACGCATATTCTTACTCATCAGCTCTGCATAGGCGCTATCAAGCATTGACTGAAAAGGTTTGGCTTCTTCACTGTCGAGCAGGCCTTCTGACAATTGCGCCTCGCGCATGGATTTCATGATCATCTGAAGGAAGAGCGTCTCGAAGGCTTTCGAAGCCTGATCGAGATTAGGCTTTTTTCCAGCAGCTCGCGCGTCATCAAGCGACATATTCGTCGCTGTCATATCCAACATACCGCGCGAAAGAACGTCCATAATGACCTCAGATGATCACGAGTTCAGCATGAAGCGCACCGGCCTGGCGCAACGCTTCGAGAATGGCGACAAGATCGCTCGGCGAGGCCCCAACGGCATTGATCGCATCAACAATGCTTGAGAGCGGCACATCAGGCGCAAACAAGAAGGTGCGTGCAGGTTGCTGGTCGACAGCGATTTGGCTGTCTCGCGTTACAACCGTCTGACCTCCGGGAGGAGGCCCGCCACCAGCTTCTGCATCACGACCAATAGCCGTATTTTCTTGTACGTTCACGCCAGCATTAGGCTGCGAAACATTGAGATTTTCCTTGACACGGACTGTTAGGCTACCATGTGAAACAGCTGCTGGAGTGACGCGTACACCTTCGCCAATTACGATTGTTCCCGTTCGTGAATTAACAATAACACGTGCAGGCGGCAACGACTGCCCAACCTTGATCTCTTCGATCTGCGACATGAATGCAACGCGCTTGTCTGCATCCTTTGGTGCATTGACCTTCACGGTCATGCTATCAATGGCCTGAGCAGTACCATTACCCATCTGCCTATTAATGGCCGCTGCGACACGGTTTGCATTGGTGAAATCAGGTTGCATCAAGTTAAGCATTAATGCAGGCGCTGTATCGAATGAATTCGGCACCATGCGCTCAACCGTGCCACCTCCTGGGATACGTCCAACAGTTGGAATATTCACAGATACTTTCGAGCCATCGGCACCTGTGATGCCAAGACCGCCGACTGCGAGATTGCCTTGCGCCATGGCATAGGTTTCATTGTCTGCGCCAACGAGTTGCGTCATCAAGAGGCTGCCACCCCGCAAACTAGTCGCTTTACCGAATGCCGAGACTGTCACATCGAGACGTTGACCCGGCTTTGCAAAGGCAGGCAATTCAGCCGTCACCATCACTGCTGCGGAATTTTTTGGGTTAATACCGGCAGCGTCGACATTAATGCCAAAGCGCGCCACGAGGCTTTGCAGTGTCTGGTTGGTAACGGGCACACTCCCATCGCCTGTTCCGTTAAGGCCGACGACAAGGCCGTAACCGACGAGCTGGTTGGGGCGAATTCCCCCAATCGTGACCATGTCTTTGATGCGATCCTGAAGATCAGGACGAGGATTGCGGGCTGCTAATTGTTGCTGCGCCAAGAGAGGTGTAGCAACAGAAGCCAAAGCGCCAAAGGCAAGAGCGATGGTACGTAAGATTGGGAGAAGCCGCATAATGTCCACTCAGATCGGGGCGACGAAGTTAAAAAATTTCCAATACCAGTTCGTCAGCGTCTGATCTTGCAGATCACCCGAGCCAGTGTAGGAGATATTGGCCTGCGCAATCTTGAAAGATTCAACACCATTGCGGTCTGTAACATCTTCAGGACGCACAATGCCTGTCAGGCGGATATATTCATAACCCTGCCCGACTTTGATCTGCTTTTGGCCCTGAACGGCCATATTACCATTCTCATAGACACGCGTGACGACAACTGAGATTTGGCCAGTCAGATTATTGTTCTGCGTAGCCGTTCCTGTTCCATCGAACTTGTCACCATTATCAGCATTGAAAGCTTGCGGATTGGCGATGTTGCCGACACCTGTCGCCCATGCTAGCGGCCCGAATATAATTTGTGGCAGCGTTGTCATAGTGGTGCTGCCCTTCTTCTCCATAGCCGACTTTGCCGTCTTTCCGCCTGTCGTAGATTCTGAAAGGAGGACGGTCAAAACGTCACCAACATTTCGTGCTTTGCGTGCACCGAGAAAAAAGCCAGCCTGATTTCGTGCAAAAATTGCACCATCGGGTTGCTTTTCTTTGACAGGAACGACCTGGTCGTAATCGAGTGCAAACTCTTGGGAGGCGCGCTCTTCCATCACCGTGTTGCAGGCAGAAAGTCCAAAAGCTGTGATGGCGATCGCGATAAATCGAAGGGCGTTCATGGCGCTTCCTTACATGCTCTGCGTGAGATTTTTCATCATCTGATCGACCGCAGAAATTGCTTTCGAATTCACTTCGTAAGCGCGCTGCGTCTCGATCATCTGAACAAGCTCTTCGACAACATTGACGTTGGACGATTCAAGCGTCCCCTGCACAATGCGTCCGGCACCATCCGTCGCCGGATTAGCCACAACCGGATCGCCAGAAGAAGGCGTTGAAAGAAGGAGAGATTCACCTGTGGGGCGAAGACCCGAATTGTTTGGGAAGGTAGCGATCTGGATCTGACCTACCTGCTGAACAGCCGTTGTGCCTGCTGACGTTACGGATACGATGCCGTCCTTCGAAATCGAAACGGATGTCGTGTTCTCTGGAATTGTGATCGCCGGTTCAACCGGATACCCGTTGGCGGTGACGATCTGACCCTGTTGGTTTTTCGTGAAGTTACCTGCACGGGTATAGGCGATCTGTCCGTTCGGCATCAGGACTTGAAAGAAGCCTTTTCCATCAATCGTCATGTCAAGAGAATTGTCGGTATTGATGATGTTGCCTTGATTATAGATCTTTTCCGACGAAACGATACGCACACCGGTACCGATTGAAAGGCCAGTTGGAGATTGTGTATTTTGCGACGTCTGCGAGCCAGGATCACGGAAAGTTTGATAAAGAAGCGTTTCGAAATTGGCACGATCTCGCTTAAAGCCAACCGTATTCACGTTGGCAAGGTTGTTCGAAATCACCGACATCCGCTGTTGTTGAGCATTGAGGCCGGTCATCGCTACGTGAAGGGGAGAAGCCATTTTTTTACCTCTACTGGGAGATCAATTGAATTAGCGATCTGTACGCATCAAGCGTGCTGTTTGGTCATCAAGCTCGCGCGCCGTGGTAAGCATTTTTACTTTCATGTCGTATGAACGCGAGGATTGCAGCATCTCAACCATCGACTCGATGGGGTTAACGTTGCTGCTTTCAAGATTTTTAGGAACAACACGAACATTCGCGTCATTGGGCGGCGCAGCTCCGTTCTTTGTGCGGATATGCCCATCGGGTCCGCGCGTCACTTCAGTCACAGGAACATTGGTAAGACGGATTCGACCGATTGCGTTTGGCGGCTGATCGAGATCAACGCCAGGAGGGCGCACGAGCAAAGTTCCATCGGGCGAAACTTCGATGGTTGAATAATTGGGAACGGTGATGGGGCCGGCATCGCCTAGGATCGTCAATCCTTCGCCATTGCGGAGGATGCGGTCCGCACCGATGCGGAAATCGCCACGTCGTGTCAGAGCAGTCTCACCATTGGCATCCTGTCCTACGAGGAAACCCGGCCCATCAAGAGCAATGTCGGTCGGATTGTCGGTCGGCATCAACTTTCCGATGGAAAGGTCGACAGCATTCTCACCGCGCGTTGGAAAGACGCGGTCTGAAAGGCTATCACCGACCACGTGAGCGGATGCTAAGTTGGAGAATATGTCCTTACGAAAGCCAACCGTATTTTGGTTCGAAAGGCCTGCAACAATATTGCGCTGGTTATCAGCGTGAAGCCGCATCCCATGGAGAGCCGTATGAATAAGGCGATCCATCTCAGACCTCCCCGCCTGTCGGGAGGCCGACGCTCTTAGCCGATAAAGGGGTCAAAACTGACATATCCGCTTCCCGAATGATCTCTGGGAAGGATCTAGCAATTCATGTGCCAACGAAAATAATGAGAAATGTCAGAGGTTTGACACGCATAAACCAATACATAGAGAAACGGGGGGCCGCGTTAGACGCGCCCCGCCCTCAATTCAGATCCAAGACCATCAGCTCCGGATTTGGATGATGGTCTGCGACAAGGTTGTCGTTGTTTCGATTGCCTTGGCGTTGGCCTGGAAGTTTCTCTGTGCCGTGATGAGGTTCACGAGCTCTTCGGTGATGTCGACGTTCGAGCGCTCAAGGGCACCAGCCTTGATGGTTCCGAAGCCGTCAGCGCCAGCCTGACCAAGCACAACCTGACCCGAGGTCGAGGTCGCGACATAGTTAGCATTACCGACCTGCTTGAGGCCGTTCGGGTTAGCAAAGTTGGCGATCATCACCTTACCTAAGGCAACCGTCTGGCCGTTGGTATAGTTCGCGCGCACTGTGCCGCCGGCATCGATGTCGAGGCCGTTCAGCGAGCCCGATGGGTAGCCGTCCTGCGAGAGCGACAGCACCGAGAAGGGCGATGAGAACTGCGTCGAATATTTGCCGTAGTCGATGTTCAGGCGGAGCAAGTCAGAACCGTTCTGCGGATCGAACGGCGAGTAGATCACGCCTTCCTTCGGCGAGATCAGCTTGCCGACCGTGTCGAAGGTCAGCTGACCTTCTGTCAGATAAAGCGGATACCAGTTCTGGATGCTGGTAGGTGCCTGCGTAGTAATGTTCCCGTCAGCGTCGACATAGAGCTTGTTGCCCTGCTCGTCTGTCGCCTGCTGCAAATTGGTGATGATCGGAACTGAGCCCGGTGTCTGCGTCACTTTTCCAAGACCGAAATTCGGATGTCCTACCACGTTGATCTGGGAATTCGGACCCGTCGTGCCAGAGGTAAAAACGAGACGATTTTCATCCGGCTCGAATTTTACCGTCACGCCGGAGACGATACGGCCTGTCTTCGGATCCTGAATTTGGTTTACGCGATCCTGAATGGCGGCCGCGAATGTGTCACCCGTATAGGCGCGCACAGGCAGCGAAATGGTACCGACAATCCCATCGACCGTGAACGTCATCTGGTTTTCGCCCAGGCTCTCATTCAGGAAGAAGGTTTGGCTCATCGGCGTAATCGCGCGCGTGCCGATAGCTGTTGCAGAGCTTGAGGCAAGGCCCGTACCGGCCACGAAACGCGTCGAAGTGGAACCACCGACGCCCAAAAGGTCGTTTGTGCCAGCATAGTTGATTGTTTTGGCCTGACCAATCTGTAGACCATTGCGGCTCGTCGAACCCTGCGCACCGACCGGCTGCGAAGCCTTCGGAATACCATTGATACGCATGTTCAAATTGAAGGCTACACCATTGGGGTCACCCTCGATTTCAAGATTTGAACTCGTATGCTTGATTGAGATCGGCCCAATATAATCGGGTCGAACGAGCACTCCAGCCTTTTTGACTTGCTCGATAACCATGCTGCCTGTAACGGATCCATTACTCTTATACGTAGCTGTAATGGTACCGCTCAACGATGAGAAAGTGACAGCATTAAGGTTGGTGACGAGGTTGGCAGCTGCCGCTAGTCCGGCAAGACCAGCTGCCGACAATGTTACATCAGCCGTCTTCACGCTTCCGTCTGATTGCGGGATGGTGATGCGATACACATCATTTACTGCTAATGTCGGAGAAGCAGCATCGACAGATTTCAATGTAACACTATGCGATGTTGCCGTCGTCGTTGAACCATTGACCGAAGAGCTCGATGCCGTTGTCACCGAACGGTCTGTGAACGTCAAAGCTGTTAAGGCCGCATCTGAGCCACGCGTGGTTTGCTTGATCGAAACGATTGGACCGACGGAGCCGGTCGCATTGTAGCTAAAGATGATCTTGTTGCCACTGCGCGAGGCCGTAACAGCATCAATACCGTTAGGCGAAAGCGTGTTATTACCACGAATCGCCGCATTGATCGACGTCACGAGAGCATCAAGGCGCTGCGCCGTCGTGCTTGTCGACGTTAGGCTCAAGGCACCTGTGGTGATTGTCGTTGCCGTCGCGGCGCCTGGAATAGCCAGATCAAGCGCAAAGCGATCTCCGTTCAAAAGATTGCCATAAGAATAAATCTGCTGGATTTCCTTCGTCGTCGACGTGCCTTCCTGGCTTTCCGAAGCATCTATGAACGATACTGGAAGTGCCTGCTCGATCTCATCAAAGAAGTTCGTGACTGTTTTGTTCGCCCCACCCGTATAATTATAGGTGAAAGAGCGACCATCGATCTCGAGTTGCACCGATTGGTTCGACGTATAGGTCAGGCCTGAGAAATCAAAACTATCGATTTGCGACGTGACATCGGCGTCCATTGCCAATGTTGCACGGCCCACCGTAATTGAAGACGATTCACCCGTAGAACCTGATGCGAAAACAAATTGACGCGTGTCCTTATTATAGCTGACAGTGATGCCGGTCCGCTGTTCACGCGGATCGAGAATGGCATCTCCTGAAGGAAGTGTGGCGCTGCCAGTCCAAACAGTATTGGCACGGATCAAAGTATCAGGGCTTGTTGTCTTCGGAAGGAGCCCAAGGTCGTTTGTTACGCTGGTCGGATTAAAGACCTGGATCGAGTTGAAGCGGCTCGCAGGCTCGTTTGCATCGGCCCCCATTTGAGCAGGATCGACTGTAAATGTCAGAGCACGTGCACCGACATCATATCCCACCTTGATCGGTGGATTTTCTGCATCGGGCCAATTGGCAGGCTTGCCGAACTCGAGGCGGCGCTTATTGAGGGCGTCGTTTAACTTTTCCTGCGCAAGATCAACCAACTCTTCGCGCGTCAATTGAAGCTTGTTATCGGCCTGTGTAGCACCGGCCACGGGCGGTGTACCATCACTGCCACCAGTACCGAGAAGATCAATTTCGATGGGCTCATCCAGAACAAGCGATGAGCCATCCTCACCAAGCTTAGACAGGTTGATTTGAATGATATCGTTTCCGGATACGACAGCGCCACCTTCTTTACGATAGGTGTCTGTGATACGGAAATATTTCTCACCCGAGAATTTGGAATTCACAGCGCGTGTAAGCTCTTCAGCAAGCTGCGTACCTGTATAACTGCCCTCGCGAATACTGACCGATTGCGGCTCCGACCCGTCCACGGAAATCGTGAACATATCCTTGCCCCAATAGGGCGGGTTAGAGCCTGATTGTCCCCCCTCACGCGTTTCAGAGTAGCGTGCAGGATCGGTAATGACCGTCACCTTATTGGCATCTGTGTCGCCGAAATCAAAACCGCTTGTCTTGATAATGCCACCAACAACGCTAGCCGCCGTCGATTCCGTCTTGTTGACCTGATCGTCCTGCTTATAGAGCGGATGGGCAGCAGCAGCGTTGAAGGTTGGGTCGACCGACTGGGGATCCGTCGTAACCTGGCCGAACTTGTTGATGTAATAGGTCTTGCTCTGATCGTCTTTAGCAGTGATCAGCTGCGGCGTTACTTCGCGATCGCCCACGAAAACGTGCGTCTGCCATTTGTTTGTCGGCGATGTTTCCGTCGCATTCGATGTTTTTACATAATAGATCGTTGCGATCGTCGGGTTACCAAGGGAGTCGTAAATCGTGATCGATGTCGATTTGTTGTAAGTAGCTGCGTTCGTCTTGTCGAAGCGATAAGGATTACTTTCATTATAGATTGGCTTGTTCGGAATGATTTCGGCGTCTGCTGGCAAGTTCAGGCCGAGCTGGATGGTCTCGGAGGCTTTCGGCAGGCCGGAAGTTGTCGGCAATTGCAGATTGCGTGCCGATTGAATGCCAGTTGCGATGACCGAGCCGTCTTCGTTGACCGGGAAGACCTGTAAGAGCTGGCCCTGCGAATCGACAACGTATCGGTCATTGTTGACCGAGAATGCGCCGTTACGCGTATAGACGGTCTGCGTCGAAGTGAGGCTCGGCTTGAGCGCAAAGAAGCCTTGACCTGAAATCGCCAAATCGAGCGCGTTCAACGAGGCTTCGATATTGCCCTGCGTGAACTGCTGCTTGATCGATTTGAGAATGGTACCCGAACCGATCGCAGAGCTTGCAGCTTGCAAGGGCGACGTTGCGAAAATGTCGCCGAATTCGGCGCGTGAGCGCTTGAAGCCCGTTGTACCAACGTTCGCGATGTTGTTCGAGATCGCGGAGATATCGGCTTGGGCGCCGTTCAGACCGGTGAGTGAGGTATAAAATGACATGGCAGAAGCTCGCTGTTGATCTTCGCTCTAGATGTAGAACCGCAATCGGTCCGGTTAGTATTTGATGCCCTTAATGTCGGTCATCTTGACGCTTCCGACATTGAGGACTTTGAATAATTGATCCTGCCCCGATTGTGGGACGGTCGCTTCCGTGACTGGCGCATAGACATCTGTCGGTGCTTGAGCTTGCTTACCAGCAGCAACCATCATGGCTTTGATGATGTAACGCTGATCGCCAACAAGCTTACCGGCATTGTCACGACCATCCCATTCAAAGCCCACAAGTCCAGCGGCGTTTCTACCAAGGTCGAGCGACTTTACGAGCTCACCATTTTCGCGCGCAACCTGAACTGTGAGGCCCGTTACGTCATTGGGCAGATCGACTGCACCACTGATGCCGCCCTTGTCGTCAGCCGTTGCCATGCTGCCAGGCACAAGAACGGTCTTACCTACAAAGCTCATCGCTGTTGCAATCCGATTTTCTGATAATTGCGTCGCGACATTTTTCATCGTGACATTCAATTCGGCGATACCGGACACTGTCGAGAATTGCGCCATTTGTGCAATCATCTGATCGTTTGACTGCGGCGCAAAAGGATCCTGATTGGATAATTGTGCCGTCATCAGCTTAAGAAAGTCTTCCTGACCAAGCTGCGTCTTCTTTGTTGGAGCTGTCGACGAGTTCGCCTTGCTGACACCAATCTTCTGAAGAAGGGAGTCAAGCGACTGCTGGGCAGATGCATTAATTTCAGCCATGGGAAACTCTTACTTTCCGACGCTCAAGGTTTTCAGGATGAGGTTTTTCGCGGTTGCGATAACTTCGATATTATTTTGGTATTGACGCGAGGCTTCCATCATGTCGACCATTTCTTCATTAACGTCGACATTGGTTGCATAGACAAATCCGTCTGCATCAGCGAGTGGGTGACCCGGCATATGGCGACGCTCAGGATCACGCGACGAGCGTTCAACATCAACCGTATCGACTGTTGAAACGCCCGCATCTTTTTGGAAAGTCGGATAAACCGTCTCAAAAACGGGACGCAAAGCACGATACGCATCGTCTTTATTGCCAGCTATTGATCCAGCGTTAGCGATATTACTGGCAACCGTATTGAGGCGCGTCTTTTGTGCAGCCATACCGCGTCCAGCAATGTCAAAAATGGTCAACGGTTTCATCATTCACCCTTGAGTGCTTTTCGCAGGCCGTTGATCCGGTCGCTGAGGAAGTTGAGCGAAGCCTCGTAACGCATGGCGTTTTCGGAGAATTGCAACTGCTCGACATGCAATTCGACCGTGTTGCCATCAAGAGACGTTGAAAGAGGCGTTCTGTAGCGAACCTCAGCAACACCGCCGCCAGGATGGGACAAGTGCAGCGGGCTTGTCGTTTCCAAAGCACCGAAGCCGGTCACCGCATTTCGGTAAGCACTCGAAAAGTCGATGTCCTGAGCCTTAAAATTCGGCGTCGCTGCATTGGCGATGTTGGAGCTCAACATTTCCATGCGCTTCTGACGCAGCTGAAGAGCTGCACCGTGCGGCTGGAGAAATTTATCGAGAACGTTCATCGCTGCCTTTCCATCCCTTTTGGACAGCGAAATATCAGCAATTCTCATGCCAGAATTAATTTACTTTAAAATCAATAACTTATTGTATAAATAGCTGGGTGATCAATACGTCTTCGACGGGATTGATCCCAAGATCAGCGCGTAGCGTCTGATTGAGCCCTGCACGGAGATGATCGCTCAGCAATCGCAGGCCATCATCGGAGACGGCCTTATCATACGAGAAAATGGAAAGAAGCGCATCAACACGGGCCCTAAGTGGGAGGACACGCGCCTTTAGGCTGTCCTCTACTTTCGGCCCCTTCCGCGTCACGATTGTGACTTGAACGATAAAAACGCGTTTCTTTTCACGAAAATTGATAGTGAACTCTTCGCCAAGCGGGATATAGCGCTGGATAAAGGGGTCGGGGCCATCATCGGCTTGGGGCACCCTCACTGGGATATGGGCACGAGCAGCCATCTCAGCAGCCTTGCGGGCATCTTCGGCCTTCTGTTTCTCTATGACTTCAGAACGTTTGGCCCAGAAAAAGCCGCCAACGCCCCCAGCAGCAATCAAAAGGACAAGCCCAAGAGCCAGCGTAAAGGGGCTTTTGATTGCTGCGACAAGCGCGCCAAGGATCTTGCCAACCATCAGACCCAGCCACCGCCGCGTTTGCGAGGATCCGGTTCCATAATGCCACGAAACGCCATAGCGATCGCCTGATGGCTCTCGTTACGCGATTTACGATCCCTTTTGCGAAGGACAATGTCGCCATGCCGGTCGGGACCGCGCACATCATAACCTTCATATTTGCGGACCAATGTTTGGAGCGCTGCGAGAAACTGCTCTTCAGTCATGATGGATTGACCCAGAAACCCTCAGGCCAGCACTTCGCCTAAAGTACGGCGCTCTGCGAGGCTCATTGGCATGCGCGAAACAAAAGCGTAGCGTGACGCTGCGTAATGATGGACATAAACGGGTTCCATCGCAATCCGCGCATCGAGACGGGCTTGGGCAGGCACAGCTTCGGATGGAACGCCTTTCGGGGCGTAAAGTGCTCTTGGTTGAGACCAAGAACCAGGATCGTCCGCCATTGGCGGCCGCCCGGTTACAACAGGAAACGGAAGTTGTGCCCTTTGGCTCTGAGGCCGGAGCAGTGCAGCATCCCTTATTTCGGATGGGATTGACGTGGTCAGTGCATCGTCCGGCAAAGCCAATATGCGCTGGTCGCGATCCACCGTCCCCTGCGGCATTGCGCGCTGCGGGGTAAAAAGGCCGGGTGATAAAGACTGCCCCAGCATCGGAAGTGCTTCGATCGCCATAAAGAACGACCTGCTCCAACCGTCTTAAGAAGCCCTTAGACGGACGAACAAAGTCTAACGTATCTTTAAATGCTTGACCATAGCGCAGCATCGATGCGCCAAGTAGGCGACCTGACGATAAGTCAGGAGCAATGGCTTGAAACGCATTCACCATCAGCCACGCATCAGCGTTTCGATGGCTGAGCGGAGCATTTCAGAGCCGGTCTGCAAGGCCCGGGCATTGCCGTTATAGGCCTGCTGAGCCTGGATCATCCGCAGCATCTCAGCTGAGATGTCGACATTGGCCTCTTCGACCGCACCCTGCTTGATGTCGCCCATGCCATCGCGCGATGGCTGGTGATAGATGGCAGGGCCCGATTGATCTGTGACCTTAAGCTTGGCAGCACCCGTGCTGGCCAAAGCGGTCTCGTTGGTGAAACTCGCAACCGCCACCGCACCAGCGGGAATGAGTGCTCCCGTACTCGTGGCCACAGTAATCACGCCATTGGCGGCAACTGAGATGCTCCTTACCTTTGAAGCATCACCGCCAACGGCCGAGAGGATGTTCAGAGGCTTCGGCTGGTCGGTGACCATGGCACTCGTGCCAGAACCAACAATTCCAAAACCAAGCAATTGCGCACCGCTGCCATCGACGAGATCGCCTGAGGCATTCATAGTAAGACGGCCAGCACGTGAATAGGATACGTCCGGCACACCTTCTACATTAGGTTGCTGAAACGCAAAGAGGCCGCCGCCTAGAATAGCCAGATCGAGGGAGCTTCCGGTTTCCGTCAAGCTACCCTGCCCTGTCGACCTACGAATTTCGTTCGTCAAAGCGCCATGCCCAGCCTCGATATCGGGACGAGCCGAGGAGGATGAGGCCACAACATCGGTAAATTGTGCCACCGAGCGCTTGAAGCCAACAGTTTTAGCGTTCGCGAGGTTATTCGACACCACGCTCAGATCGCGTGATGCACCAACTAACCCTGTGAGCGATGTTCTCATCATGGCGAAGACTCCTTGTTGGGTCCCCTATCAGCAAGCCCTGTGCCAAACAGCTTGCTGCCACCCGAGCGCCCTACCGGATTGAAATGCAACAATAATTTAAGAAATTTCGGTTGGCCCTGAATTTGCTCTTCTCCGGTTAGTCAAGGAAAGCGCGCAGGGCCATGCATTCAAAACGTCGGTTCAAACTCTCGATGTTCATCATTCCCGCCACGTTATGCGGTTTTGCCGCCCTGCTCTGGTGGTCACCGCCCGCAGTGCCCTTTTCGGCGCTTTTCGATCCGATCGCATTCGCACTTGTGGCTGGCGGAACGGCCATCGTAGCCATTCTGCGTTCAGGTCCTGAAACTTTTTCCTATTCAATCCGCAGCTTAATGCAGCGCCATGAACCGGACGCGCTCAAGCAAGAGCAGCTTGCTGCCGAATTCACTGCTATGGCTGGCATTGCACGGCGGTCTGGATTGGTTGCGCTTGAATTTCACCCCGCCGAGGATCCCTTTACAGCACGCTGCCTCGCCCATCTTGTCGATGGCGCAGATGAAGAACGGCTCGCCGCTATTCTCGACCGCGAATTGATGGAGCTCGACGCCGCAAACACAAACGCCATCGATGCTTGGCAGGGTGTAGTCGACCTCGCGCCGGCAATCGGCCTCATCGGCACACTCATCGGACTTGTCGGCCTCCTCGGACAGCTTAACGATCCGCAGGCGATCGCGCCTGCGCTCGCCATCGCACTTCTTACCACGCTTTACGGCGCAGTGATCTCGAACATAATCGCTATTCCAGTTCTGGCCCGTCTGCGCCGCCTACTCGCCGCCGACTTCGATCATAAACTGATGATCGCCGAGGGCCTTAAAGCACTTGCACGCGGCGATGGACCTCGCCGCATGCGCGAAACGTTGATGCCTCTCTCAGCCACGACGCCGACGCTCACCCTCGTCAAAAATAGTGCACCATGAATATCCCCGCCCACATTGCCGCACGCGGCACACGCCGCTACATAACGGGGCGGCAGCAATCGACATGGCTCATTACGTTCGCCGATATGGCGATCCTCATGGTTGCATTCTTTGCCGTCATCATTTCGTTTTCTCACATAAATCCGAAGGACTTTACGAGCTTATCAGACGCCATGGGCGAGCGATTCGGCGGCAAGAAGTCCGGTAATACGCTTGTGGCTATCTTTCCAGAAACCCAGCCTACGATACTGCCACCTGCCGATCTCGACCTACCGCAAGAACAGACAGCATCAATCCCTATACATGAGCCAGCAATGCATAACGCTGTTGGCGAAGCGGTACTCGCCGACCTTGTGAAGCAGTTCGAGCCGCTGCTTGCCAATGCCGCTATCCAAATGCAGCAATCGCCACAGCGCATCGTCATTACGCTCGGTGCTGCCGGTTTTTTTCAGTCGGGTTCAGCTGAGCTTGACCAAAAAGCAGTTGAGGCGCTGACGCGCATGGGCCAGATCGCCGGCACCGCACCTATTGAAGTGACAGTCGAAGGACATGCGGATTCAAAACCGATATCAAGCGGCCGCTATCGTAATAATTGGGAGCTTGCTGCGGCGCGCTCAGCAACAGTGCTGAAAATTCTTGCCGAGACATCGGGACTTCCGGCAGGCTCATTCAAGATCGTCAGCTATGGAGCTTCGCGGCCTGCAGCTCTTGAAACTGATACAGCCATGCAGGCACGTAATCGTCGCGTCGATATTGAGATCCGTTATCGCTGATCGGCTGAAGACGCAGGACGCGCTAACAGAATGGCATGGTCGTACGACAAAAAAACAGCTATTTCAAGACGTATTGAAGAGAATAATCTAATAAATCAATCGTCCTGTAACCATTCGCGCAGTTGAGCCAATGCAGCCTTCTTGATCTGCGAAACGCGGCCTACTGTAATATCGAGCACTTCGGCGATTTCTTCCAAGTTGAGCTCTTCCACGTAGTAGAGTTGTAAAACCATAGCGTCGCGCTCTTTAAGGCGCTTCAGATTGGCCACTAAACGTTGCTTTAGTTGATCCGCAGCAAAGGCACTTTCCGGTGTATGACCAGGGTCAATGAACCAGGCTGAGTGGTCATCATAAACCTCTTCCAGCGATTTGTCTGGTGCCACCGTGATTTGGCTCCGCCATTGCACTAACTCGGTTGTTGTAATCCCAAGCTTTGCAGCCACGAGAGCTGGATCTGAAACATCCCCAGCTTCCGCTGCAACCTGTTTTTCAGCCGATACGATCTTGTCACGCCGCTGGACAGCATTGCGTGTCAAACTGAGATTGTTCCGAACATGGTCGATGAGAGTTCCACGGATACGCATGATGGCATAGCTGCCGAACGTCGCATCGCCGCGATCTTCGAAACGCTGGGCGGCTTCGACCAAGGCAAGCATTGCAATCTGCATCATGTCTTCAATATCGAAAAGATCACGAGCCCGTCCATGAACCTGCCAAGCGATTTTCCTCGCCAATGGCATATGCGAACGGACGCGTTCGCTCACAATCAACTGGTCGCTGGCCTGAGCGGTATAGGCGCGCAATCCGGACATGTCAGCCGCCTTCCTTTGCAGCAGTTGTAAACATTTCGGCTGCCCCTTCATCAACGGGCGTCGCATGCGGACCCGTCATACGTTTTGCCAAAGACTCGAGCGCACGTGCGGAGCGCGATTGTGGAGCAGACATTACCACAGGGCTACATGCACCAATACTTTTCAGCATCTGCGCATCTTCGGGAATGCTGCCTACATGATACAGATTACAGGTCAGAAACTTTGCCGCAATCGCCTTGAAACGGCGGAAGACGTCTTCGCCATGGGCATCGTCGCGGACACGATTGACGACAATATCAAAATGATTGACGCTGGCCGTCTGATGCAAAACCTTGATACAGGCATAGGCATCGATGAAGGCTGCCGGTTCACCCACCACGACGATTAGCTTGCGGTTGGCGGCACTGACGAAGTCAACAACATTCGATTCAATGCCAGCTGGTGTGTCGATGATCAGGTAATCTGCGACCGGGGCAAGCTCATCGAAGGATTTGACGATCTGATGCCGTAATTCGTGCGACAGATCCATCAACTCCGCGAGGCCGTTACCTCCCGCGATCAATTTAACGCCGAGAGGACCCTCGGTCGCAATGTCAGCAAGGGAAACTTGCTCGCCGAGCGCATCGACAACCGTTTTCTTGGGATGTGAGCCCATGACGATGTGAGCATTCGCGAGTGCGAGGTCAGCATCAAACATTGCGACCTTATGCCCAGCACGCTGCAGAGCGAGCGCCAAATTAACTGAAATGTTGGTTTTACCAACACCACCTTTGCCGCTCGAGACAGCAATCTTGTAGGGACGCTTGGAGAGTGTGCTGATCAATTCAGTGTCTCCTTCGCTGCGCCGGGAAGGCTTCCACGGATCAAGCGCTCCAGCATTTCTATATCTGGCTCGATCACACCCTTGAGCAGATGTGAGCTTGACGACAAGAAAGCCACAGGCGCTGAGCGCAGTGCAAGGAGGCTGACTGTACTGAGAGTCAGCCGCATTTCATTCAACTTTGTCAATGCAATCCCATCGAGCGTAGGATAGCGATCCAAAAGATCTTCCACCGCTTCGGTGCAGAGATTGGACGGCACGACGCCGCAGCGCACGAGCGATGCCATGTCCGGTGCATTATCGTTGAGAATATCAAGGAGATCGGATGCCTGTTCGAAATCGCTTGGCATGTTAACGAAGATCGAAACCTGTCGACCCGTCGAGCGCGCAAATTCAGTTAGCGTTGCTGGGCGCTCGATATCGATCACTGGCACGTCAAGAATGCGGGCAAAGCTGCGCATCTGTTCCGATGAGGCAAGGCGATCATTGTCAGCGTTGACGAAGGTAATGCGCTCCTCTGGACGGTTCATGCGCAGACGTGCAGCAAGTTGTGCCAGGAGCGTCGTCTTGCCTGAGCCTGATGGGCCAAGCGTTACGACAACGCGGCCACCTTCCGAGCCGAGCAAGGGTTCCTTACATTGCATACGCTTAGCCAAGAAGGCTGCAAACTTCTGATCAGAATGATCGCCACCAACCGCTCCGGCTTGCGCCAGAAAAACTGAGATGAGTGCAGGCGAGGCACCGGCCGAACGCAATCCACTCACCATGAGATCGGAGGACAGCAGCGCCTTGATTTCGGAGAGCGATTTTTCGAGGCCTTCGATCCGTGGGTCGACAAGAGGTTGGGCAACAGCCGCTGCCTGCGGGCGAGCGGCCGATGCCGCAACACGCGGCTTCGGCGCACTGGCATTGCGCTTCTTTTCGAGAAGAGCTGCGAATTCTTCGGCGCGCGCTTTGGACGAACCGGCTGCGGCACGCGCTCCACCCGCTTCAACCTCATTTACCGCGTCGCCGCGACTTGCGATGATTTCAATTCCATCGCGCACTTGGCGGGTCGAGATGATGACAGCGTCCGCGCCCAATTCGCGCGTCACCTTGGCCATGGCCTCGACACTGTCTTCACCGACGATTCGGACACAATGCATCATGGCGTTTCACTCACTAATCGGTTGCGCCAATGACGGCGGCGACGTTGATACGTTTTGATTCGGGAATTTCGCGATAGGAGAGCACGAGCGCATCGGGCACGCCCTGACGCACCAATGCCGAAAGATCGCGGCGCAGGATCGGTGCTGTCACGATGACAAGTGTCTTACCCTCATCTGCAAAGAGTTTGCTTTGGTCTTGGAACGATTCGAGAAGCTTTCGGCCGAGGCCTGGCTCAATCATGCCGGAATCACGGCCGCCTGCGCGTGCATTTTGAACGATGATTTGCTCAAGACCGGAGTCAAGCGTGACAACGGACAGCGCTTCCTTTGGATTGGAGACGCGCTGAACTATCACAGGCGCGAGTGCAATGCGGGCCGCTTCGACGAGATCTTCGATTTCGCGCCCTTTCGAGCCTGCGAGCGCTTCGAGAATCCGTTGTAGATCCGTGATGGTAATCTGCTCTGCCACCAGCGCCTTGAGAACCTGCGTGATCTGGGCAAGCGTGACGACCTTCGGCACAAGTCCGGACACGAGGTTCGGTGCTGTCTTCGAAACATGATCAAGCAGCGCTTGCACATCGTCCTGGCCGAGCAAGTCGCTAGCGTGGCGTAATAGTAATTGATTGAGATGCGTGGCGATCACGGTGGACGGATCGACAACAGTGTAACCGGATGCCTGCGCACGTGGGCGCTCGTTTTTGTCAATCCACACCGCATCGAGACCAAAGGTTGGATCTTTCACTTGCTCGCCCGGCAGCACAACATTGCTGGAGCTACCCTGAATGGCGAGCATCTTACCGGTGGCAATCGCGTCCTCTGCAACGATGACGCCGGCAATGGTAATGCGGTACGCGTTCGGCTGAAGCGACAGATTATCACGGACGCGGATGGCTGGAATTATGAAACCAAGATCACGTGAAGCCTGTTTACGGATGCCCGTGATCCTCGGAACAAGCGCATTATTACCTGCCTCCTCGACAAGAGGAATGAGGCCATAGCCGACCTCGAGCATCAGCGGTGCACGCATGGATACGTCTTCAAGCGATAGCTTGTCATCCGCTTCGCCCGCGTCGCTTTCGATGGCTGCCGCATCCGCGGTAGGAACGGTCGCATCCGCCGCTTTCAACTTATTGCCATACCATCCCGCTGCTGCAGCAAGACCACCGGCAGCGAGGAACAGCATCATAGGCATACCAGGAATGATACCAAACAGCGCAATGATGCCAGCCACAGGATACCAAGCACGCCCGCCGCCAAGCTGCAGCATCACGCGATCGGTCAAATCATGGGCAGACGAGTCGCGCGTCACGATGATAGCTGTTGCGAGAGACAGCAACAGAGACGGGATTTGGGCAACGAGACCGTCGCCGATCGTCAGCGTGATGTAAATCTGCGCCGCCTTACCGAGCGTCATGTTGTACTTGACCATGCCAATGATGAGGCCGCCGATGATGTTGATCGCAAGGATCAGTAAGCCGGCAATGGCATCGCCCTTCACGAATTTGGTTGCACCATCCATCGAACCGTAAAAATCGGCTTCGCGCGACACTTCTTCTCGGCGGCGCTTGGCTTCTTCAGGTGTCAAAAGACCGGCATTGAGTTCGGCGTCGATTGCCATCTGCTTACCTGGCATCGCGTCGAGCGTGAAGCGAGCCGAGACTTCCGAAACGCGACCGGTACCTTTCACGATCACGGCCAGGTTGATGATGATGAGGATCAGGAAGACCAGAAGACCAATGACGAAATTGCCGCCAATGATGAACTCACCGAACGATTTGATCACCTGACCGGCTGCATCTGTGCCCTTGTGCCCATCTGTCAGAACAACGCGGGTCGAGGCGACGTTCAGTGAAAGGCGCAGGATCGTTGCGAACAGAAGAATAGTCGGGAACGAGGAGAAATCGAGCGGACGATAGGTGTTGAGGCTCACCATGAGAATGACGAGCGAAAGCACGATGTTAAATGTAAAAAAAACGTCGAGCAGCGTCGCTGGGACCGGCACGACCATCATCAAGATTAGCGCGATCATGGCCAAGGGCATGACGAGGGTACGCGAGTTCGCCCCAAAACCACCCTGTCGAGTTATCGCCGCTGTATCGGACACTCTTTTTTGCTCCTGTCGGATTTCCGTCGTCTTCCACCCGTCTTGTCTGAATTTCGACGGAAAAAGACCGAGAAACCTCGTTCGGGAACATCTTTGCAACGAACATGCCAGCGATTTTGGAGGCGGCACACTTCTTGCTGACCTCATTCACGCAACGGTTCGAAAGGACTTCTCCGTGCGTAAATTCGTTCCTGTAATGGCTCTTTCGCTGCTAGCAGGCGGCTGCGTCTCGATGGGTGGGGCGGTCCCGGTGGATGCCGATAGCAATCCAGTCTCGCTGCGAGGCACGGGCTATGCCACCATTTCGGTGCAGCCAGGCCGGACCGCCAACCAAAAGCAGATCATCGCGATCCGTGCCGCCAAGATCTCCGCCATGCGTGATCTTGCCGAGAAAATCTACGGAGCCCAAA
>Ga0214917_10002034_pt1 | contig 25243 bp, 18 predicted proteins | sample LL_1208_BB_MetaG_FD_177983 | JGI IMG/M metagenome (GOLD analysis project Ga0214917, IMG submission 177983) | Freshwater microbial communities from Lake Lanier, Atlanta, Georgia, United States - LL_1208_BB | ecosystem: Environmental > Aquatic > Freshwater > Lake | place: USA: Georgia | collected...
CCGCTCATTCTCCCCTCGGTCAAGAGGCCTCACCGTGTGCCGTTCACTCCTTCGCTTCCCGTCCATCGCATCACTTCTGGTCATGCAGGCTCTCATGGCGACCGTCGCATCAGCCCAGCCTGCGGACGGCCGCGGCCGCGGGATGATGATGGGAGCGATGATGTCTCAGGCCGCCCTGCTGCGGCAGGAGGCCGTGCAGGCGGAACTGGGCGTCACCGCCGACCAAAAATCCAAGCTCACGACGGTCCTGCCCGATCGCGGACCGGCAGGTGGTAATTTCCGTGACATGAGCGACGAGGATCGCCGGAAGTGGATGGAGGAGCGTCGTGTCCATCAGGTGGAGGATGACCAGAAGATCGCCGCCCTTCTCGAGCCGCGACAGCTGGATCGGCTCAAGCAGATTCGCGTCCAGGCCCTCGGCGCCAGGGCCCTCATGGACGATGTGATCGGGAAGGAGATCGGCGTGACCGAGGAGCAGGCGAAGAGCCTCCGCGAGGCGATGGAGGCAATGCGTGGCCAGGGCGGCGGCAATCCTCTCCAGATGCGGCAGGAGATGTATCAAAAGGCCGTGGAGATGCTCTCGGCCGAGCAAAAGGCGAAATTCGAGGAACTGCGGGGGCCGGCGTTCGATCTGTCGAAGCTGCAGATGCGTGGCCCGGGCGGCGGGCGGCCCGGCGGTGGCAACTGACTGCTAGGGAGCGTGGCCGCAGCCGCAGGGATGCTTGTTGGCGGTGACGCGTCAGGGGCCCGAGGTGACGGCCGCCTGGGCACATGAGAGCCCCCATTCATTTCGGCTGCTTCTTGCCCCGAAACGAACCCTCGAAAGAGTTCCCTAAATCGGACCCTGCACCTGCACGCAAGGGCCGAATAGCGACGCAAGGGTCGACACTGCCCGAAACAAGAACCGCGGTATTCGTCGGGAATTCCGCTGGTTGCGTCCGGGTGCGTCTCCCTGCGGAAACGCCGAAAAGAAGTGAATACCCCCGGCAGGGATCGAACCTGCGACCTACGGTTTAGGAAACCGTCGCTCTATCCACTGAGCTACGAGGGCGGGCCACCGACGTGACGCATCCGCGGAAACAAACGCCTGAAAACAAGACGCTTCCTCGCGGCATCTTACGGTGACGGCCACGCGGCAGCAAGGATTCCAGGGATTCCCCGCACGCCCACTCCCTGCACGCACGCCCCTGCAGAAGCACACTGCAGACGCCCCCGGCAGAGGATCGTGCACAGCGACTCACTCGGGCCTGCGACGCCTGCGCTCCCGCCGCCGCTTCCGCTTCTCCTCGACCTCGTCGATCGCGGCTTGGGCCACCCGACACATCGCGTCGTGGGCCTCCTCCCTCGTCGCCACGCCCATCGACACAAGCAGCGTGAGCCATCCCGCTTCATAGTCGTGTAATCGATTTTTCGCCGGACCATTCATCTCGCGCTCCTTATCCCGTGATGCTCCCGTGTGCCGCTCGTCCGGTTCTCCGCAACTGCGGCCTCGGCGGAACTATGCACCGGTATTCTTCGGGGACGGACGGTCATCCTTGGTCCGACTCCCGGCCCGACCGTCGGTCCGGCCCTGAGGCAGACCACTGGCCCGACCCATGCCCAGATCCGCTCCCGGCACGATCAGCCGAGGCCCGCGCAGCCGCCCATGCCGCACTGCGGCCGACCACAGCCCGCCCCCGCGCCGTCATCCCCGCCGCCGCCCGCCACGTGGCCGCTGACGACGCTCAGAAGCTTCGTGAGCCTGGTGCTGTGGCAGTGCGGACACTCCGGAGTCTCGCTGCCGCGCACGAGGAGTTCGATTTTCCGGCCGCACTTCTCGCAGGAATATTCATACAGCGGCATCGCATCGTCTCCACTCGCGTGGCCGTCGCTCTCCCCGACGGCCTCCCGCTCGCCCGCCATTCTACCACCCCCGTCACACTGTCCCGACAAGCATGACGGCGGCCGTGGGCTCCAACGCAGCCACCGACGACCGCACGATGCGACGACCGGCGCGCGGATATGGGCGACGCGGGCAGTGAGGGAGGCACGCCCGCCAGCTTCTGTCGGGGAGTGCATTGTGGGTTCGGTCAGCCTGCCCTATCCCATCTTCCGATCCGCTCGTTCCCGAACCACCTTTCCCCCGCCGGAGTTTCGCGTGTCCATGGCCGTCCATCCCCTCGTCCGTCTGCGCCGCTGCTCGACCGCAATCCTCCTCGCCCTCGTCGCCGTCGCCTCGGGCCTGCACGCCTCCGGAGCCGAGCCGAAGCGTCAGCCCAACATCCTCGTGATCTGGGGCGACGACATCGGGCAGTTCAACGTCGGGGCCTACAACCTCGGCATGATGGGCTACAAGACGCCCAACATCGACCGCATCGCCCGCGAAGGCGGGCTGTTCACCGACTGGTACGGTCAACAGAGCTGCACCGCCGGCCGGGCCGCCTTCATCACCGGCCAGTCGCCGATCCGCACCGGCCTCACGAAGGTGGGCCTCCCCGGCGCGCCCGAGGGGATGAAGACGGAGGATCCGACGATCGCCACGCTCCTGCGGGCCCGCGGGTACGCGACCGGGCAGTTCGGCAAGAACCACCTCGGCGACCGTGACGAGATGCTGCCCACGAACCACGGCTTCGACGAGTTCTTCGGCAACCTCTACCACCTCAACGCCGAGGAGGAGCCGGAACACCCCGACTATCCGAAGAACCCCGAATTCAAGAAGCGGTTCGGGCCGCGCGGCGTGATCCACTCGTTCGCCGACGGCAGGATCACCGACACCGGGCCGCTCACCCGCGCGCGGATGGAGACCATCGACGAGGAGGTCAATGCGAAGACGTTCGCCTTCATGGAGAAGGCGAAGCAGTCGGGCAAGCCGTTCTTCGTGTGGTGGAACTCCACGAAGATGCACATCTTCACGCACCTCAAGCAGGGCGTGGCCGGCAAGACCGGGCTCGGCATCTACGCCGACGGCATGGTGGAGCACGACCGGCAGGTGGGCGAGGTGCTGGCGAAGCTCGACGAGCTGGGGCTGGCCGACGACACGATCGTGATGTACTCGACCGACAACGGTGCCGAGGCCTTCACCTGGCCCGACGGCGGGACGACGATGTTCCGCGGTGAGAAGAACACGCAGTGGGAGGGGGGCTATCGCGTGCCCTGCGCGATCCGCTGGCCCGGCGTGATCAAGCCGGGCACCGTGATCAACGAGATCGGCGCCCACGAGGACATGCTGGCGACGCTCTGCGCGGCGGCCGGCGACACGACCGCCAAGGAGGAGCTGATGAAGGGCCGCCGCATCGGCGACCGCACCTACAAGGTGCACCTCGACGGCCACGACCTCGGCCCGGCGTTGCGGGGCGAGGCTCCCTGGCCGAGGAGGGACTTCATCTACTGGACCGACGACGGCAGCGTGGCGGCGCTGCGCTACGAAAACTGGAAGGTGACCTTCCTCGAGCAGCGAGCGCACGGGATGCACGTCTGGCAGCAGCCCTTCGTGGAGCTGCGGGCCCCCACGCTCGTCAACCTGCGGATGGATCCCTTCGAACTCGCCCAGGACATCGGCATGGATTACCAGCGTTGGTACCTCGAGCACATGTTCGCCATCGCGCCCGCCGCGGCCCACGTGGGCCAGTGGCTGCAGAGCTTCCGGGAATTTCCGCCGCGGCAGAAGCCGGGCAGCTTCAACCTGCAGCGGGTGATGGAGGCCGTCACGGCTCCTGCTGGCACGGGCCGCTGACGCGGGGGTCGCGGGTCGGCGCCGCAGGACGCCCGGACGATGGCGCCGCGGGACGCCCGGACGATCAGGCCCGGGCCCGCGTCAACGTCTGCGACGGCATTTCGCCGAAGTGATCGCGGTAGCGGCCGGCGAAGCGGCCGAACTCCCAGATGCCGTGGCCGACGAGCACGTCGGCCACGGTCGCGTGCCCGGCCACCCCCGACGAGAGCGCGCGCCGCACCGCGTGCAGCTCCCGCAGCATGAGGTACTTCTTCGGCGGCACACCGAGCGTCTCCTGGAACGTCCGCAGGAGCGTGCGGTCGTTGACCCCGATCCGACGGGCGAGGCCCGACGCCGTCGGCAGCGACGGCGAGGCGTCGATCACGTCCATCGCCCGGCGGATGATCGTCGTCCGATCGAGCCTGGGGCGGCCGATCGCGGGCCGATCGACGGCCGCCGGCGTGGCGGCGAGACAGGCCTCCGCAGCCGCGACGAGCTCCCGGCCCGCGGCCCGATGGGCCGCGGTGCCCGACGGACGATCGAGCAGGCTCGCGGCGATCTGCCGCACCATCCGGCCGAGCCCGCGGACCGCCCCGGGGCGGCAGACCACCCTCTGGCTCGCTGCCCCGGCCGCGACGGAACGGCTCTCGGGCAGCGCGATCGAACACCATTCGTGAGCCTGGCGGTGGACGCGGATGCTGAAATCGGCACCGCGCGGGATGAGCAGGAGCGAGTCGTCGTCGAGCGGCACGCCGTTGGCGACGTGTTCGCGGGCGTGCGTCAGCGGCACGAAGAGGGTCGGCCCGGAGTGCGTGTTGCCGCCGTAGCAGAGGTTGCCGCCCCCTTCCGACGCCACCTGGAGCACGACCCCGCCGAGGTCGAGGATGCCCAGCGACCAGGCGGGCGTCTCGACGACGTCGCAGACCAGCCGGAGGTGCGCGCCGCTGACGGCGTCTCCCCAGGCGTCGAAGTCGTCGAAGGTCAGCATCGATGCGGTGTCTCGTGAAGGCGCGGCGAACGTTGGCCAGAATACGGCCGCCACGGCGGCCGCGGCAATCGCGCCGGCGCGGCGGCGGCCCGGGGCCCGCCGCCGCGGCGTTCGACTCAATGTCGCCAGCCGACGCCCAGGTTCGTGAAGAATGCCGGCGATGTCTCGTTGAGGCCCCAGCCGAACCGCAGGCCGATCTCCAGGTTCTCGGTCGCCAGCACGTGGCCGCCGAGGCTCGCGCACTGGAAATTGATCGGGATCTCCTTGCCGGTGGAGAAAATCCCGAAGTATTCCGCATGGACGTTCCAGCGTTCGCCGATCGGAACCTTGACGACGCTCGACGGAGCCCACTGGCTGAACGAGTCGCGCTTCTCGAAGCCGGTGCCGTACCGCATCGCCGACGTCCACTCCCAGCCGTTGGCGAACCTCCAGCCGAAGGACTCACCGGCGACGAGCGTCGACTGGTTCGACGGGCCGGACACGGGGGTGTAGCCCTGGAGCACGGCGGCCGACCTCGGCAGCCAGCCCTGCTGCTCGCTCGTCTCGACCTTCGCGCCGTAAAGAATGCGGCTCTCGTCTTCGGTCTCGATGTCCTCGCCGCCGACCTCGCTGCCCGTCACGGTTCCCGGGCCGCCGGCCTCGTAGTTGAAGCCCAGCCGCAGCTCGACTTTTTCGCCCACGCCCCGGCGCAGCAGCAGCTCCGGGAAGCTGTGGGCCGCCGGCCCGCCTTGATTGTCGATGAACGAGTACGACGCCTCGAGGATCGACGTGTGAGCCCCGGTCGTCGTGGGCGCGAACGTGAACGAGTCGCGGTCGGTCTCGAGTTCGCGGCGACCCCCCGGCTCTTCCTGCGAGGCAAGCTCTCCCTGCGCGGCTGACTCTCCCTGCACGGCAGGCTCGCGCTGAATGGCAGGCTCACGCTGGGCCCGGGCCTCGCCGCCGCCGGCCGCTCCCACGACGACCGCCACGAGACATCCGGCGATCCGTCCGATGATGCCCCCGTGGCCGGCGCGCTGCGGCACGGCTTCAGAACGCTGCGGCAGGATGGGCATCGCGGCCTCGACGGACGTCTGGATGCTTCGGCCACCGCACACAGCCCCGTCTGCCGCTTCCCCACGGCGGACCCTCGCCGATTCCCCACGGCGGACCCTCGCCTCTCGCCTAGGTCGGACCGGGCATCGTCGCCATCGGCCGCTTTGTGGCAGCGGCTTGAGCCTGCCAGCCCACGGCCCGGTGCTTTGTCGGAGAACGCACAGAACCTGGGCGATCCATGCTGCATCGGTGGCCGCGCGCCGCTCGATCGCCGTGCCGTCGCCGCACGCGAGGCGGCCGTGGCCCGGCTGTCTGCCCCGCGTCCGCGGCCCCACGCGGGCTTCTGCAGGGCGGTTTCCGGGAAACTAGACTCGCGGCGGGAGCGCCCGCGCGGGCGCGTGTCCGTTCCCTGCCGTCCGCCGAAGCCATGAGACTGCCCGTCCTGATCGCCTGCGTGTCGATCTTCCTGCACGCCGGCGTCCGCCCCGCATCGGCGATCGATCTCGAGACGATCTCCCTCCCCACGACGCTCCGGATCGGGGACCCGGCCCCGGACATCGGCGCCGCCGACTGGATCCATCCCGGCACCGAGCGGCCAGCGCAGCCGCTCGAGAGATTCCGGCCCGGCACCATCTACGTGATCGAGTTCTGGGCGACCTGGTGCCCGCACAGCCGCGAGGCGATCCCGCTCCTCGCCGGCCTGCAGAAGAAGCACCGGCGCGATGTCGCCATCCTCGCCATCGGCGTCGACTCGGCCGACGAGCTGCGCGGCTTCCTTACCGACGGCGATCCCGACGTGCGAGCCCTGGCCGAGGAGGCGGGAACCTTCTGCATCGCGGCCGATCCGCGCGGAGCGGTGTACGAGTCATACATGGTCGCCTTCATGGAGGCCGAACTGCCGACGGCCTTCATCGTGGGGCGGTCCGGTCTCATCGAGTGGGTCGGCCATCCTCTCCAGATCGAGGAGCCGCTGACGAAAATCGTCGCTGGCGGCTGGGATCGGCCGGCATTCGCGAAGGAGTGGACGCGGCGACAGGCGCCGAAACGCACGGTCGATCTGGCGCTGCGGCTCATCGCCGCGGACGCCGCCGACGAGGCTGCCGCCGCCCTCGACGCATTCGCGGCGGACCCGGAGACCACACCCGAGGGTCTCAACGAGTTCGCCTGGACGGTGGTGCTGCAGTCGGTCTACGGCCGCCTGCCCGACCTCCTCCTCGATGCGGCCCAGCGGGCGGCGGCACAGAGCGTGGCGCGACGGCCCACCGACGGCAACGCGCTCGACACGCTCGCCCACGTGCTGGCGGTGCGGGGCCGTCTCGACGAGGCGATCGCCACCCAGAAGAAGGCGGTCGATCTCGGCGGCACCGAAGCCGACACGTTCCGCGTTTACCTGCGGCAGCTCGAGGCCGGCAGGCGCTGACGGCCGCGATGGCGATCGTGATCGCGCCGACTGCCGCCGCGCGTGCGACGGCAGACCCGTTCCACGGTCTGCTAGCCCTCGCGAAACATGATCTCGACGCGCTGCCGCTCCCGGTCGATCTGCTCGGCCGTGGCGCCGAGCCGTTCGAGGATCCGGACGGTGAACGCGAGGGCCACCTCCCCCTCGGCCGCGAACGCGTCCTCCGCACCCGCGTGATGGAGCTTCGAAAGCTGGTGGATGTACTGTGTCCGGGCGAGCACGTGGATCCGGGGGTTGAGCTCCTTCGCCCGCCGGATGATCTCCTGGTCGAGCGTGCCCGCTCCCGACGTGAGGACGAGGTACGACGCCCGGGTCACCCCGGCGTCCACGAGCACGTCCGGCCGGCTCGCGTCGCCGTAGAGCGCCCGCACGTCGAAGACCGCCAGGCGGCGCACCGTGTCGAGGTTCAGCTCGATCACCGTGGGCTCGATGCCGTTGTCGAGCAGCAGCTCCGTGACGGTCTGGCCGATCGGGCCGTAGCCGACGACGATCGCCCGCCGGCTGGGCTCCGGGGCGGCGGTCGGCGTCTCCTCCCCGGAGGCCGCGGTCACGGGGAGCCGGCGGGCGAGCCACTGCTCGACGGCCCCGATGCTGCGGTAGAGGAGCGGGTTGAGCGTGATCGACACGATCGCCGTCGCCACGAGGGCGTTCACGGCGTCGGCCGGCATCACGCCCAGCCGCCCGCCGAGGGAGGCGAGGATGAAGGAGAACTCGCCGATCTGCGCGAGCGCCGCCGCCACGGGAAGGGCGACCCGCCGCGGGTAGCCGAGGCCGAGGACGATGACGAGCGCCGCGACCGGCTTGGCCACCAACACGATGGCGAGACCGGCCGCGATCGCCCCCGGCGATCGGATGGCGGCGATCGGGTCGAAGAGCATGCCGACCGAGACGAAGAAGAGCACGGCGAAGGCGTCGCGCATCGGCAGGGCGTCGGAGGCGGCCCGCATGCCGAACTCGCTGCGGCCCACCACCATGCCCGCGAGGAACGCGCCGAGCGCCATCGACGCGCCGCAGACCCTCGCCAGGCCCACGGCGATTCCCAGGGCCAGCACCAGCACGGCGAGCGTGAACAGTTCACGCGACTGCGTGGCGGCGACCCTCTCCATGATCCAGGGAACGCATCGCCCCCCGATGACCACGGTCGTCACCACCAGGCCCGCCATCTTGGCCGCCGCGACGAGGACGGCGCCGGCGATGCCCGCGGGTGTCGCCGCCTCGCCGCCGGCCAGCGCCGGAAGCATCACGAGCGCGACGACCGTGAGCAGATCCTCGACCACGAGCCACCCGATGGCGATGTGTCCGGCCCGCGTGTGGATGTCGTTGTGGTCGGAGAGCACCCGGACCAGCACCACGGTGCTCGCCACCGCGACGGCACCGCCGAACAGGGCCGCGGTCGTCCATTCCCAGCCCAGCATCCGTCCGGCGATCGTTCCCATCAGCGTGGCGACGCCGCTCTGCACGAGGGCTCCCGGGATGGCGACGCGGCGGACGGCGAGCAGTTCCTGGAAGTGGAAGTGCAGCCCCACCCCGAACATCAGCAGGATCACGCCGATTTCGGCAAACTGCTCCGCGATCGCCCGATCGGCCTGGAAGCCGGGCGTCGCTGGACCGACCACGACGCCCGCGAGGAGATAGCCCACGATGGGCGAGAGCCGCAGCTGATGCGTGATCAGCCCGAGCACCAGCGCGGCCGTGAGGCCGCCGGTGAGCGTCAGGATGAGGTCGACCTCGCGCATGGGACGATCACGGGCCGCAGCGGTCGACTTCGTGGACCGTCTTTGTCGATCGCCATGCGACTGGTGGGGGCATGGATGACTTTTTCCACAGACAGCTAGTAGCTCACGAGCGACCCGATGGGGCCGCCGCCCGACAGCGCCTCGGGCGGCACGTGCGACGACGGGGCGACGTGGATCACCGGGTCCTTCCGCCGCCAGCCGGCCACCAGCCAGCCGTCCTTCCGGGCGACGAGCTGGTTCATCGGCAGCGGTCCCGCCGCCGCGAGCTCGCCCTGCAGCTGCAGATCCGGAACGTCGATCTCCTTCTCGAGCACCGCGTCGAGCCGCCGGTTCAGCCGCCGCCGGGCGGTCCTCTGGGCAAGGTTCAGCTCCTTCTTCGCCCCCGGCTCCGCGCCCGCCGGCTCGATGTCGATGATGCCCTGGCGGACCAGCCGCCAGCCGGTCGGCGTCCGCTCCGACGCGTAGGTCGCGGTGATGTCCATCGCCGGAAAGTCCCGGTCGCCGGAGACGAACTTGTCACCCCGCACCAGCAGCTTCACGCGGCCGTCGTCGACCGTGACCGAGATCGGCCGATACTTCGCGAACGTGATCGCCCAGGGCTTCTGCTCGTCGTCGTCGCCATCGGTGTTGTCCTGCAGCGTCTGCGGCATCTTGACGTTGCGATCCTTGGCGAGCTTCTCGGCGTCGGCCTGGGTGACCGTGCGGCCGCCGAACTTCTGCTCGAGGATGTTGTTGATCGCGGACTGATGGATCCGGGCCGTGAGGACGTTCCCGGCGTCGCCGGCGGGCGGGGACGTCGCGGCGGCGAGCTGTCCGGCGACCGCCTTGCGGGCGACCACCCGCAGGGTGTCGTCGGTGGTGTGCATGTGGAACGACTCGGGGAAGAGGCCCTGCTTCTCGAGCGGGCCGCGGAGCCTGTCGCGGAGCTGCCCGCGGATCTGCTGCACGGCCGGCTCGGTCTGCTGCGTGAACTCGCGGCCGAGCCGGTCGCGGGCCTTGCCCTCCGCGATCGCCTCGGCCTGCGGCCGCGTCTCGGCGATGCGGCGGCTGGCGATCTTGCGGATCATCCGCTTGCCGATCGGGGCGCTGATGCCGATGCCGGTGGTCTGCGAGTCGGTCGAGGCCGACACGGCCACCGGGTCGGCCTGCACGACGTCGCCGTCGATCGTGATCCGCCGGCGGGCCGAGAGCGCGGTGTAGCCACGGCTGCAGACGGTGACCGGCCCCTGCGAGCCGCGCGTGTCCGACACGTTGCAGGCATCGAACACGAGGGCGAGCACCGCGCGGTTCGGCGACGGCACGAAGTCGAGACGCACGGTGCCGGTGGTCCTGCCGGTGCCGAAGATCCGCGTGCCGAGCACGACGTCGCGGATCGGCGCCACCTGGTCCACCGGACGGTTCACGGCGGAGGCGAGCAGCTCCTCGCGGACCTCCAGCTCGATGTTCGGGCGGGCGAGAGCGCCGCGGACGCCGGCGACGAGGCCGGCCGCCTGGCCGGAGGCGACGAGCTGGTCGAGCCGTTCGGACACCGGCGCGAGCGGCTCGATGCGGCCCGACGCCGATGCGGAAAGCAACGCGGAGGCGATGTCGTCGAGCCGACGATCGAGCCGACGGCCGCCGGCGGGCGTGCCGGCGGCGGCCAGTTCCTCGTACCGTGTCACCGCGGCGCGGACCGCCGCGAACTGCGGCATGTCGAGGCCGTTCTCGTCGGCGGAGAGGCGGTCCCGCAGGTCGGCCAGCGCGGTGGCGTCGGCGGCGGCGCCGCTGCCGGCCTGCTGCTCCAGCCGCGGCCAGTCGAGGTATTTCCGCCAGTCCGCGCCGCTGGGGCTGCGGGCGAGCAGCTGATCGAGGGGCTTGAGCGCCGTCCGCAGGTTCGCCGCCGCCGCGTCGAGCGCCGCCGTGCCGGCGGGCTTCGCGGTGCCGGTCGCGACCATGGCATCACGCGCCAGCCGTTCGAACGCCGAGTCCTCGGCCCGGCACGCCATCGCCCCGGAGCCGAGCACCACGAGAACGACTACAGAACGACCGACGAGGCCTGGCACGCGAATCATCGGAGCCCTCGGGGCTGAAGTGGCGAAATGAGTAAACTGCGAAGAGTCTAGCGGCTTTCCGTCGCGAGCCATACAGCAGTCTCGGTGGCTGTCGCAGCCGCTTCGCACGTGCACGCACGGCCGAAAGAACCGCGAAAAACAGCGGCGATTCCGGTCCGTATGCCAGCGTCGTAGACTTGGACAGCCCCGGCTCGAGGCCTCCGCCACTGCCGGCGGCACCATGGGAAGAGCGGCATGAGAACCGCGATCGTCACGGCCGCCCTCAGCGTCGCTTCGATCCTGCACGTTACGGCCCTGTGTGCGGCCGATCCCGCCGACCTCGAGTTCTTCGAACGGCGGGTGCGACCGCTGCTCGCCACGCACTGCCTCGAGTGCCATGCCGCCGACACCGAATCGAGCGGCGGCCTGCTGCTCGACTCCCGCGCCGGCTGGGAGCGGGGCGGAGCCTCCGGTCCGGCCATCGTGCCGGGCAAGCCCGACGAGAGCCTGCTCGTCCGCGCCGTGAGCTGGGACGACCCCGACCTGCAGATGCCGCCGAAGAGCCGGTTGTCGGCCGCCGATCAGGCGACGCTGGCCGAGTGGATCCGCCGCGGGGCGGCCGATCCCCGGGAGGCGGTCGCGGCCGCCGCGCGGCGGTCCACGGCGATGAGCCTCGAGGACGGCCGGCGATTCTGGTCCTACAGGCCCCTGGCGGATGCCACCGCACCAGCGGTGAAGAACGCCGCGTGGCCGCGGACCGATGTCGACCGCTTCGTGCTCGCCGGCCTCGAGTCGGCCGGGATCGCGCCCGCGGCCGACGCAGACCCGGCGGCACTGGCGCGGCGGCTCTCCTACGCGCTCACCGGGCTGCCGCCCACCGTGGAACAGTTGGAGCGATTCGTGGCCGAGTCGGTGGAGAACCGTGCCGCCGCGGCGGAACGCTTCTCGGAGGAGCTGCTCTCGTCCACCGCCTTCGCCGAGCGGTGGGCGGGCCACTGGCTCGACATCACGCGGTTCGCCGAGTCGAGTGGCGGCGGCCGCTCGCTGCTCCTGCCCGACGCCTGGCGGTTTCGCGACGCCGTCATCGACGCCTTCCGGGAGAACCGGCCGCTCGACCGGCTGATCCGCGAGCACGTCGCGGGCGACCTGCTGCCGGCCGACCGCCACGAGGACCGCACGCGGCAGCTCGTCGCCACGGGCTTCCTCTCGCTCGGACCCACGAACTACGAGGAGCAGGACAAGCAGCGGCTGCGGTTCGACGTGATCGACGAGCAGATCGACACGATCGGCCGGGCCTTCCTCGGCCAGACGCTCGGCTGCGCCCGCTGCCACGACCACAAGTTCGATCCCGTGAGCCAGCGCGACTACTACGCGCTCGCCGGGATCTTCGCCTCGACCCGCACGCTCTCCAGCTACACCGAAAACGTCACCGGCTGGGTCACCGCCAGGCTCCCGCTCGACGAGGCCGAGGAACGCCGGTTCAGCGCCGCGGAGACCGAACTGGCCGCCGATCAGGCCCGGCTCAAGGCCGCCAAGAACGAGCTGGCCGAGCTCAAGGACGCCGCCTCGGGGCTGGCTTCGAAGACCAACCAGCCGATCCCGCTCTCCGAGGTGGGCGGCATCGCCATCGACGACACGCAGGCCACGGTGAACGGCGCGTGGAAGCACTCCACCTACTCGCCCCACTACTTCGGCGCGGGGTATCTCCACGACGACCGCGCGGGGAAGGGGGAGAAGACGATCACGTTCACGCCGCGGCTGCCGGCGTCGGGCCGCTACGAGGTGCGGTTCGCCTACGTCGCCGACAAGAACCGCTCGTCGGCCGTGCCGGTGAACATCTTCCACGCGATGGGCGACGTGACCGTGCACGTCGACCAGACGCAGCCGCCCGACGTCGAGGGCCGGTTCGTGTCGCTGGGCACCTTCGGCTTCGAGCAGGACGGCGACGCCTACGTCATCGTCTCGACCGAGGGTACGGAGGGCTACGTCACGGCCGACCTGGTGCAGTTCCTGCCGGTCGACGCCGACGACAGGAAGCGGGAAACCGGCGCGGAAGCGGCCCGCGGCCTGCGGCAGGAGATCGCCGGACTCGAGGCCCGCGTCAGGGAACTGAAGAAGACCGTCGAAGCCCGGCCGGTGACGATGGCCGTCCGCGAGGAGGACGAGGTCGGCGACACGCAGATCCGCGTCCGCGGCGAGGTCCACAAGAAGGGGGCGAGCGTGCCGCGCGGCTTCCCGGCCGTGCTCGCCACCGCGGAGCGTCCCCTGCCCGGCGAGCGCAGCGGTCGCCTCGAGCTGGCGGAGTGGCTGGTCGCCGACGACAACCCGCTGGCGGCCCGCGTGATGGCCAACCGCATCTGGGCGTGGCTCTTCGGCCAGGGGCTCGTGCGGACGGTCGACAACTTCGGCACCACCGGCGAACCGCCCACGCACCCGGAGCTGCTCGACCACCTGGCGCGGCGGCTGCAGGAGCATGGCTGGGACGTGCGGGCGCTCATCCGCGAGCTGATCCGCTCGCGCAGCTGGCAGCTCGCCGTGGTGGTCGAGCCGCGCGACCCCGACAACCGGCTGCTCTCCCACGCCCACCGCCGCCGCCTCGACGCCGAGGAGCTCCGCGACACGATGCTGGTCGTGAGCGGCGGGCTCGACACGGCCGTGGGCGGCCCCAACATCGAGGGCGTGCGGATCGAGTCCCGCGAGGGGGGCGACGCCTCGGCCATCGAGTTCCAGTACCGTTTTCAGGACACGCGGCGCAGCCTCTACACCCCCGCCTTCCGCAACAACCGGCTCGAGCTCTTCGCGGCCTTCGACTTCGCCGACATCAACGCCAGCCAGGGCCAGCGTGCGGTCACGACCGTGGCCACGCAGGCCCTCTACCTCATGAACCACCCGTTCGTCGTGGAGCAGTCGCGGCAGGCGGCGCGGCGCTGCCTGGAATCGGCGCCGGCCGACGCCGACGACCGGCGGCTCGCCCGGGCCTACCTCGCCACGCTGGCCCGGCCGCCGCATGCCGCCGAGCGGCAGGCCTGCCTGCATCTGCTCGCAGCGGCCGGCCCCGACGCGACCGCCCGCTCCGAGGCCTGGTCGATGATCTTCCAGTCGCTCTTCGGATGCATCGACTTCCGCTACCTCGACTGACCTGCTCGATTGCCGTCGTCCGCAGCACGGCGCGACCGACTCCGGGGCCCCGTGGGGAAATGTCACATGCCGCTTCCGAACCTCACCCGCCGCCGCCTGCTGGCCACCACCGGCTGCGGCTTCGGCTCGCTCGCCCTCGCCGACCTCATGGCCCGCGACGGCCGGGCCGCGACCGGCGGCCTCCATCACCCGGCCCGCGCGAAGCGGATGATCTTCCTCTTCATGGCGGGCGGCGTGAGCCACGTCGACAGCTTCGATTGGAAGCCCCGGCTCGTGCAGGACGACGGCAAGATGCTCGACTTCGCCGACGCCCGCGCGATCGCCCGCGGCGGCACCGGCGCCACCCGCCGCGTGATGAAGCCTCTGTGGGCGTTCCGCCAGCGCGGGGAGAGCGGACTGTGGGCCTCCGAGCTGCTGCCGGAGATCGCCCGGCACATGGACGACCTCTGCGTGATCCGCTCGATGCAAACCGAGGGCGTGGCGCACGGTCCCGCCACGCTCTTCCTCCATACGGGCGCCACCACCTTCCTGCGGCCCTCGCTGGGCTCCTGGCTGCACTACGGGCTCGGCACGGAGAACGCGAGCCTGCCCGGCTTCGTGAGCATCGGCCCGTCGCTGGCCAACGGCGGCCCGCGGAACTTCGGCAGCGGCTTCCTCCCCGCCGTGCACCAGGGCACCCCCCTGGGCCGCTCCGGGCTGCCCGCGCAGGAGATCGCGTTTCGCAACGTCGCCCCCGCGCGCGCGGCGGACGACGCCCGTCGCCAGTTCGAGCTCCAGCGGGCGCTCAACGCCGCACAACTGGCGGCGCAGCCGGGCGAGCAGGAGTTCGAGGCCGTCATGGAGAGCTACGAGCTGGCCTGGCGGATGCAGCAGGAGGCGCCAGGCGTGGTCGACCTGGCCCGTGAATCACCCGCCACGCGCGACCGCTACGGCATCGATCGCAAGCCGACCGACGACTTCGGCCGCAAGTGCCTGATGGCCCGGCAGCTCAGCGAAGCGGGCGTGCGGTTCGTGCAGGTCACCTACAGCAACGGCAGCAGCTCGAACCCCGCCTGGGACCAGCACAGCGACATGCCCAAGCACGCCGAGCACGCCGCCGCGGTCGACAGGCCCGTGGCCGCCCTGCTCGACGACTTGAAGGAGCGCGGCCTGCTCGACGACACGATCGTCTGGTGGGGGGGCGAGTTCGGCCGCACGCCCTACGCGGAGAACAACGGCACGGGCCGCGACCACAACCCCGGCGGCTTCACCGTGTGGCTGGCCGGCGGCGGCTTCAGGCCGGGCCACGCCCACGGCCTGACCGACGACTTCGGCCACCGGGCGATCGAGGGCACGGTGCACATGCACGACCTGCATGCCACCCTCCTCCACCAGCTGGGCGTCGATCACGAGCGGCTCACCTACCGTCACGCGGGCCGCGACCACCGGCTCACCGACGTCTACGGCTCCGTCGTCCGGGAAATCATCGCGTGACCCTGCGCTACGAAGACCTCGCCAAGATGATCGACCACTCGCTTCTGGCCCCCGCGCTCGCGTGGGACGAGCTGGAGGCGGGCTGCAGGCTGGCGCTGGCCTACGACGTCGCCAGCGTCTGCATCATGCCCTACGCGCTGGCCCGCTGCGGCGAACTGCTGGCCGGCTCGACGGTGGCGCCGAGCACCACGATCGGCTTCCCGCACGGCGGCCACACGACCGCGGTGAAGGTCGCGGAGGCGGTCCGGGCGATCGCCGACGGGGCCGCCGAGCTCGACATGGTGGTGAACGTGTCGCTCGTGAGGAGCGGCCGCTGGGCCGACGTGACGGCCGACATCCGTGCCGTCACCGACGCGGCCCACGCCGCCGGCCGGAAGGTGAAGGTGATCTTCGAGAACTGCTTCCTCGACGACGCCCAGAAGATCCGCCTCTGCGAGATCGCCGGCGACCTCCGCTGCGACTGGGTGAAGACCTCGACCGGCTACGGCAGCGGCGGCGCCACCGACGCCGATCTCGCGCTCATGCGGAAGCACGCCCCGCCCCACGTGCAGGTGAAGGCCGCCGGCGGCATCCGCGACCTCGACGGCCTGCTGCGGGTCCGCGATCTCGGCGCGACCCGCTGCGGCGCGAGCCGCACCAGGGACATGCTCGACGAGTGGAACCGGCGGCTCGGCCGCCCCGCCGTCGACGTCGCCGCGAATCCCGTCGCGGGATCGACGGCCGTCACGGGATACTGACCAGCCTCTCGCCCCAGCCTCCGGAGACCTCGCCATGCGCGACGACACCCCGACGACCGCGTCAGCCCCGCCGCAGCCCGCCGACCCCAGCCGCCGTCGGCTGCTCGCCGCCACGGCGATCGCCGCCGGACAGGCGGTCGCGCTGCCCCTCCTCGGGCAGCCGCGGGCGCAGGCCGCCGACGACCGCCCCGTGAACGTGGGACTCATCGGCGTCGGCAGCCGGGGCGGCACGCACCTCAAGGTGCTGCTCGCCCAGCCGGGTGTGCGGGTCGTCGCCGTCTGCGACCTCGCAGCCGACCGCGTGGCCGCGGCCCGGGAGAAGGTGGTGCAGGCCGGCCAGCCCGAGCCCTTCGGCACGGCCGACTGGAAGGAGCTCCTCGCGCGGACCGACGTCCAGGCCGTCACGAGCGCGCTGCCGGTCGACCTGCACCTCCCCTGCTACCTCGACGTGCTCCGGGCGGGGAAGGACCTCTACGCCGAGAAGCCGATGTGCCTCACGCTCGCGGAGTGCGACACGCTCGTCGCGGCGGCGAAGGCGGCCCCCGACCGCATCGTGCAGATCGGCTTCCAGCGGCGGAGCGACCCGAAGTTCCTCGAGGCGATGGAGCTCGTGCACGGCGGCGACCTGGGCCGGCTCCTCGAGGGCCGCGTGATGTGGTCGAACTCCTGGGGCCCGCTCTACGACTGGTTCGGCAAGCGGGCGCGGTCGGGCGACTGGATGCTCGAGCAGGCGGTCCACAACTGGGACGTGCTCAACTGGGCGGCGCGGTCGGCGCCGAAGCGGGCCATGGGCATGGGCCGCAGCGGGTTCTTCACCGACCAGCAGCCCGACCGCGACGTCCACGACTACTACAGCGGCGTGCTCGAATATGAGAACGGGCTGATCGTGAACATCGTCCATTCCTGGGTGTCGCCGCCGGGCCTCGACCGCGAGTACACGCAGCTGGTGGGCGAGCAGGGGGGCATCGACTTCAACACCGGCGTCGTCACCTACCGCAAGTCGACCGGCCGGCCGGAGCGGAAGGTCGGACCGGAGAAGGGGCCCGACAACACGACGCTCGCCTTCCAGGCGTTCCTGAAGAGCGTCCGCGAGCGGATCCCGGCGATCGCCGGGCCGGAGCAGGGACGGGCGGCGGTGCTCACCTGCCTCATGATGCGGGAGGCGGTCTCCCGCGGCACCGCCGTCACCCCGAAGGACATCGGCGCATGACCACGCGAACCACGACCACCGAGACCACCGCGACGCTGTCGCTGCTCCTCGCCGTGCTTCTGTCGGGGTGCGCCACCGCATCCGCGGCCGAGCCCGCCGCGGCCGCGAAGGCCGACCTCACGTTTCCGGGCGAGACGCTCGACCAGTGGAACGGCCACGTCCGCCACCGGTTCCGTTTCGACGGCCGCGATGCCTGGGTCGTGGTGCCCGCCGCGCCGCTGCCGGGCAATCCATGGTCGTGGTGCATGATGTTTCCCGACGCGTTCGTGCAGCGGTGCGCCGCGCCGCAGCTGGTGGCGGCCGGTTTCCACCACGCCTTTCTCGACGTGGGCAACACGTTCGGCAGCCCGGCGGCCGTCGCGCAGCTCGATGCGTTCCGCGACGAGCTCGTCCGCCGCGGGCTCGCCCCGCGGGCCGCGCTCATCGGCCTGAGCAGGGGCGGCCTCTCCGCCCATCGCTACGCCGCCGAGCACCCGGAGAAGGTGGCGGTGATCTACGACGACGCGGCCGTCTGCGACTTCAAGAGCTGGCCCGGCGGCAAGGGGAAGGGCAAGGGCGGCCCGAAGGATTGGGCGGCCTGCCTCGAGGCCTACGGCTTCGCCGACGACGCCGCGGCGCTGGCCTGGCGCGGCAACCCGGTCGACACGCTGCCGACGCTCGCCGCGGCCGGGATCGCGCTGGTGCAGGTTGTGGGCGACGCCGACGACGTCGTGCCGCCCGCGGAGAACGCCGACATCGTCATCGATCGCTACAAAAAGCTCGGCGGCACGATCGAGGTCTTCCGCAAGGCCGACTGCGGCCACCATCCCCATGGCCTCGACGACCCGGCTCCGGTCGTCGCGTTCATCGCGAAGCACGCGGCACCCCCGGTCGGCAGGTCCACGACGACGCCGGCCGTGCCGGCCGCCGCGCAGGCCGAACCGACCGACGCCGCCGAGGCGGCCGCCAGGAAGGCGGCGCAGGAGGCCGCCGTCAACGAGAAGTATGCGGCGCTCGTGGCCGGCCTCCCGCCGGAGGAGCAGGCCTGGGAGCGGGTCCTCCAGGACCAGCTCGGCAGCTTCTACCTGCCGCTGCACAAGGCCGACAAGGTGGCGGGCCGCGGCAACGCCTGGGACTTCGTCAGGGACGTTCCGGCCCTGCCGAGAGTGCTCCTCATCGGCGACTCCGTCTCCCGCGGGTACACGCAGGCGGTCCGCAAGGCGCTCGCCGGGAAGGCCAACGTGCACAGGGCGCCGGCCAACTGCGGCCCCACCGCCAGCGGACTGAAGAACCTCGACGTCTGGCTCGGCGACGGCCGCTGGGACCTGATCCACTTCAACTTCGGGATCCACGACCGCAACACGCCGGTGGCCGACTACGTCGCACGGCTCGAGACGCTCGTGGAGCGGATGCAGAAGACCGGCGCGCGGCTGGTGTGGGCCACGACGACGCCGATCCCCGACGTCGCCGAGAGCCGCCAGACGGCCGCATCGATCGTCGAACGGAACGCCGCCGCGGCCGCGGTGATGGAGCAGCGGGGCGTCGCGGTCGACGACCTCTTCGGCTTCATCACGCCGCACCTCGCCGAGCTGCAGCCCCCCAACGACGTCCACTTCACGGGGAAGGGCTACGACCTGCTGGGCGGACAGGTGGCCGCGTCGATCCTCGAGCACCTCGGCGGCGCGGCCGCGAAGTAGGCCCGCGCCGGTCACCCGGGCTCGGGCGCGATCCGCTCCCAGGGCATCGCCTCCTCGAGTTCCCACGACAGCGCGAGCACGGCAGCTTCCGCGAACGGCCCCCCGACGATCTGCAGGCCCATCGGCAGTCCGGCGGCCGTACGGCCCATCGGCAGTCCGGCGGCCGTACGGCCCATCGGCAGCGACGCCGCGGGCAGGCCGGTCAGGTTGCTGATCGCCGTGAAGCCGCCCAGCCGCGCCGCGGCGGCGAACGCCTCGGCGGCCGGCAGGTCGCGAAACCCGCCGATCCGCGGCGGCGGCAGCGCGACCGAGGGCATCACCCACATGTCGGCAACGGCGAAGGCCGGCGCGAACCGCGCGTGGAGTTCGTCGAACAGCCGCTGCACGTCGGCGGTCGCGAGCCTGCGGCCCGCCTCGCCCAGCCAGCGGGTGACCGGCTGCGTCCGCCGCCAGCTCCAGACCGGCACCTGCGCCACCTGGTGCTGCCAGAGGGGAAGGAAGTCCTCCAGCCCGCCCTCGGGCAGCGTTCCCTCCTCGACGGTGTGCCCGAGGTCGGCGAGCAGACGCAGCGACCGCCGCAGGCCGGCGACGATCTCCGGATCGGTGGGCCCCAGCGGCGAGTCGACGAGAAACCGGATCCGCTGCCGCGGGAAGCGGGCGGGCCGCTCGCCAAACGGCCGCGGCGGCGGCGGCGCCCAGTGCGGCCGGCCGTCGACGAGTCCGGCCATGACGTCGAGCATGGCCGCGGCGTCGGCGACGCAGCGGGTCATCGGCCCCGACGTGTAGAGCAGCCGCCGGTCGGGCAGCCCGAACTGGTTTCGCAGCCGACCCCGGGCGGGCTTGAGGCCGTAGAGCTGGCAGAACGCGGCGGGAATGCGGATCGAGCCGGCGCCGTCGGACCCCTGCGCCACGGCGAGCATGCCGGCGGCGACGGCCGCCGCCGATCCGCCGCTCGATCCGCCGGCGGTGTGGTCGAGCGCCCAGGGATTCCGCGTGGGCGGATGGATGTCGGGCTCGGTCACCGGCATCGTGCCGAACTCGCTCGTGGCGAGCTTGCCCACGATGACGAAGCCCGCGCGGCGCAGCGACGCCACCGTATGGTCGTCGACGGGCAGCGGCAGCGGGGGCACCGCCCGCGACCCGAACCGCGTGGCCCTCCAGCGGACCACGTTGAGATCCTTGATGCCGATCGGCACGCCGTGGAAGGGGGGCAGGTCGCCGCGACCGCGCACGCGCGCGTTGTCCTTGCGCCGGGCCACGGCGAGCGCGGAGTCGAACACCGACACGAAGGCGTGGCAAAGCGGGTCGAGCCGGTCGATGCGGTCGAGCGTCTGCGCCACCAGCTCCGCGCTTGAGATGCCGCCCTCCCGGACGAGCCGCGCCTGCTCCAGCGCCGACAGGTCGATGGGGTCCTCGCCTCGCGTCACGTCTCGCGCTCCTGCAGCTTGTGCGTGACGTCGAGCGTCATCACAGCGTGCAGGGCGAACTGCAGCGTCGGGTACCGGCGAAAGAGGCCGGCCAGCGCGTCCTTGTCCCACACGAGGCAGCGGACGGGCGTGACCGCCGTGACGGTGGCGTTGGCGGGGCTGCCGCTCAGGTAGCTCAGCTCTCCGGCGAACCGCGGCGGCCCGAACCGCGCCACCTCCTGCCCGCCCTTCTCCACGACGAGCTCGCCTCGCGTGAGCAGGTAGACGTCGGCCGGCGGGTCGCCCTCGCGCATCAGGATCGAACGCTCGGGGAGATCACGCCACTCCCCGGCCCGCAGCAGGCGGCAGAATTCGTGGGGTTGGAGGTGCGGGAAGAGTTCCTCCCGCAGGTCGCGCTCCTCGGCCGACAGCCGCACCCCCTGCTTCTCGAGGACGAGCTGCGCGACGCGGACAACGTTGATGGTGATGAAGACGAGGTTCCAGAAGAACGACGCCCCGATCAGCCGCCCCTCCCCGCTCATCATGTAGCCGATCCACACGAGGCTCGAGGCGATGGAGAAGAGCCGCAGCCAGAGGATGTCCCGCACCCAGAAGGAGGCGAGCGTCAGGAAGCAGGAGAGATGGACGAGCAGGTCGATCATTCGTGTCGATGCCCACGCGTCACGACGCGCCGTCCGTCATCGTCCCCCGACGGCAGGACCGCCGAGCGAGCCGTGATGCGGTCAGCACGATGCCGACCGCCGGAAGATCAGCGACGGAGCGTACCAGGCGTGGAGGCGGTAGCCGTGGCGGTGCAGGTGGGCTTGCATCTCGCCCCGGAGGATCGACTCCATGTCGCGGTCGGACTCCTCCACGACGATCACGTCGGGCTGTCGCACGGCGAGGTCGAGGGACCTGAGCACCGCGAAGTCGTGGCCCTCCGCGTCGATCGAGAGGAGATCGATGTGCTCGTCACGGAATGGGCTCGCCGCGATGATCTCCGCCAGGGTCCGTGCGGGCACCTCCACCGTCTCGCAGTCGGCGCCGTCGGGCCGGCTGCCGAACGCGCGGCGGGCGGATACCTCGTCGATCGTGGTCTCCAGGCCGAAGGCGCGGCTGCGGTACATCCGCACGGTCCCCGGCACGTCCGACACGGCCGCCACGACGTTGAAGTCGCGCGGACGCGCCAGTTCGAACAGCCGGATCTTCGCCGCCTCCATGTCGACGTTGATGCCGTGCCAGCCGCGGCGGTGCAGGGCATGGGTGTTGGAGAGCTTCCGCGGATGGTAGCAGCCGACGTCGACGTAGAAGCCGGTGCGGCGCCGGCCGAAGATCTCGCGCAGGGCGATGTCCTCGCCGAACTGCGAGTAGTGCACGCGGATGTGGTTCGTGAGGAACGCCTTGCGTCGCGTCTTGACGGCATCCACCACACCGTGCAGAAACGTTTGCAACGACATCGACGGACCTCCTCGGCCGGAACCGGTCGGCATCGCGCGGCCGCATCCGGGACGTGCGGAGGATAGCCCGAACGCTGGCCGCCGCACCACCCCGGCGGCGGTGGACCACCATCCGCGGGCTCCCCTCCATGCGCCGCTCGCCACGTGGCGACGCCGGCGTGCCGGAGCCGAGCGGCCGGAGTCCCGCTCGACGGCCGGCCGCTCGGCAGCCACCGCTCGGCCGGATTCGCGCATCCCGCGAAGCGGTGGTTCAGCCTGCTCATGAATCCGTCGGCGTGGATCGACGACGTGAAGGTCTATCGCGTCAAGTGAGTCGACGAAGAGGCTGTGCATCCTCTCCTGATCGCGTATCCTTTCGACCGGTGTGAACCTTGCCGTTTCCCTTCGATGCGGAGCTCACCATGGCACGCCTCCACGGGCTCCAGATCCGTCTTCGTCCTGGCACCGTGCCGAAGACATCCGCCGTGGCGGTGATCACGGGGATTCTTCTTTCCACGACGTTCGCCGCCGTGCTCGCCACTGCCGACCCGCCGGACGTTCTCGACGCCCGCTACGTGATCGAACCGGTGACGAATGCGACGGACGTCGTCACCCCGGTCGGCTGCACCCACGACCACCGCGGCCGCCTGCTCGTGATCGAGTCGCACACGCACCAGCGGCCCGAGGGCTACGCGGGGCCGCCGCACGACCGCATCCGGCTCGTGGAAGACACCGACGGCGACGGCCGTGCCGATCGGTTCCGCACGTTCCACGAAGGCACGCGGTTCACGATGGGCATCCGGCGGGGCAGCGGCGACTGGATCTACGTGGCCACGCGTGCGGAGGTGTTTCGCATCCGCGACTCCGACGGCGACGACGTGGCCGACGAGCGCGAGCCGCTCCTCCGGCTCGACACCGCGGGGGATTACCCGCACAACGGCCTCGGCGGCCTGGCCTTCGCGGCCGACGGCACGCTGCGGGTCGGCCTGGGCGAAAATCTCGGCGCGGCCTACACGCTCGCGGCCGCCGACGGCTCGAGCTGGGCGGGGGAAGGGGAGGGGGGGAGCGTGTTTCGCTGCTCGCCGACCGGCACCGGGCTCTCCCGCGTGGCCACCGGCTTCTGGAATCCGTTCGGCCTGGCGTTCGATCCGGCCGGCCGGCTCTTCACCGTCGACAACGACCCCGACGCCCGCCCGCCCTGCCGCTTGATCGACGTCGTGGCCACGGGCGACTACGGCTACCGCTTCCGGTATGGCCGCAGCGGCCGCCACCCGCTGCAGTGCTGGGACGGCGAGCTCTCCGGCACGCTGCCGATGGCCGCCGGCACCGGCGAGGCGCCCTGCAACGTCGTGCCGTTCGACGGCGGACTCTGGGTCACGAGCTGGGGCCACAACCGCCTCGAGGTCTTCACGCCCGTGCCGCACGGGGCGTCCTGCCGGGCCACGAGCCGCATCGTCGTGCAGGGAGACCACGAGTTTCGTCCCGTCGACGCGGCACAGGCGCCGGATGGCTCGCTCCTGATCACCGACTGGGTCGACCGCAGCTATCCGGTGCACGGCCGCGGCCGTCTCTGGCGGCTGCGGGTGGCGCACGGACCGCCGCGGACCGGCGCCGCCGGCTGGCCGCCCCTCTCCGCCGGCGAACAGCGGCCGCGGCAGCTCGCCGGCGCCGCGCCGGCCGATCGGCTGGCGGCCCTGCGGGACGACGATCCCTTCATCCGGCAGGCCGCCGTGGCCGGCATCGTGGCGGCGCACGACCCGCTGCCGCCATGGGAACGGATCGACGACGGCCGGGAAAGGCTCGGCGCGCTCATGGCACGGCGGTGGCGGGACGACGTCGACAGGTACGGCAGGCTGCCGGAAGGTCGGCGGACGGAGTCGACCGCGCCGGCCGACCGCGAGCCGCTCCTCGCCGCGGCGCTCGCCGACACCGACGAACGGGTCGCTTCGTTCGCGATCCGCTGGATCGCCGACGAGCGGATCACCGGACTGCGGCCCGGCCTCGAACGGCTGCTCGCCACCGACACGACGGCGCCGCAGCTGGTGCCCGCCGCGCTCGCGGCGCTCGATTGGCTCGAGCAGGATTCCACCGATCCCAAGCGGTACGACCGGGCCACGCTGCAGCGGCGACTGCGGGCCCTCTGGCAGGACACGACGCGGCCGCCACGTGTTCGGCTGGCCGCGCTGCAGATGACGAGCGAGGTTCCCACGGGCGAGCCGCTGACGGCGATCGCCGCGATCGCGGCCGCTTCCGACGCCGCCGACGAGCCGCTGGCCCGCGAGGCGGTGCGGCTGCTCGCCGCCCAGCCGACGGCCGACGTCTCGCCCGTGCTGACGAGGATCGCCGCCGATCCCGCGCTGCCCGCGGCCCGCCGCGCCGATGCCGTGGCCGGGCTGGCCCGTCGGCCCGACGCCATGGCCGCCGTCGCGCCGCTGGCCGCGGACGCCGATGCACTCGTCGCCGCCACCGCCCGCGGCCTGCTCGCGGCTGCGACCGCGCCAGGAGACCGGCCCGCCGCGCACGACACGGCCGCGTGGACCGCACGGCTCGGCGCCGGCGGCGACGCTGACGCCGGCTGGCGGCTCTTCTTCGGGGGCCGGCGTGCCCGCTGCGCGGAATGCCACGCCGTCGGCGGCCGCGGGGCGGCGGTCGGGCCGGAGCTTGCGGGGATCGCGCGGCGGATGGGCCGCGGCCGCGTGCTCGAGTCGCTCCTGCAGCCGGCCCGTGAGGTCGCGCCGGCGTTCCAACCCTACGCCGTCACGCTCGCCGACGGCCGTTCGATCAATGGCATCTCCGTCGCGACGAACGACCGCGACCGCTCCGAACGCTTCCTCACGGCCGACGGCACGGAGGTCACCGTGCCACTGGCGGAGATCGAGCACCGCGTGCCCCTGGCGACGTCGATCATGCCCGCGGGCCTCGAACAGGGCCTCAGCGATGACGACCTGCGGAACCTGCTCGCCCTGCTCGAACAGTGAGAGACCGTGAGACGGCTTCACGAAAAACATCGCATCGTGCGATTTTTTCTTGGAAACCTCCGGTTTCTTGCTTCACGACAAACATGGCCCTCCAGGCCATTTTGTCTTGGAAACCTCCGGTTTCTTGCTTCACGACAAACATGGCCCTCCAGGCCATTTTGTCTTGGAAACCTCCGGTTTCTTGCTTCACGACAAACATGGCCCTCCAGGCCATTTTGTCTTGGAAACCTCCGGTTTCTTGCTTCACGACAAA
>Ga0214917_10002036_pt1 | contig 25238 bp, 24 predicted proteins | sample LL_1208_BB_MetaG_FD_177983 | JGI IMG/M metagenome (GOLD analysis project Ga0214917, IMG submission 177983) | Freshwater microbial communities from Lake Lanier, Atlanta, Georgia, United States - LL_1208_BB | ecosystem: Environmental > Aquatic > Freshwater > Lake | place: USA: Georgia | collected...
AACCTATGACTTCATCCATCCGTCATATTTTAATCCGGACCCCCTCCGTGAAGTCAAAAACCGCAACCGATTGAAAATATGTCTATCGCTTTATCAAACAAATTATCACGCAATACCGAATGTGCCGATGGTGTTAGACGGGTAAATACTGATGGAATAACTTATTACGCAAGAATTACCGACCCCCATTATGATGATGATGTGGATACAGCAACCGAAGCGAAAGGAGATTGTGCCGAGAAGAGTATGCTTTGTAAATTAAAACTAAACAAAATTGGAGCGGTAAGAAAGCGTGGTGTGATGTCAAAACAATTCTTAACTGGTAAATCTTTTGGCGATGATTTTATACATTATTGGGTTGAAGCAAGAGGGTTAGTGTATGACATATCACAAGGTAAGCAACGCATCACCGACATAAAAACTTTTTATGAATTGTATGGTGTTGAGCGAGTTGAAGAAGGACAAGGAACTTTTGGAAGATTTAAAGAAGAACTCAAAGAGGATTTTACCAAGAAAGAATTGAGGATGATGGATGCTATGGACTTTGACACAGCATTAACCACTGGAATTAAGTTTTTATAAATAATATATATTGGTTAAACACATATTATTTGAATTAGTATATTATATGAATTGTAATGGTCTTAAATAAATCCTTTTGCCACAATAATATTTTCTAATTTGGTTGCTCTACTACACGCCGTATATGCTATATGTCTATTGGATGTCATCTTGTTAAAATCCCATAAGAAAACTTTGTTAGTGTATGTGGCACCTTGACTTTTATGTGCGGTTGAAGCATAATTACACACAAATAACGAATGGAACTTATCGGTTTCAATCTCAACATTATCACCACCCTCTTCACGCATCAAGGTTATTTTATTCTCATCCCAAGAATTAACAATAAACTCTTCGCTATTCACAATACCTAACTTGGAATTATTTTTATAACTCATTACTGGTAATCCATCATAAATATATATTGACTTTGCTTTGTCATCATCATCTTTTCTTTCGTATGGTATATAATAAGAATATTCGCACTCGTCTTTAAAATAATCCATACATAAATCATTAATCATATCTCTGGTCTTATTGAAAAAAACAATATGCTTATTCTCATAACATTCATCATAACTAACTTGCCTTTCTTCTAATCCACTCCAATCATCTTCATTAAATCCACGCTCTAAATAATCCCATAATTCTTTGTCATAACGCTTTCTAATTGTCAATTCAATCTTATTACACTTGGTAAGAAACTTTACAACTGGATGGTTAAAAATATCTGTGTCAGTTAATCTACCGGGTTCTACTGGTGGTAATTGTCGCCAATCACCCATTAATATAAATACAATCTGCGGTTTTGCTAATTTCAATAACTTCAATATATTCCATAACCCATTACTAATCATACCGATTTCATCAAGAACAACCACATCATATTTACATAATGATTTAATGGTTTTCTGTTGTGTTTTTAAACCGGTATTTAACTTGAATGATTTATGGATTGTAGTTCCGTAAATACCTCGTGATGCTTTATTAGTAAAAGACATACACTTTACTTTGTCTGGTAATAATTTATATGGTATTGTAAAATCAGTTTTACCCATAGCAGATTTAGGTATATAAGATTTACCGGTTCCCGCACGACCTTCAATTAATAAACCTCCTTTCTCAAAAGCAAGGTCTATTATTTCTTTCCACATATCACTATCATTCTGCGGATATTTATTCCAAGCATCTTTAATTACTGGTGTTTCAACATCTCTATCATATTTCATAATGCTACTCCAATTGCGGTTTTTAACATCTTCAATATCAACTGGTCTATAACAACCCCATTCTTCATAAACACTATTGTATGTGAGTTGTTCTGGTAAATTACCTCCAAGTAAAACTACTTCATCAGTTTTGCGGAATAAAACTCGTCCTCCCAATTTTTTAGTCATCTCATACAACCGCATATTACTCCAATCTAAAATCTGTATATACATCGGTAATGATGTTTCACTATTTTTGGTTCTTCGTTCAAATCCATATAGATAAACTTGTCTGCCTTCTTCATCAGTTAGATTTTGGATAATAATATTGTCTTTACGCCATCGTTGATATTGGTTTTCTTCAAACTCGGGTTTATAAAACAATCTATCAAAACTCCCTTCATCATCCGGCGTTTCACATTCTAAAAAACAACGCCATATTTCTTCTGGGTCTGTTGATAGTTCCGCTTTATATAATGTTGTATCAGTCTTACCTAATAACCCAGTAATAGTATTATTAAGCAGTTTGTATATTCTTTTGCCTTGTGCTTTTTCTTGGATGCGTTGTAGTAATGGATGTAAATAATCTTTTGGTAATAAACAATCATTACTATACCGCTTTCTATGAATTAATTGATGGGTAATTTTAAACTCAATACCTTCTGCTCTTGCGAGTTCCAATATCTTGTTAGAATACCAATTGTTTTTGTGTAATAGTGTTAAATCTTCGGTTTCAACAAAATAAAGTCCAGTTTGTAATTCTTGTCCGCAGTAATTTTCTATTTGGTCTTCACAATCATAAACAATCCAATTATCATAAGGGTTATACATACAAGCAGAATAACACTTGGCAATATCAACAATAACCGCATCACCATTCCTTACTAACTCTGGTATTTGTGTATAATCAAAGTCGCCACCACAATTTCCATAATGGGTTCTATATTTAACCCCTTTATCAGTAAGGTATTTTAATACTTGCGGACTTAATTTACTTAATCTTGCGGATTTGTCGTATAATGGTAATTCTTCTTCCGGTTCTTCATCATCATCTTCTTCTGGTTCATTCTTGACTGCCAGTTCTTCTTCAATATCGTGTAATATACTACCGATTGTTTGACCTCTATAATCACCATATTCTTCAATACAATAATCCAGTAAATCTTCATCTATGGGTTCTGTAAAATACAATTGATTGCCGATTTTGAAAGACATAATTTTACTACCATTCATATGTATTGATTTTGGTTCTGGTAATTTGTTTTCATTATAAATAACATCAATAGCATATTCATTATGGATTTTATCATCTTCATTCTCGGGCATATTAACTTCTATTTCACTACTACCACTTCCTTCTTTTTTCTCTGCGGTAATATCATCACTTTTCCAAGAAACTTTTTCTTCATCATCTTGCTCTGCTAATTCTTGTGCTCTACCTTTTGCTGAATAAGATAGTCGGTGTTTTTCTACAATTGGATAGAAGTGATTATTTGCTACTATGAATATTAATGGAGGATATGATGATTTTTTTTCTGGTTGGTAATGTTCTATTAGTTTTTCTGTGCGGTCAAAGGCATACATACCAACATTATGACAGCGACAAAACTTTTTAATTTCTTCAACATCAACACCAACATCAAGAGCACGGGGGGCATTATATTGGACTATGTCAGTAAAAATATTATCAAGGTATTCGTATGCTTGTTCTCTGGTTCTCATAATTTTTACAAAACCTTTAAGTTTGCCATAAATATGGTAAATCCAGTCAAACACACACTTACCAGTATTGGTATTCCATTCTTCACTTCCTACACAATCTTTATCAAGTTGGTATATTTTACCCTCACGCATCTTACTTGCTCTAATACCTTTTGCTACTAATCTACCACCAGAGTTAATTGGTATATTGGTTCTTGCTGAATATGTTGCCTTTTCTATACTAACAATTTCAATTGGACTATCATTCTCCAAATCATATATTTCCTTGTCAATATCATCTTGGAGTAATTTGTCAATATCAGCATTCGTTCCAATAATAGTGCCTTTCTTTTCACCTTTGCGTAAAGGACTTGTTGGTTTATCACCTTTAAATCTGTATGTATATTTAAAACTCCAATTTTGATTTACTCTGGTTGTATCATATTGATATTTATTGGTGAGTGCTAATTTAGTTTCTTTTACCGCTTTTTTGTAATCACGCCCACGCTTGTTATTTTGATGTGCGGTTAATGACTGAATTATCGTCTGCGGTAATTGTATCTTCTCGGCAATACTCCTCCAATTTGGTCTGGTAATTTGACTTTTGCTAAATCCGTAGTAAGTGAGTTGTTGTGTGGTCGTCATCTTATACTTATGATATATTATATAATCTTCTTTTTAAGTTCTTTTCATATAATATATATTGTAATATCTGGTATAAATTAAGCGATGGTTTCTTGAATAACAACTTTTCTTGGTCTTCCTCTTGGTTTTGGTGGTGATTGTTCCTTCTTCTTTTCTCTATATTTTTGGTTTGCTATTCGGCATCGCTCATTAAAATTGTCTTTCCATTCTTGGTCTTCCTTCTTTTTGTGGTAATAATTTCTGCTAAACTCGTTGTATTTTTCCACATTCTTCTCTCGGTATTTCATAATAGATTTCTTAACGGCATCGTTGTAATATTTGGGTTGGGGTTTTTGTTCTTCCATTCTGGTTATATATAATATAATCAATTATTTAAATAGTTTTCAAATAACATATTATTTAACTATGCCTAAATATTCTTTCAAAATCTTATTATTTTTGGTAGTATCCCAAGACCACATATTTAAAAAATCATCATAGCAATCATCAATAGAACGCTTCTTCGGGTCAGCATCGTAGGTAAAATAATAATGACAAGCAATACAGAACCACCCACAAGTTTCTGCTTTTAAATCTTGGATTTGTCTATTACTACAAGCGATAGGTGCGAATGGTTTTAAGAAGGCGTGAATATCCGGTGGCATACCGATGCCAAAACTATCAAAATAAATTGCTTTACCACAAGGGAAAATATTGGCAAATACCCAGTGGGAACCATCGCCTTTATCACTATCTTCCATATTAATATAGTATCCTCCAACCCGGCGTTCTTTCGGTAATTGGTCTTTACTATATACGCCAATACAATTCAATTTAAGTTTTTCACAAATCTCTTCAATATCGGTGTTTGTAAGCATATTATATAATAGCAGATATAATATTCTTATTAGTTTTTGAAATTATTTTTTTAAATAACAAGTCCCATTCAGTTTAAGACCAGTATTATATTTTGGTTTCTTTGCGTCTTGTTCTTTAATCCACTTATTTAATTCTTTTTGCTTTTCTTCTAAAATCTCTGGATGAACCCAACACTTACCACAATATTTATCTGTGGAACTTACTACTCTTGTTAAGAATGCTGGTTTAATATAAAGGTGGAGTTTATTTTCATTCAAACTGCTATAAGTATTTTTATTTCCACGAGTTTGTTTTCTTACTGCTTTTTCACCTTTGGTATTCGCTTCATTAATAATGGCATTATAATTTTGTGTATTACATTCCCACATAAATAAACCATCCATACATCCAAAGAAAAAATAACTCTTGGTTTTTTTATTATCCAAACAATTTTTTATCTTATTCCATCCAACTATCATTCCTTCACCTTTAAAATCATTATGATTACAACTACGAGATTTTAATTCAGCATAATGCGAGTTATTTGGTGTTTCCCAATCAGTTGTTTCAAAGTGAGTTTTACTATCACTACTGCTACCAGTTCTGCGTAAGTGTGGTGATACAATTTCAAATATTACATCCTCATATAATCCTTCATTAATCTCACCCATTACTACTAATTTAACATTCTCTTCGGCAACTTCACTATTAACATCTGCGGTTATTCCTTCAACATCAATAGGATAGTGTGTTTCGGCAAAGTCGGCGTTGTAGTTAAGATACTTTTTAGACATATCTAATATACATATATATAGAGTGTCTTTAAGTCCCTTTTCAGTCAATATATATTAAATATTTAAATATTGGTTATAGTAGTGCTAATAACGGAGCAAACTTCGCAGCAGTATCAGCAACTCTGCCTAATGTATGTAAAGCATCACCTCCTACTTTTCTACCACTTTTACTGGTAATAGGAGCATAACCGGAAAGACCAGTAGTAGCAATAAAGGGGTTCATCGCCGGTGAATGAACTGACTGATAAGGACTACCAAGTTGAATACTACCACCACTAACACCAGCGGGGGCAAACCCTCTTCCATAACTTCCAGCGGGAAATACACTACCACCTTCTTGGTAAAACTCCATAGCACTCTCATAAGCGGGTGATATATAAGGACTTCCACTTCCAGTCATATATGCTCTTCGTGCGGTCTTTCTCATCATACCTTTTCTTGTTCCACTACCAGCAAGTTGTCCTTTGGCGTAATCACTCGCAGCATCAATAGCAATAGGAGCAAGGGTTTTACCAACTTCTTTTAAAACTGGTATAGACGCTTTACCAACTGATTTTATCCCTTTGGAAATACTACCTAAAATACTACCCCCAGTCATTCTATCAACTAAATCTTCACCGGATTTTAACGCTACTCTAACGCCTTTATCTTTAAGAGCAGAATTAACTACTTTCTGTGCTTGTTGTGGCATTAATGCTAATGCGTGTTGTGCTAAATCACTAATTTGTGTTGGTGATATTGTAATTGCTCCGCCTTGCTTTAATTTACTAATCTTTTTTCTTAACAAAACAACTGGTATATGTTTATGTGATACACCTTTACCCGCTATTCTATTTTTTGCTACATTCGCCAAAGCATCAACTGCTACTGGTGCTAATGCTTTTGTTAAATCACCGGCAAATCCAGCACCCTTAATTTGTGTGGATGGTTTTTTTGGTGGAGGACTATTACTCATAGGCGTTCTCGCCATAGGGACGACCATTACTTCGCTCATAATATATTATTACCATAGATAAAAATATATTCAAATTGGCACTTTTGGACTATTAAATAATGCCATAAAGGCATTCCGCTGCCAGTCGGTAATCAAGTTTTCCTAAATAATAAAAAGTATGGGGTCAAAGGGGAACGACGAGTTCCCTTTACTGAATACGAGCACCAGTTCTAACATCAATAGTAATTTCACGCTCAAACTCCACGAATACCAAGAATGTAAAGGGTAAGGTAGTATTGTTAGTGCCGACAACTTGGATTGCTTTGGCGACACCATCTTCACTTGGAATAGAACGAGAAGCATTACCATAGTAAAAGCGGTAGAGTGAGTTGAAGTCATCATAACCGATTTGTCCGGATGCGAGTGATGTAGTCAAACTGCCGTTCAATTGATTAGACGAAACCAACTGGTTGTAAAACATCTCATAATTGTATTGGAAGTTATTGATGAATAAATTACGCCCAGATACTTGGATATTGAAGTTAGTAATACTGATGGGGTCGGGACTTGAACCAGTAGAACAGAAAGGACTAAATAGAGTGGAAACATTAACTCCGTTGGCATAATTACCAGCACCGGCAGCACCTCCGTTTTGTGCTTGATTAAGTAGTGGAATACATAGCACACCTCTAATATTAGGAATGCCGTTCGTAACGAGAAAAGAGAATGGACCAGACGAATTAACTGGGAAAGTATATTGGAAAATATCATTATATACAACTTTCTTCGTTGGTGTGAGCGACAAATAGCGTTGTTCTGCGATTGGCGACATAGTATATGCTGGGGCATAAAGACGAACACTCGTAATTGGTGCGGCATATTGGTATGTAGAAGAGAACTGATTGGTGAATGCGGTGCGAACAATTGACAAAGCAACAGAGATATTTTGTGTAGTTTGTGCGGCGGCAGGTGGCACAAGATTAGAAGCACCTTGTCCGTAAGCGACAGAACCAAGCATTACTGGGTTAGTTCCACCTCCTCCTAAAATAACTGGATTGGATGTAAGGGTTAGACCACCAGCAGAAGTAATTGCTCCGGTAGTAGCAGACTGAATAGGTGATGTAAGTTGAGCGTTAAATTGAACTTGATTGGTATTGATGTAGATACGCATAGTAGAACCTTTAAGTAAAGGACACTTTTGGAAGAAATCTGCTATATCCTTCAATCTAACAACGGCATCAAAAACAATTGCTCTGCTATTTGCGACTTCTAAAACATAAGACTGGAATACTTGTGAATAACCAGTAGCAGAAGCAGAAGTAGTAGTAGAGTTGGATAATAGAATAGATTTGTTGGTTGAAAGGTTATTAAGAGAACTGCCGTTAGAAACTTCAACTTTGTAATTTAACCACGCCATTCGTTGCTGTAATCCAGAATTAACACAATTCAAAACACTATCACTTGATTGTGTAGCGAGAGTTGAGAGATTGTATCCATAAAGTTGTAATGTTGCGGCGGCAGCGGGAGTAGCGATTGGTGCTATATCTATTTGAACCGGTGCGACAATAGAGTTATTACACAATCCAGTTCCAAATTGTCCTAAAATATTAGTGGCAGAGTTGGCAGATTGGTTAAATAACCACGATGATGCGGTGTCGGGACAAAAACCACAAATAGCACCCCAATCCTTAACATCGTCTTTACTCCAAGAAGTCAAGTTTTTAAAAGAACAAAACACATTCAAAAAAGCAGTTTGCTGAATAATGTTTCCGTTGTTGAACTCACAAGTAAGAGAGTGAATGATTTGCCAAAATCCGTTTTTCATTCCTAAAAGATAGTCTAAATCGGTATTAGCACCAATACCAGTTCCGTATGCTTGTAGCACAAGAGGGATTGCCAAGAATGCTTCACTCCAATTGATATACGAACCGCTGTTAGACAAACTGGTTGTATCAATAACTACTTGACCGGAGTAGTTGGAGTTGTTGTTGTCATTCACATATAACCACTGCTTATCAACGAACTCGCTGGACGAGATTTCCGTGTTAATGCTTTCTTCAAAGACGAGATTATCCATTATATATTATTCCAAGAGAAAAAAATAATATAGAATTGCCTAAATAATACCTACTCAAAATTAATGTATTTTTTTGGGACACGGGGTTTGGATACTTTAATTGCTCTTAATGTATCAGTAGCACGATGGACTTTATTGTCTTCATAAATCTCCGGTTTTAACCCACTACCCATAGTTCTTTTGTGATGTCTTGCGACTTTCATTCCACCACGAACACTCCTAAATCCGCCCATACAAGAGCATCGGTTTCCGGCACCGCTGGTAGTTTTACCTAATTTGTGGATATACATTATACATACTATTGAGAAATTAATTCTGCTTACCAGTATTTTCATCAGTATCAATAACCACAAAAAGTATTACTATATTAGGGTCTTGAATGACTACGGGATTATTATTTTGGTCTGTTAAACTGACTTCAAAACTACCATATTGACCGGGTTGTATATCAATAAAACTCAATTGACCGCTTGGTTGGATTGTGAATTGCTGACCGAATACTCCTACTGGGGCGAAACTATAAAGTAAAGAGTTTGGAACCGCAAAGTTATTATTAACCAGCGAACAAGTCAAAATATAAGACGATAATGGTGTTATTTGTGGCGTTGATGATGAAGACCAAGATTGTGTATTTGTATATGATGGTGTTTGTGTTTGTGCCGGTGGAACACCTGCTATAACTGCTTGTGCGTATGATGGAGAACCTTGTGGATAATAACCTGGTGTAAATCCAATCACATCAGTAAAAGCATTATTTAAAATAAGCAACATAGGCATAATAGGATTAGTAGGCACGACCCAAGCGGGAGCAGTTCCACTCGGTATAGTGTATTCAGTTGTTCCAGCACCAATAACATAAGTAGTGGCATCCATAGGATAAGTTAATGCTTCAATAGTGTAAGCAGAAGTATTAATACCAATATTGATAAACCAGACAAAATTACCATTACTATTCTGTATTAGATAATGTCCGTTTTCAAGCATAACTTGGTGAAGGTAATTGTTAATTGATGCGGCATCATAAAATCCGTCTGGAAAAATAACTTGATATTCTGTGCCATCAACCCATACATAAGCGAATTGATTGTTATTGTTTTGTGCGGTAATATTGAATGTGCTGTAATACATCGTTAATGATGCTAATGCTAATTTAGACCCTTTAACAAAACTAACATTACCCGCTGGAAAGTTATATTTGAATACCGAGTTATTCGTATTCGGCACTATATTTGACGAGTTCAAGATTAAGGTTCTCATATTATATTATACTTGGATAAAATATTTTAAAAAATCCGCCTAAATTGATAATTCCAATAAAAAGTTCATAGCGTCTTGACGGAGCAATTTACCTTCATTCATAAACTTAATAACCAATCTGCGTAATTCTTTCAATACTGATTGTGAGTTATTACCGGCAAGATATTCACCACGCAACAATTCAAATCGTTCTCGGTCTGCCTTATCATCATCAGTAATAGTTCGCTTAATCTTTAATTTATGAATTACCCCAGCACCAGTAGCAATTTTCTCAAACAATTTTCTTTCTTCTGGTGGTATTGTTTCATACACTCGGTTATTCGCTTTACCAGTATCAAGTAAATCCACTAAAAAATCTTTAAAGGCATCACTTATCGGTGTAGGTCTAAATTGTGGTATTCTTCCTAAACTTTTATATTTCACATTCAAAATATCTTTATCGGTTAATTGAGGGTAATGTATCACAAACTTACCTAATTGTTTATATTGTGGGACTTCTTCAATATCAATACCTTTACTGACTTTGGCATTAACCCCTTTACCAAGTTTAATGTATTTTTTTGCTCCAAATCCATATATACTTTCGTCTTTGTAATTTATTGGTTCAGCAACCGCACTTGTAGCAGAAGGCATAGCAACTGCGGAAGCGATTGGTTGTAATGCTGCTATTTGGGTGTCTTTTTCTAATATAGCAGTTCTTAAATCACCAACTTTAATATTACTTGGAGGTGCTCTTCCACCAAAAATATTTGGATTTATAGCATTAATATTGCGGACATATTGGAGTAAGTTTGCTTTGGTTGATTTCATAATTGTTGCCGGTTCTAAATAAACAAAATCCGTTCCTTGTCTTCGTGGTGCCGGTCGTGATGATATATCTTGTCTAATATTACCTAACTCTTGACTAACCAAATCTCTTAACTCTTCATATTGGGATACAGATATACCACTAACCAATTGCTCTGTTGTTGCTGGGTTTTGTGTTTCTATTGCTGATTGGAATTGATTTCTTGTTGGTAATGCTTGTGTTCTATTTTGTATTGATGCTATTGCCGATGTTCTATTAACACTATCCATACTTTCTAAATTGGCATATTCTTCGTCGCTTGGAACTGCTTTCATAATAGCATTCAATCTATCTAATACCGGTTGCCTAATGTAATCTGGGGCGTTTCTTGCTCTGGCATCATATATTTGTATCAATCTATCTATCTGTGCTCTTGTTGGCATTCGTTGTCGTAAATCTGCTACATCAGCAGTAAGTATATCAAACTTATTATTAAAAATACCATTACCCGCTTCACTAACACCTTTGGATTGGTCTAAAACTTCAAAGTATTTACGCAAGTATTCTAAAAAGAATGTGGAACTAATAATTTTTGGGTTAAACTTTCTTGTAAAATCTTGTTTAATGCCGGGAAAGTTTTGGTTCATCATAAACAATTCGTTGGGACTTAATTGACCTACTATATCGCTTGATTTGGCATAATCTTTGGCACTATTACCAAATATAGTAAATAAATTATTAAGAGCATCACTTTCTTGCTTACCAGTATCCGCTTGTAATTGCTCTGCGGTTGATGCTTGTGCGTCTGTTAATGGTTCGGGGACACCTAATTTTACTTGCTGTCTTGCGTTCGCTATATTGGCATCATTCGCTATTGCTATTTTAAGTAATTGGTCTTGTGTTAAAACCGCATTATTATAATCACTCGCCTTGCGGAGATTTCTAATCATTAAACTACCAGTTCCGGACATCGTTATATATTATACCATTAGAATATTTTTTTAAAAAACTTGGTTATTTTTTAGAATTATTGTAGGGAACTCGTCGTTCCCCTACGACCCCATACTATTATATTTTATTTCTCTGTTGTTGTTTCCTCTGTCCCGACCGGCAGCGGATTGCCTCCTATTACATATAATTCATCAAAGTTCTTTCTAAACCTTTTTTGTATTGGTTCATCCAAGTCAATTAGTAAAAATCCTTGCCTATCTTTTGTAGCATCCTCATACATCTTGGTTAATACTTTTTTATCCATTCCTAAATCGTATTCTCTGCCAATCATCGCCAAGTTTTTCATACTTGATACTTGTTTTACAATCAAATAAGTAAGGTTATTTCTAATCATCTTCGGCACCGCATAATACGACTGACTAATATAGCATAAACTACAATTTTTCTTACGAGCACGGATGAAGAATTGTTCCATCGGTTTTTGGTTTTTCTCACCTACTAAATCATCCAAAATAATAAGGTTCTGTTGTGTCTTATCCAATTTATCTAAATCGGGCAATCCTTCATTATCAATTTCGGTTATTTTTAAACCTTTCTTACCTAATTTTTCGTCTAAATAATTGTATAATGGTTCATCCTTATTTTTGGTTGTGATGAATATATTTTCAAAAGTATCTGGCATATTGTAAATAAGGGATAATAGTGTTTGAGTTTTTCCACTACCACTTGACCCTATGATAAGCATACGGAATGGTATTTTAATGTGGTGAATATCAAAGTGAGGGTTGTGTGATTTTAGCAATAATCGTTCTGGTATTTTCTTATACCAATCAATCAACTCTGCTTTCTTCGGTTCTTTTTTAGGAGGCATTACTATTATATATACTGATAATAAAAAATCTGGGATTTCTAAAATATTTTTATATAACCACTATATATATAATGAGTTCGCAAATACCACCAAATCCAATCGTAGATACTTATAATCCAGCATATTGGGGTGAAGAAAATATCGCTATTACCGCATCATATTTAGCACAAAACTATTTACAATTTCCATTCGCACAAGGGGATGAAACTTTCGGCGGTATATCGGTGAATGCCGGAGCAGATTTTAATGGAGTAATGACTATTGATGGTGTAGCAACTTTTTCAGTTCAACCTTTACAAACAGCAACACAACCAGCATCAACAGACGCCACAACTAAAATACCTACGACTGCGTGGGTTCAATCTGCTCTTAATGGTGGAGGAGGTGGTGGGTCTTCTCTATTATCCAGTAGTAATACTTGGACGAATACTAATAACTTCCAATCTATTATTGACGGAACCGCACCAGCACCAACATCTAATAGCACAGAAATACCTACGACTGCGTGGGTTAATGACGCAATATCAACTGCTATTTCCAATATAACCCCCTCTGTTAATACTACTTTTTCTAATACTTTTGATGGGACAGCAATTTCATATTCTTATAATGTTCCAGCAGACGCACAATATTTTAATTTTTCTGGTTGTGGTTGTGGAGGCAGAGCAGGTGCTAATGCTGTTTATAATATTCAAACTGGTGGTTCAACCATTCCAATACCGAATACTGGTAATTTTGGTTCTACACCAATAATCGCACCAGACGATTTCCAATTATGGGCGGGAGGACAAGGTGGAGGAGGTCTTGGTAATTCAATCAGTAATATTCCAAATAGTAGTGTAGGTTTAGCGGGACAAACAATCACTTTTACTTGCTCTGGTAATGGTAATAATTATAGTCCTGCTACTTATGTAGAGGCAACTTGGACTAATTCAATAACCGGACTTCCTATGACAATTCGTCTTCCAAACGGGTATAATGGTGATGACGCTTCTTCTGTAAATCCGTCGGGTGGAGGGAGTGGTGCGGGTGGTGCTGGGGTTGGAGGTTTAATTGCTAATGCTATTTTACCCTCTCTTGTGGGTGGTTCTTGGATTACTTGGACCCCACCAAATAACTCGGCACCAGCGGGTTCTCCGGGTAGTAGTAGTGAAACTCCTTTTTATGTCTATCTTCAACCTACGCCAGGTGATACACCTTACCAAGTATTAAGTCCCGCATACAACCCAACTACTAATGCTAATGGAGCACCTTGGTTAGGTGGTGCTTATCCAACCGCACCAGTTTCCGGAAGTGGAACTACTGGGTTCGGTCAATATTTATCGTCGTTTTATACGCCTACTGATATAATTTATTATGACGGAGCACAAAATTATTATGGTAATGATGCTTCACCAATAGGACAAGGATTTTTTACATTAAATTGTTTTACATCACCACCAAATCAAGTTGGAGGGACGAATGCCAGTTTTATAGCGTATGATGACGCAGACCCAACCAATAAGACCAAGCAAATATATACAGATAAAGAGGGATTGGTAGTATCACAAGAATTAAATACTACACCAAAGACAACTACATTAACACCAACAGATTTAAAGTTTGATAATAATGGAACTATTACTTCTGCTCTTATTAGTGATATTATTAATGTAGCAAACAATCCACCAGCAACTCCAACTCTAACCCAAGTATTAACTGCTGGGAATACGGCAACCAATTCAATCGCCCTTAATAATACTGGAACTGGAACGAATGTAATTTCTTTATTACCGAATAATAGTTCGTCTAATCCAGCAATTACTTTGACCGATGGGACGACAACCAATACGATAGATAAGAACGGATACACCACTCGCAATTCGGTTCAAAACGCAACCCACTATCTCAATTTCAGCGACAATTCTTCAACTGGAACTGGTGCTATTCAAAAAACCGCTGGAATAAATTGTAATCCTTCTACAAATACAATTACAGCAACTACATTCGTGGGTGCTTTGAGTGGAACTGCGACGACCGCAACAACGGCAACCAACGCCACAAATACTGCTATTACGGCAACAACCACCAACGCAACTTATTACCCTACATTCGTATCGGCAACCAGCGGAAATCTTCCTCAATTGGTAGATACTACGCTCACCTATAATCCTTCAACGGATACGCTCACGGCAACTACTTTCTCTGGAACAGCAACAAACACCACGAATGTTGGAATTACTGCTGATAATACAAGTGGAACATATTATTTACCTTTTGTTAAGACGAGTGGTGCTGGAAACAAACCCCTATTTATTGATGATACAACTGGTCCATTAACTTACAATCCTTCTACTGGTGTTTTAACCGCAGTATCTTATTCTGGTTCCGGTGCCAACTTGACTGGTATAGTCGTAAGTGGATTAAATAATCAAAACCCTACTTCTATAACTGCTAGTAGTTCTGCTACACCAACAACTTTAACATCTGGTCGGTTAAATCTCGTCGCAATTACAAGTCCATCAAATAACTATTGTATTCTTCCAACCGCAACCAGCGGAACTTCTATTTCAGTATTCAACCAAAGTTCTACTCTTACTTTAAATATTTTTCCACCAAGCGGTCAAGCAATAGATTTAGGTGCTACAAACGGATTTATTACTATCAATCCGTATTCGTGTATTGACTTTGTCTATTCTTCTAACTGGTTGTCGCAAAGACCTTCTTACGCTTCGCAAGTATATTATTATTATCCTAATGCTCCAAGTTCTAACTATCCTTCGTCTGTGTATAATTTAATAAACGCAACTGGATATGATTATAGTGGAGGGGGCGTTCAAACAAACTCATTCGCAAGAATGACTACTGGTGGAAGACAATTGGAAGTCGGTAATTACGAAGGCAACAGCGGATATGAATGCTATACTCAATATGACGCAACCAATTCTCAATTAACACAACTTTCTTCTTCTGGTGGTGGTGGATTTTCAAGATTGTCTGCTTCTCTATTCGCCGTCGGTGTTTATACCCCACCGACCTACACTACACGAGTGTCGTTGGACTGCTCCACGACTGGTGCTATTACTCAAATCCCCAACGCAACTACTACTTACGCTGGAACATCAACAAAGAATACTCTTTATCAAGGGATTAATGTGGTCGGTTCTATTTCATCAAATCAAACACTTACTTCAACCAATTATTTCCTTGTAAATATTTATACTCCTTCTACTGCTGGGTTAAATATTATTCTTCCTACTGCTACTGGTGTAAATAGTGGAACTTGGATAATAATTAAAAATCAGTCTGCTACACAAACACTCACCATTCAATACAATCCAACCCCTACCACACTCGCTACTCTCGCCCCTTATACAACCTCTGCGAATGTGGTGTCATCTTATAAGTTTATTGTCGGTGGTGGTGTGTGGTATGTAATTAGTGGATAAAATACATTCGGTTTAAAATATCTATATTATATAATAATGCCAATACCAAAAGACCAAGTATTATATGATAGAGTTAAAAAAGAAGCAGACAAAGTGTATTCAAAACCGAGTGCTTATAAGAGCGGATGGATAGTTAAAAAATACAAAGAATTAGGTGGCGAATATTTAGACGATAAAAAACCGAGAAAATTAAAACGATGGTTCAAAGAAGAATGGAAAGATATTGGTGGGTTAGATTATCCGGTTTATAGACCTACAAAAAGGGTTAATAAAGAAACACCTTTAATACCGAGTGAGATAGACCCAGAGCAATTAAAACGCCAGATTTTTTTAAAACAATTACTTAAAGGTGATGCTAATTTACCACCTTTTTTAGAGCGATAATGTATATGATGAATAGCGAACAAGACCCTAACGAGTTATTAACGGCAGTTGAAACTCAATATGGTATTAGACCCAAAATTAATATATGCTGTTTATTATATGATTGGTTTTGTTATTGGTTTTGTTGTTGCTTGGATTTTACAAGTGATAAAAGATAATATCGGTAAATAATAATGGCAGAGCAATTAAGCGAAGTTTTCTGGGGGATGTTTATAACTACTATGGTTGGTTTAATATTAGGTTTAGCAAGAATGGCGTATAAATCCAAGTGTAAAGAAGTTAGTTGTTGTTGTTTTAAAGTTGTCCGTGATGTTGTGGTTGAAGAAAAAGAAGCAGAATTAATAATGAATAAATCTGTTAAAGATAATCTCAATAATATATAATATGCCATATCAAATATTACCATATAGTTATGCCAGAGCAAAAGAACTTGGAGTTAAAATAGCACCAAGCACAACCCGAAATAAGAAGATTGATGTTTATGATTGGCGAAATAATTTTATTACCAGTATAGGTGCGATTGGTTATGGCGATTATCCAACATTCTGGAAACACTTTGGCAAAGAATATGCTGACAAAAAAAGGCGATTATACAAAATTAGACATCAAAAAGATAGGGTTGTTTTAGGAAGTGCCGGATATTACGCCGACCAGATTTTATGGTGATTTAGGGAAAATTATTTTATTTGGATAGTATATACTATGACCGCTTGGACCGATTATGTCAAGGAGTTTGCTAAAAAGCACAACACTACTTATGGATGTGCTCTATCTATGCCAGAATGCTCTGCTGGTTATAAGGCGATGAAAGGTGTAAAACCCAAGAAAGCACCAAAGATTAAGGCGATGAAGGCAAGTGAGATGATGCCTAAACCGAAAAGTAGAAAACCATTATCAGCATCACAAACCGCTACTTTAAGAAAACTAAAAGCGTCTATGCTTGGAAAAGGATTACACGAAGATAGTGGAAGTGATGATGGACTTGTTGGTGGATTATTGTAATTGAAATAATTTAGCATTAAATCAGTTGAAATATTATATTGTTGTATTATATAATATGTCAAATTGGACTAATTTTGTGAAAGAGTTTGCCCGAAAACATAATGTCAGTTATGGTTGTGCTATGGCGATGCCAGAATGTTCTATTGAATATAAAAAATTACATCCAAAGAAACCAACAAAAAAGCAGAGTAAAAAAGCAGTTAATACTGAATTGCTTGAAAAATACCCAGCATACGCAGAAGAAAAACAACGAAAGCGTGAAGTTGAAAGTATGGGAATGGAGGATGAAGATATTTACCCTACTATTGAAAATCCAACCATTAAAGATATTGAATTGAAAACTTATTTAGCGAAAACTGGTGAAGAATTAGATGAATTAATGGAAAGAATTAAGAAGTTTGTGGTTAGTCCAGAGTTTAAGAAAATATCACCATACGATAAAAAATCATTAGACCATTCTATTGAAACAATTGGTAATAAAAAGTATGCGAGATTTGAAGCATCAAGGAAAGCAGAACCAAAAGAAAATATTAGAATGGTTATTACTGAAAAAACCACAAGAGGACGCAAGAAAAAGTATGCCACAGCAGAAGAAGCACACAAAGCGAAATTAGAAAAAACAAAAGAAAGCACCAAGCGTAAGCGTGAAGCAAAAAAAGCAGAAAAAGGTAAAGGTATTTTTGACCCATTCACCAAAGTAGCAAAATACGCAAAGGATAAAGTAATAGCACCGGTTCAACAATCAATCCAATCTACTACTGACACAGCAACCGCTCTTGTTTATGGCAGAAAAGATTTACCCCCTAATGTAAGGGATATATTAAGCAAATATGGAGATTTACCAATACAATCAATCACACTCGGTCGCACACCGGTTCCGTCTGCTATTACTGGTGCTATTAATGCTGTTTCACTCGGTCAATTCGCCAAAAAGTTCGCATCAACGCCATACGATAAATTGTTTCACCTATTTATTATTTTTGGGACATCACAAGGCAAGTTCTTATTTGAGAAGAATGCTGTTATTAATGCTACTACAAATATACCTAATAATGCTGACTTAAAAACAATAGCACCAGTTCCGCAAGGACTTACTATGAATGCTGTAATGGATAATACCAGAAGATTAATGGGTGATAAGTTTTTACCTTATTCTGCTGTCAATAATAACTGCCAAGACTTTATTTCATCAATATTAAGGTCTAACAATATCGGCACGAGTGATGATTTGAATTGGGTTAAACAAGATACGGAGCAATTGTTTTCTAACCAATCTTTCTTACAGCGATTTACCAATAATATTACTGATTTGGGAGCAAAAGTGGATGTATTACAACAAGGTGCTGGTGTTAATAAAAAGGATGTGCTACAAAATTATGATATGATGTTGAAACACTTAACGGCACATATCGCAGACCCTACTGAACCAATTGACCCAAAAGATTATAAGCAATCCAAAAAGATTATTGATGCCATTAAAAAAGTAAAATCGGGTAATGGTGTTATTGACTTTGAAGATATGAAGTGGGGCAGTTTTAGCAATCAATTAAAAGTTTATAACGCTCAACATAATACCAATTTAGATTTACACCAATTCGCTATGAAAATATTAGCAAATCCAAAAGATTACAAAGCAAGAACCGAAAAAAGAGCAAGGTTTTATTTGAATGTTTTAGATAAAAAAAAATCTAATGGTAATATAATAATGCCAGACGGAAAAAAACCTAATAAGTGGATTGATTTTGTGAAACAATTTGCTTCAAAAAATAATATGAAATATAATGAGGCAATAAAACACCCCGCTACCAAAGCACACTATAAAACTGGTAAAGGTGCTAAAAAATTAACAGCAAAACAATTACAACAACTCATCGGTCCGGTTGGTGCTGGAATGCCTACAAGTAAAGAAGACTATATAGCAGAGCAATATTCTCAATCTCAACTTGGTGCCGAAGGTGGAAAGCATTATATATCACTCTAATCCAATTTTTCACAATCCTTCGCTCTTAATACATCAAAACCTTCGGGTAATTCATTAGGATGTGCTGGTATATGAACTACACTACCAAAAATATCTTTTGTAAATAATTTACGCTTTTCAGCATTAAATATTCTGGCATATTTATCACTCAAACCATTCACAAACTTTTTACACATAGCATCAATATTATTAACAATTTTGTCTGCTCGTTCTCCAATTTTAATGAGGTATTCACGCAGAAAATCTGGGATTTCCATATCTTTTAGTGATACTTCCAAAAAACCACAATACAAAAAAATCAAATTATATACTGCCGTAAAATAAAGACACAAACGGGTTAATGCTTTTTGTGATGGTTCTTGGGGATTTTCGTTAATTATTGCCATATCTTTTAGTATATCATTATATAATATTTTTACTCCAAACTCCGTCATAATACCTCTCTGGTCGTAAAGGCGTAATACCAGCGACATAAAGGGAAATAAAAAAAAATCATTATCCGGTTGTTTATCTATTAATTGCTTATACGCCAATATCTCATCAATAAGTTTTTGAGTTTCTGCCATTATAATAATATACAATACTATAATATTATAATTTTACAAGTTTGCCTAAATATATTTCAATCGGTCTAATTTTATTGTTTAAGGTAGTGGTCCAACTTCATCAATATGTTTGAAATAGCACTCGGGACAGAATACATATCCGTCGTTTTCGTTGTATCTAAATACTTCGCCTACACTAATTCCCAATCGTAAATAATGTAATCTTACTTCACGGGTATTTTGAACTCCGCATCCACAACAATAAGGGTAATCATCAACAGCAAAAGGTCTTTGTGTAAAATTGTCCCAAGTATTCTGTATTATATTATGGTATAGTTGTGATGATTGTTCTGCGGTTCTTCCAGTTCTATTTGTATTTGGTAAATATCTTTGTAATTGTGTGCTCCAATCCATCGGGGTCCATCGTGATAATCCCATTCCGTCTAATTCTAAACAATACATAACACCTTGTCCGTTATTTGAATTAGGACTGAACCATCGTCTTCCTACCATATTCAATTCATCGTCGCCCGGTGGTGCTGAATTAGTAATAAACTGGTTTTCTTCATCGTGAATAATAAATCCATATGGGTCAAGGTATTCGCTTTCTTCATCACTATCTTCGTCTGGTATATTCTCAACCGCAACTACTACATAATTTTCTACTGGTCCATTATCAATTTCGCTTAATTTTCTTCTACAAATAGGACAAGGTTGTTCTAACCCAATAAGGTTATTATAACATCCAGAGCAAACTTCGTGATTACAATTAACTCCGTGAATACTTTTCGGTTCTTCCATACAAATACAACAAATATTTTCATCCGGGTCTTCTAATGTCGCTAATTGGTCTTGAACTGATTGTGTTAAGGTAATTGTTGATTGTCCTTGTCGTGCTCTTTCTATTAATGCTCGTCTTCGTCTTTCTGCTTGGTGTGTTAAAAACCGATTTCTTATTTCTAATCGTCTTTGTCTAATCCACATTAAACTTTCACCTACTTCGCCGTCTTCAATATAATGGTCTTGTAATATAGTGGGGCAACATTCTTCAATCATTCTTTCCAATTGTGTATTACTAAAATCAGTTAATTGTTCTCTGGTATATTCATCATTAAACTCGCTTTCTTCATCAAATACTTCTGTGGCAATATCTAACAAATATTTCCGTCTATGTCCTTTACATAATGGTAAATTAAGAGTTGGTTGCCAATTCAATTCGGGACTATGGTATTTAAATTGTGGGTCTTCTGTTTCACAAAACGGGCAACAAAAACAAACTAATGCTCCACATCGTATTCCTAATTCGCTTACCAATAATTCTACTGGTGTATTCCTAATAATTTCAGCGGTCTGTGAGTGAGTGAGTGTGTGAGGGTTCATTCTCTAATAATATATTATATATCGTGATTTCTTTAAGTTCTTTTTTTATATTATATATTGTATTTAATGGTTAAAAAAAATTATGGTGTTAATGACATCATATTTAATGGTTAATTACAAAGGCATATAATTTACAAAGTCATATAATATACTGGTGTTTTATTCAGCACCACTTTTGCTTTCTTCAACGCCTTCTATGTCTTCGGTTTCGGTTTCAGTTGAGTTTAAATAGTTAGTCCAACATCTTCGGCAACAGATTTCTCCTCTACCATCATTCTCTACTGCGTCATTAGCGTAATCTGCTGGTTCTAAAACTGCTCCGCATTCAAAGCATACTAATTTATATAAAATACCTTCTTCACGCTCGTCGTCTGTCGGTGGTCTTGTCCTCTCAATAATTACTTCATTATAAGCACTCCAACAATCACGGCAACTTCTTCTCTGTCTTCCATCAACAATTCTTAAACTTACATCATTCTCTTCATCATTATCATTCCACAACCATTCGCCCAAATAGTCTTCATCCATTACAAATAAACAATCATAACATATAATTCCGCTTAAAATACCTTCACGCTCTTGTTCGGTTGGTTCTCTTACTCTATCTCGCCAAACTTCATTATAAATTGTAAAGCAGTTAAAACATATATCTCCTCCAATATCATCACCATCACGCTCCAAATCTAATGCTTCAATCTGTTGCCTTGTTAATGATATATTACAACCTTGGCAAGTATGAGTTTCTTGTTGGTTGTTATTATTTTCAGTTTGAGTAGGAAGTGCCATTCTTTCAATCAATTATTTCAATCGCTTTAATTCGGTAAATATGGGGTAAGGTCCGGATTAAAATATGACGAGATGACGAGTTCATAAGTTTTTGAATGATTTAATTTTTAACTCAAAATCAAAAATTAAAAAAACCCAGGATTTACAGAATGTTCCAAGAATGTGCCAAGAATGTTCCAAGAATGTGCTTATGTGTTTTTAACCCAATATGTCGCTTTACAGATGGGGCATTCTTTCTTACCACTATTACAAATATGTGTCTTACAATCACGGCAAATCATATGTCCGCAACTTGGGACTTCACTATTCGCTTTGGTTAATGTTTCAAAGCATACGGGGCAGTCAGTTAATTCACCTACTTTTTCATACAATTCTAAAAACTGGTTTTTCAAATAGGCAAAATCAACTTCTTCTCCGTCTTTTAATTTCTTCGCTAATTCTCGGTTCTTTTGTCTTTCTTCACTAAACCAAGATGCTAATTCATCATAATCGTCCCGTAAAATATAATAGGTCTTCCAACCTACTTTCGCCTTGCTTTCCAAAAACTTTTTCTCCTTCAAAGTCATAGTAATCGTGGTGCTACTCATCGTATTATATATTATATATCCTCTTATCTTTAAGTTCTTTTCACTCTTATATTATATATTCTCAATTAATTTGGTTAAAATAGTTTCACAGAGTTCTGCTGGTATTACATACTTATCGGTTAATTTCATACCTTCAATATGGCGGGTTAATTTCTGCTCGTCTTTCTTTTTACCAACTTTTAATTTTAAACCTCCATCAATATTACTCCAAAAATCCGTTGGTTTTCTATATGGCATTCCATACATACTATACCAAGTATTATCTCTATGTTTTATTGGTTCTTCACTCATACAAGGCATCTTCCTCATAAACCCTCGTGGATTTTCAATAGCAAACTTCAACTTGGGGTTCTTCTCTAAAAAATACTTAATTATTTCAAGCGTCTTAAATAATACTCTATCACCATTCTCACCCTTCGGTGTTAAGGGTCGCATATCGCCTAAATAATCTCTTACCTTATTTTTATGTGTGGTTATTAATATACTGAATGTTTCACAAGGCGGTGATGCTGTTATTATGTCTGGTATTGGTATTGTTGTGTAATCCCAATCTAATATATTTGTGAGTATCGTTGGTTTAAACTTTTCAACCATATCAACTGATATTATGTCTAATCCCATTCGTTCTGCTACTTTTGAATAACTACCAGTTCCCTTAAATAATTCTAATAATAATACCATTATATATATTGGATAAAGAAAAAAAAATAGCGTTTGAATTAATTAACGGATTTATAATTTACAAGACATATAATTTACAAGGCATATAATTTAAGCGTCTTCTTCTTCTTCTTCTTCGCTTTCAAGTTCTTCACCACTCTCAACTTCTTCTTCATCACCGCTTTCTTCTTCTTCTTCAACTTCTTCAACCGGTTCCATAGGTCTATTTACAATCACAGCGACTTTGCCAACTGGTTCAGCGACTTTGGCAACTGGTTTTTCAACTTCAACTTCAACAAGGGCATCGGGGTCTTTGAGTGTGGTAAGTCCAACCCACTTTCTTTCACGACTGACTTTTCCAGTCTTACTTACTTTTTCAATCAAGCGATTTACTTTGACGGCAACAAGAGTTTCAACTTGGACTTTCTCGGGAGCAAAGAAAGAGTTATGTGCTACAATCAATTGGTTAGGTGTAGAAAATACCGCACCGGGTAAGATGTGTTCTCCAACGGCGTGAGTTCCTTTGTTCTTCTTCACAAAGAAAGCATCCTTTACACACTCACCATCAATTTCCATAAGCAGAAAATCATTCGTGGCAGAGCGGTATTTGAGTTTCCACATATCACCACCTTCAAATCCTTTTTGTGTAGAGGTGTGTTGGACTTCTTCACCATCAACAAGTATCTTGGTGTAATCTCGGTCAATCTTTACTGGTGCTTTTCTCTTGCTGTCGGGGTTTGACACGGGCACAGAACTTTTTGGGACAAAGGTTTTTACACCACCGAGTTTTCCTTCAACTTTGGGAGCATCAGTATTGTATGTCTTGGCAGAGGCAGTCGTAGTGTCGCTCTTTCTTTTTGGGAAGGCAGTTCGTTCCTTAACGGGTTCGGTTCTTACTGCTTTGGCAACTGGGGCAGGGGATTTTCTTTTGGAGCATTCAATTACTTGGTCGTCAGTCATCGTGGCAACTTCGGCAAGGAGGGTTTCACGCACAGCAAGTTCTTGGTTGAGTTCAGCAAGTTTGGTTTCAAAGTCAAGTTTGGCAAGGGCAATCTCTTCTTTTTTTCTTTGGACTTCAACATCCCTTACAGCAGTAAGTTTCTGGCGGAGTTCGGGGATTTTAGAAGCAAGTTCAGTTTGTTCCTTCAAGGCAGCAAGGTGTCTTTCACGCTCTTGTTTCTTTTTCTTCATCGCTTCTTTTTCAAGGCGTTCTTCTTCTTCATATTGAAGTTGGAGGCGTTCAAGTTCGGTCAAAACCTTTGGAGCAACTGGTTCAACAACCGGTTCAACTTGGACTTCTTGTTCGGTGATGCCTACATTAGAAATAATTGATTGGTTAGAATTAGTGTCATCAGCAATAGAAGTTGGTTCATCAGCAATAATAAGATTTTTTTTGTTTTCGGTTTTTGGTTTTCTTCTTTTTTCATCAGCAGCGAGTTGTGCTGGGGTTCTGGGTTTAGATTGATTGACTTTAACGGAAGACATCTTTGAAGGATGATTGAAAATATTTGAGAGCGAGTTTGAGAGCGTTTTTGAAAAGCGGTTTTTGACTTCACGGAGGGGGTCCGGATTAAAATATGACGGATGGATGAAGTCATAGGTTTCCGCACGATTTATTTTTTTCTGTTTTTTTGATTTCCGCTCGGCAAAAAAAAAATCCAGGATTTACGGAATGTTCCAAGAATGTTCCAAGAATGTTCCGCTCATATATAATTTTAACCAAGCACATTCTTCGCTGGTTCTCCGCTTCTTCCGTGATGACTTTATGCTCTTGGCAATTGGGCGTCAAATTGGTCGTTATAAAAGTTTAAAAAACTTTTTTACATCCGTTTTGGGATTTTTATGACTAATTATCGTCATAA
>Ga0214917_10002037_pt1 | contig 25228 bp, 24 predicted proteins | sample LL_1208_BB_MetaG_FD_177983 | JGI IMG/M metagenome (GOLD analysis project Ga0214917, IMG submission 177983) | Freshwater microbial communities from Lake Lanier, Atlanta, Georgia, United States - LL_1208_BB | ecosystem: Environmental > Aquatic > Freshwater > Lake | place: USA: Georgia | collected...
AATAATATAATTAATTGTTCAGTATTATTTAATAAATATAATGTAACATTCACTAATTCTGATTTCAATGCGATTAAAGAGACAATAACTTACAAAAAAGATACTTTTGTATATTTAGACCCTCCACATTATCCTGAAAATGAAACATCTTTTACTAGTTATACTTCAAATGATTTTAACTTGGAACAACATAAGAATCTAGTTGAATTATGTAAACATATACATACTAAAAAAAGTAAATTTTTATTATCTAATTCAGATACTAAATTCATAAAGGATTCATTAAAGGATTTTAATATTCAAATAATTAATCTAAAACGTCAAATTAATAGTAAAAATCCAGGAGCTACTACTAATGAAGTTTTAATTAATAACTAAAAAAAATGAATAATATTTAATTTATTTAAAATCTAATTATAATAATGAATTCAACTAATGTAGAAAATGACTCTAATAATCTCCCTGAAGAAAACTATGTTAAAGAGGTAGAACCACCTACGCCTCATAATACTCCTAAATATAAAAATCTGGTTGATATGACATATGAACAATTAGAAAAAGAACTAGAAAAAATGTGTGATTTAAATATTGTAATTTCTGAACAAAAATTAAATATACAAACAGATAATATGAAAAATAACACTAAGACTAATCCTAGTGAAAACTTAAAACTAAAAATGATTGAAGGAATCATTTCTGGTTTTAATAATCTAGAAACTACTATAAATAAATTTGATAGTATGAAATACCATAGAGATTATAAGAAAAGAAGCTTTATGTAAAAAAATTGAAGTTTTTTTATAATTAATATATATAATATTAATATGTCACGTCAATACAAGATTGATATGAATGTAATTACTGATTCAACTACTTTCAGCGAAGTTTTTACTCTGAATAAAGTAGAACAATGGGAGTATTGTGATTACGTATTTTATAACGATAATAACGAAATTTATAATTTTTCAAGTGTCAATATGACAGCACATGAAAATCATCCCTTTAAAAAGAAAGTAACAGGAAACAATATTATGCTTCGTGTTCGTGTTAAGCTACCAAATTAAACTCCTAACTTTTTCTTTAGTGCCAAATATTTTGACTTGTATTTTAAATATTTGTTTTGGAATTGTGAAAAATCTAAATCACTCGATTGATAAGGAGTTGGTCTATCTGCTGTTTTCTTAATTATTCTTATATTTAAAAAAGATCTTCTAAATTTCTGATTATGAACTGTAACTGCTTCAGTGAATGGCTTAATAAAAGGTGAACGATGCCAAGTTTCTTTGTTATCCCAGATTATTGCATCAAATAATTTAACAGTTATACCTGGGAATTCTTCATAATATCTTTGATCAGTGCAACCAGAATGAGTACCGCCTCTTCTAACATATTCTTCATATAACGGTTTACCAAAATGCTGATATATTAATGTTTTATTTGCGTTTACTGGACTTCCGCTAGCTTCCTTTATTGCATTTTTAGAAATATCCTGTTCAAATTTATCTTTACCTCTTAATAAATTAAATCCTAATTCATCTCCTGGATTTAAATCTCTTAAAGGTATTTTCCAAATTTTATCCCAGTCTTCATATTTAACTTTATAATTTTCACCTTCTGCTTCTAAAATACCACTAGCTACCATTCCATCAAGTTTATTTTTAACATTTTCTTTGGACCACCATTTATTTACATCGGGAACTAATTCTGTATTTGAGAAATATGCAGGTAAACCATAATAAACATTACCTGTAAATATGTTAGGAATAGAGAATACAATTTTATCATCTACAAAATCTACAATTTTACCTACCATAATTTGATTTGATTCTAATTTAACAGCGATACTATATCCGGGTCTTTTTTGCGGGTCTTTCATTTCAGATGCCTTTAATGCTGTTAAAAAATTCTTATAGTAATTATAAATTTCTTTTCTTGTAAAATTGGACCCAATACCTGGACCCCAAGTATCTGTTCCAAATGTAGTTCTATCTGCTTCTTTACGTCTACTAGTAGAAGAATGTTTATCTCCATATACACAAAAATCAGCAGCTTTAACATTAATATTTGAAGCATCTAAATAAACTATGTTGGAGTAATCAGCAGGAGCCCACATATAATCGTGGTGCCATCCTTCTGCTTGTAAATCAGTATTTTTATCTCCTTCATTTGATATTAATCTAACCATAAAATAAAATGAACTATCATTATTAGAGGAATTCATTTCTTTCATATTTTTTAAATAAGTTCTCAATATTGGTTCTACTGCTTTCATCATATCGTCATCTGAAACCAATTCAGACGAGTCTTTTCCTTTGAATAATTTATCATAATCTCCTCCATCATCATCAATATTTTTATAGTTATAAAAAGAAAATGAATCAGTTGTGTGATCATAAAAAATAATGCAATTACTTTCATTAAATGCACCGTTTCTTAAATAAACATTATTATTAAAATTTTTTATAATTGAATTCCAACTTGCATCAGTTGCGAAATCAATTATTCTGATAAATGGTCTATAATCAAAAGTTGCCATATATATAAATATAATTAGAAAATTTTTAAATTAAAATTAACATACATTAACTGGTACCCATTTTTTAAATTTGGTATGATATACACAATTAAAACGGCATGGTTTATCATCTTTTACTTCATCATCGCATAAATGTGATATTTTAAGATTTGGAATATGTGCAATACCTAATCTTTCACTATCTTCTTTTTCACTAATGTTATAAACATCAGGAATATTACTTTTACTTAACCAATATTTTCTTGTTTTACTTCCTTTCTCATATGAATAAGTTCTTGTTTTGATATATTCAACAAAATTATAAATCATATCATAAGTTTTAGATTCAATAGCAGGTTGTTGATTAGTTTCAATATCTACTTTATCCACTTTCTTCTCAATATGAATTATAGATATACCAGAATATTTAGGATAAAATACTAGACCTTGAGTAGGAATAGAACAACTAGGTATTAGTTTTTCTATTAATTCTTTTAAATCATTATAAGTGTATAATTTGTTTAATTTAAAAACAAAGTTATCACATATATTTGATTCTGAAAAATGCATTTTCATGATATTATCTAAATGTCCCATTTTTTGAGACATTTCCATATCTAATACTTTTTTGCCCATTAAATAGAAACAATCTTGAATTAAGAAAATAAACTTATTTGATGATTCAATTAATTTACCATCAAATATTGTTCCATTAAAAATAGCATCAGAAACTTTAACAATAGTTTTAACCATAAAAACAGATTTAATATCAATTTGATCCTTATGGTATGATAATTTTCTTCTATCGATTGCAACACAATATTTTCTTGGTTTCATATCATTTTTAGAATCTTCTAAATTCATGAAGATTAGAAAATAATTAAAACCCTTAAAACTAGGTGATACATAATGTTCACTATCGCGTAGTTGCTCTAATTTACTGACGTTGTTTAACATGATAAATCTATGTTTACTTAAATTCAAATTAGAATATAAGTAATCTAGAATTTTCTGTTTTGAAGGAACGTCGTAAATTAGAAAACTCTCACCAGAGCCGAAAGAAATCTTTTTACTCATTAATATATATATTAGTTAATCTTTAAAAGAAAAATAGTCAACTTTTTTCTTAAAAAACAGCAGAACCAGTCTGTGATAAAGGATCAAAAGCTTGTAAATTTAAGTTGCCTTTGTATCTATCAGCTTTTCCAAATACTCCGCCATTTTCAGGTTTTTCATCATCATAAGAAATATAATCTGGATTAAATGCAGCTAAATCAGATGCGCCTTGGACAATAAAATCTCCTTCATGACCTTGTTTAAGAGGAGTTAATTTCTTAAAGTCAGTAATGGATTCATCAAAAATTTCAGCAATAGTTCTAGGTAAGTCATCTTTACCAATAGGATCTAAAGTTCTTTCAGTGTGAATTTGTTTTGCATAAATTTCATTATCATAGATTACTCTTTGATCTGGGAAATTATCACTATTATATTTAGGATAAAAGTTAGCACCACCTGATAATTCTTCAATATATCTTTCTTCTAAAGGTTTTGTTTTCACTTCAGGAACAGATTCATAATCAAATGAAATTGTTGGTGTTCCTTGTATTTCTGGTTTTTCTTGTGAAAATTTTTCATCCTTTTTAACCTTTTTTCTTTCGTTTTTCAAATAATTATTGCATAATATTATTACTAATACTATACAAACCAAGTAAATAATTAAATTCAAAATATTTTTCATCTATATATTTTATGTAGATAAAAAATATATTCTTACAAATTAAGTTTATTTTTAAGTTGTAAATATTTTTGTTTATATTTTAAGTATTTTAATTTGAAAAAATCATTAAATCGTGGTTTAATCCAAGTATATGGATCTCTTAAATTATCAAAATCATCTATTATAATTGTCGTTTCATTATAATCATCAGTTAAAAACATTCTAAATTTTAAAGTAGTTGCATCTTTAGTAAAATTTTGTTCTTCGTTATCATATTGAACATTATCAATCTTAATAATATTATCTCTTGTTAATTTAATAGGAAAATTAGTTATTCGTCCTGCCATATTTATTGTTCTATACTTACTTTCAATGATAGATTCACTAATTACATTTTTATAAAATTCCGTAAGACCAATTTCATTTTGGTCATAATAGTTATAATAACCATAAATTTTATTTGCTTCTTCTAAAATTTTATTCAATTGTTCTAAAATTATTAATATATATTTATTTTCCTGTTTTGTAAAACTGTTCATTCCTTCTTTTATACCATTTCTTTTTAACACATCATCTAATCTTCCAATAAGTTCATCGGGTAATAATCCCTTAAAAATATTTTTATTTTCTTTATTAGGTGAATTTATTAAATTAATTTCTTTTAAATTAAACCTATAAATAACTGGCTGAAAATCAGTGATTTCATCTAATCTTTCTATATCTTTTCTAGTTTGTAAATAATGAAATATATGCAAAAGTGCTTGGTCTAATTGAGATGACATCCATATAAAATTCTTTGTACAAAAACTTTCAGCTTCTGATTGTAAATAAGAAGAAAAATATTTAATTCCAACATCATTTGTAAAAATATGAGGTTTAGATGGTTCTATTTTTACTTCAGTAACTATACTTCCTTGAAAGTTTGAACCAACTGGATACCAAACAGCTCGTTTTTCTGCTACATCTCTAGTAGGAGCTTCTGTTCTAACAACCTTTCCATCTGCTTTTGTAAAAATAACTGTATATTTAGTTACCATACTACCAATATATGTTCCAATATGTGTATTCAAATTATTGACTCCATTATATTCTCTTATGCATTCAAATATATCTGTTTTTAATCTATCTCTATTTGCTGCCATATATTCTAAATTAGAAAAAATAAGTAAAACTTTATTTATTCACTAAAGTTTTATTTATATATTTTACCAACACCAACATTTTTTAGCTACAGAATCAACAGCATTACTAATTGCAGGCACCATCATAGCTAATTTAACAGAAGAACTTACCATGTTTTCTATTTTTACTCTATCTTCTTCTTTTAATAAATTAAATTTAATCACTACAAAATCAAAAACAGCTTTTACAAAAGCAGGTAATTCATCTCTAGTTAAACTAACTTTACCTAAAGTGTTATAAGAATCCATAATTAAAAATACAAATTCAGGAACATCTTTTTCATCTACTTTACCATCTGATAAGATTGTTTTAACGGTTTCCTCAACTCTTTTTAAGAAATTAGGATCATTTACTAATAATTCAACTACTTTTCTAACATTAGGGTCTTGGACTAATTCATTTTTAACTACTTTATCTACCACTTCAGCTACTTTTTCACTAGCTTTTTCTTTTAATTCTTCTATCTTATTACTTACTTGTTCTACTTGAACTTTTACTTCATCTAACTTTGTAGATACTTCTTCTACTTTGTTATTTACAACTTCTTCTACTTTATTACTTACTTCTTCTACTTTATTACTTACAACTTCATTTACTTGTTCTTGAACATTTTTAGTTTCGTCAACTACACGTAATTCTAAATTGGTTACTTGGGACATTAATTAATAAAAGAAATTAGTTTTTAAACCTAATTTTTAAAAAATTTGATAAAAAAGTTATTTATAATTATAACTATTGATTTAATAATGGAAACTCTTGTTAAGAAAATAGTTAAGGACCCTTTGGATACTATAGGAGATTTAAGTGTCAAACAACTCGAAGATGTTATAACTTATGCAGCTGATAAATATTACAACACCAATAAACCAGTTATGGAAGATGCTATTTATGATTTACTGATTGATTATCTCAGAATGAGAGAACCTAAATCTCAAGTTTTAAAAAATGTTGGTTCTATTGTTAAAAACAAAAATAAAGTTACCTTAGATTATTGGCTAGGTTCTATGGATAAGATTAAACCATCCAATCCTTCACAACTAGAAAGTTGGTTAAAAAAATATAAGAAACCATTCTATTTATCTGATAAATTAGATGGTGTTTCAGCATTACTTGTTTACAAAAAAGATGGTAAAATTAAATTATTTACACGCGGAACTGCAACTGAAGGTCAAGATATCACTAACCTTACAAAGTATTTTAACCTTCCCTCTACAGAGGAAGTACTAGAATATGTAACTAAAAAGAAAATAGCTGCAGATAAAGAAGATAATTTAATTGCTTTCCGTGGTGAAATAATTATTAATGCAAAGATTTTTGAAAAGAATTGGAGTGGTACTCTAAAAAATGCACGTAATGCTGTTTCTGGTTTAGTTAATGCAAAAACTATTAATCCTGAATTAGCTAAAGATACTAATTTAGTATTATACGAAGTTGTAGACCCATTTTTAAAAATTGATGAACAAATGAAAATATTAAATGAATTAGGTTTTAGAGTTGTTAAATATAAAAAGGTAGATGAAATCAACTTCGAAATCCTAAGTAAATATCTACGTGAAAGGAGAACTAAAGGTGAATACTTAATTGATGGTATCATTGTAACAAATAATGATTTACATCAAAGAAACGAAGATGGTAATCCTGATTATGCTTTTGCTTTCAAAGATGTATTAGAAGATCAAATAGCTACATCTACAATTGTTGAAGTAGAATGGAAAGTATCTAAAAATGGTTACCTAAATCCAACTGTTATTATTGAACCAGTTTCTGTTGGTGGCGTTGAAATCAAACGTGTAACAGCACACAATGCAAAATATGTTGTAGATAATAAGATTGGGATTGGAGCAAAGATTGAAATTATTCGTAGTGGTGATGTTATCCCATATATTCAAAAAGTTATTAAAGCCGCATCAAAACCAGATTTACCAAAAGGGAAATGGCATTGGAATGAAACAGAAGTTGATATTGTATCAGATGATTTACAATCAAATGATGTTCAAATCAGAAGTCTACAATTCTTCTTCTCAACTCTAGATACTAAAGGTATGGGAGAAAAGAATGTAGAGAAAATGTATAATGCTGGTTTAAATACTGTTGAAAAAATATTAAAAGCTAAAGAATCTGATTTATTAAAAATAGATGGTTTCAAAGAAAAAACTGCTTCTAATTTAGTCAGTTCTATCAAAGATAGTCTATCTGATGTTAGTCTAGCTAAATTAATGGCAGCATCAAATACTTTAGGTGAAGGAATGGGCGAAAAAAGAATGTCTCAAGTATTAGAAGCTTATCCGAATCTAATGACTGATTATAAGAAATGGTCTAAAAAAGAATTTATGGAAAAAATTAAAGATTTAAATGGATGGGAAGAAAAAACAAGCACTGTTCTTGTAAATAATTTCCCTGATTTCATTAAATTTTACGAAAAGATTAAATCATTTGTAACATTAGAAAAGAAAAAAGAAATTAAACAGACTAAACTAACTGGGACTACAATGGTATTATCTGGTTTCCGTGATGCTCAATTACAAGAAAAATTAGAATCAATGGGTGTTAAAATATCATCAAGTGTTTCTAAAAATACTAATTATTTAGTTGTTAAAGACCAAGCTACTATTGATGAAGGAACTGGTAAAGTTCAAAAAGCACAAGAAGCAGGAGTTAAAATTATTACTAAAGACCAGTTAGTAAAATTAATGGCTTAAAAATTGATTTCTAATTGCTTTATTATTAATTTATTTATTTAATGAACAACGCTTTCTATAATATGATGATGCAAGCTGCTTTAAATACACCTGTTTTTGTTGATAAAAAAGAAGAAACAAAAAGTGAACAAGAAACAAATAATTCAGAACCTGTTAAAAAAGAGAATGTAGTTATCCCTATTATCCATAATGAAGTAAGTCAATTATCGAAATATTTAGATATTAAAGAACCTCAGATTAACTTTAAAACTCTAACTAGAGTGAAAGATATAATCTATGATACTAAAAATACAGATATTGATCTTTTGATTGATTCAAATGGTGGTGAAATTAATGCTGCTAAAATGATTTGTGATACATTAATGACATATAAAAAACTGTATCCAGAAAATAAAATCAGAGCTTATGTTGAATATAGTGCTCTATCTGCTGCAACTTTGATTGCACTATGCGCTGATGAACTATATCTATCTGATTATGCTCATATGGGATTAGTTGACCCACAAGTATTTGGTTTTTCAAATAAAGAATTAAATGAAGCAACATATCAAAAAGGTTCATCATGTTGGGATATTACACATGCATTGAAAATCCGTTCAGATTTCAATACTAAATTAATCAAAAGACTATTGAATAATATTCTTTCGAAAAATTCTAAATATTCATCAAGAAAAGATGACATTATTGAGAATTTAGTTGATGGTGAAGTTCATGGAGCAGGATTTACAGTTGATGATTTAGAATCATTTGGTATTAGTAGAGATGGTACAGTCCCTGATGAAATTGCTGTTAAATTTGAAGCAAATAAAACAGAACATCAAACAAGAAATACTAATTTAATTACTAGTTTGATAAATTAATTATAATTCTATTTCATTGACTTTTTCATAAATTTCTTTAACATTTACTTTATTATTATATAAACTAATTAATAATTCTTTCTTAATTTTTGTATTTTCTTCATCGTTGTTAAAATAATTCTGGATTAATGTTTCTATTTTTTTAATAACATTATCATCTAATTTACCTTTTAATTCATCATAAAATGCTTCAATATTCCAAAGACGTTCATCGGAATATTGATTAATTATTTTACTTTTTAATTTAACAATATATTGTTTCTTTTCGTCATCGTATATATAACCAACATCATTTGATAAGTTAGTTATATAAATGTTTCTATATTTTTCTAACTCTGGATTTGAATAAATTAAATTAGTTAATGAAGCTGGTGCATTACTACAAGATTTTAAGATTTTTAATTTTTGTTTATCTGTTAATACTTCATCTAGTTTCTCTTTTCCTAATGCTATTACTGTAAAATTATTTATATTACCGTAGTTATTTAATTGTTTATTAATTTTCTGTAGAGTTTTTGGATGGATTTTCAATACTTTTAAAAATTCTTTTTTAAATCCATCATCTTCAAATATTTTCTTTTTAAAATCATTATAAAGTTTATCTGTTGATTTTACATTAGATTTATTACATTTACTTTCATGACGTTTCAGATTATCACTTCGAGATAACATCTTATTACAATATTTACATTTTAAACTTTTTTGAGTATTTTTGAGGAGATTTGAGGAAGATTCTGAGGAATTTGAGGAGTTTTGAGATAATGTATTACAATGATATCTCTTAATGTGATTCCATCTAGATTGATAACTTTTATATGATTTATTACAATGGTCGCATTTGAATTCCATAAACTATTTTATTTATATAATAATAATAGATTTTATTTTCTTATACGTTTTTTAAAAAGTATAAACTAAGTTTAAACTAAACTTTTCATACCCCGAGAGCGAGAGATAGAATCATAAATAAAGTATTTCAAATTATTATTCCCAATATGTGCAATTATCTTGAACAGTCTGAATAGGTTTATTTAGAAAGTTTGTAAAACCTTCACTTTCTAAATAATCTAACACTTGAGTTTCCCAATTTTCCCTAAAGCTAGTTACATTTCTTGCAAGAACGAAAAGGGTTAATTTAAAAGGGTCAGATACAATACTATATTCATATTGAGAACCATTATAAGTATCCGGTCCTAATTGATATACCCAATAAGGTGCAGGAAATTCAGTAGTTTGAAGATGAACCGTAAGTTGTCCAGGTTCAGTTTCATTATTTACATTAGCCCAACCATAGATAGGTCTGACAGGTCCAGATACATTAAAATTACGTTCTCGATTCAGAACAGAAACAGTATTGTTGGGATATAGTCCATAATCAGCAGTTACACAATAAGAATTATTTTCAAAAGTTGCTTCTACAGCAAAATCACTATACATTTGATACCATCTACCCAGATATTTTTCTTGATTTAATTCTGGAACAGTTTGACTAAAAGTATACGCAGCTAGAATTAAAAGACTCGCAATATATTTAAACATTAATAAATAAAATAATCAATTAAAGTCTATAATTAACAATTTTTATCATTAATTATAGTTTTTATTTTAGTTCTGCAATTTCATCATATTTTGAATTTAATCCAATTGTTTTGTAAGGGAGGACAAATACTCCACTATCATCTACATTTTCACGTTTATAATTGTAAAATAGTTGGTTATTATTCTTTTTAACTTCTAATACGCCACCATCGTAATAGTTATATACTACTTTATCGGCATCTCTTTTATGCTCTTGAACACGCGAATAATAGCATTGATGTTCATCAGCATTAGGAAAATATTTAATTCCATCGCCTGCTTTATTTATACCAATTCTAATTTTATTACTAATTGTTCTATCTATTGTAAATGCTTGTGTAAAAGCAGATGCTTTAAGTGCTTGTGATTCGACCAGTGATTGTGTTAAGCCCATTAATATAATTAATAATTTTTAAATTACTATTTTCATCAATTTTTATTCTTCTATGCATATTTTATTTTTACCATCTATTTTACAACTATCTAATCTTCTTTTGCTGTAAAATATTTGTGGTTCTGGATGTATACCATATATAATAGCCATACCTACAAACATTACTAAAATAAAATTATAATAATCTTCCATTAAAGAGTAATACAAAATATTATTTAAAAAAATATATTTATTAATAGTTAATAATGGATTTACAATCTTTCGTCTCTTTAAAATCATCCTCTGAATTGGATAATTTATCACAACAAATTATTAATCTGATTAATCAGATGTCAGGAGGAAAGAAAAATTTAAAAAATCATAACAATAAAGGGAATCAATTATTAAAAAATCCAAAAATTCAATTATTAAAAGACAAAGTAGAAAATAAAGTTAATTCTGTATTGAATAAATTATCGGAATTAAATTTTAATAACTTACTAATAGAATTTGTTGAATTTTTGAATAAATTAAATGAACAAGAATTTAATGAAGTTCAAAAAGCTTTTTATTTAAAGATGCAATCTGAAGTTTCATTCGTAAAAATTTATTGTGATTTTTTCAAAGTAATAGGAAATGTTTATAGAGACTATGCAAATTATAATATTTCTTATTTTATTAATAGTGTTGAAACAAAATTTAAACATGATTATCTAGATATGGAAATACCTGAAGAATTTGATTTTCTTAAAGCTTTAGATGATGAAGATAAAGATATTTCGGAAGTTAAAAGAATTAATAATTTAAATATTATTAATGCTCTTTTAATGACAAATGTAATCAATAAAGATTTACAAAGTCAATTAGATTCTGTTTTATTAAAACAAACTAACTATTTTTCAGATATTTATTATTGGTATCAAAATAAAGATTTAACAAAAGAAACAAAACAAACTATAAAAAATATAATTACTAATAACGCTTTATCTATGAGAGATAAGGTATTATTAGATAACTTATTAGAAGAAGAAGTTTCCCAAGTAAAGAAACAAGAAGGTAAACGCGAAACTAAACCGGTTGTAAAGAAAGAAGCTATCAAAACCGATACCTTAGATATTGAAACAGAAAACATTATTGAAGAATATATTTATTTAGAATCAATAGATGAAATCAAAGCATTTATTGATGAAAGATGTAAAGACGCTTTATCTAAAAATAAATTTTGCTTATATTTGTTCAATAAATATTTCTTGGAAAGTCAAGAAAATTCTGAAAAATTATTATCTTTAGTAAAAAGTATGGTTAAAACTCAAATACTATTTAAAAGTAATTTAAGTCGTGGCTTACTAATGCTTCATAGTAAATGGACTAGTGATGAAATATCACCTGATATCGATTATGAAAACCCTCATAAGAAAATGAAAGAAGTGTTGTTATGCCTCAAAAATATGGGTATAACAAAAAATCTAGAAAGCTTACTTAAACAATATAAAATAGAATATATTGAAAAAATGGAAGTATAATTATTAATCATAATCTTTTTACAATTATTCTATATCCTTTAAAAATGTTATTCATAATCCTTTAGCAATGTTATTCATAATCTTTTAGCGCTGGTCCTAAAAATAAATATATTTTTGCGATGCATCCACATAATTGCAAAAGTGTATCAATACCACCATTCACACGAATATATGATAATGAAATAATTTCATGAATTTTTAATTTGGTTGTTTCTTTAATATGTAAATCTTTTTCCAATAAACATTTCATAAATGTTAGTAAAATATCATTTGGATAATATCCTTTATAATACAATTCCTTAGTTGTTTCAATGGCATCTGTTAATTGACCATTTAAACAATTATTAATGATCTTTTCAATATAAATAGGCTTAGGTTTATCTATTAGTTTATAAACAATATCACTTTCTAATTTTCCAAAAGCATAATAAATACATTCAAGATTATTTATGGATTGTCTGATATCCATATCAGAAACAAACAATAAATTTTCTATTCCTTCTTTTGTATATGGAACATTTTCTAATTTACATATTTCTTCCACCTTTTTAATTAAATCCTCTTTCATAATTCTTGGATACTTAATAATCATACAAATAGATTGAATAGATTCAATGATTTGTGTGCAATCATTACATATAAAAACAAATCTCGTATTTTTTCTAAATTCTGAAATAATATTAGCTAATAAATTTTGTGCTTTAGGTGTTATACTATCACATTCATCTAAAATAATTAATTTGTTTATTCCATCAGTTTTCTTTTTACAAAAAGGGTAAATTGTATTATTAATCATATATAAACCTCTATCATCAGAGGCATTTAGTTCTAAAACATATTCACCATATTGTTTTTCGCTATAAATTTGCTTAGCTAAACAAACTATTGTCGATGTTTTTCCTGTCCCGGGTTCACCTGTAATAATAAGATTAGGAATAGATTTAGTTTCTAACATTTTATCTATTTTAGTTTTTATAAACGGGTCCAATAAAATTTGGTCTGAATTTTTAGGTCTATATTTCTCAACCCACGGTAATTTAATTTCATTGGTTTTGTTTGTTTTCTTGACTTTAACAAAACCTTCAAACATACATACATTTTCCATTATACCATATTCTAAATTATTCTCTAAAATGTTATAATGAAGTATTTATATATATTAATTTTATTTATTATAATTTATTTATGTTATAAAGGGTATAAAAATCAAAAAGAATCTTTCGAAAATGTTAAAGAAGATGTAAAAAGTGATGTAATTAAAGGTTTAAAATTAGTTGATAAAATTTTTAATGCTAATGGTATTTGGTATGTGTCAGCTTATGGAACTTTATTAGGTGGTGTTAGACATTGGGGTATGATACCTTGGGACGATGATGGTGACTTGTTAGTTTTAAGAAAAGATGTTGATAAAATAATGAGTCTTAAATCTGAATTCGAAAAAGAAGGTGCTACATTAGAAAAAGATTGGAAGTTAATTAAAGTGTATTTAAATGAGAAGAAGTACCCATTTATTGATTTATTTATTAATGACGATGAAGATGGTAAATTTTTACGTTGTATGGAACCTTATTCTGATGCTTGTAAATATCCAGAAAAAAATATGAAAGAACACGAATGGTGGTGGAAATGGGTAGGCTATCCAACCGATTGGGTTATGGAAAGAAAAAGAATTAAATTTGAAGATTTTGAATTATGGGCACCAATCAAATCTTTAGACTTGTTAAAGTTTTGGTATGGTGATGATGTTTTAACAAAATGTAAAACACAAGAATTAGATCATGTGACTGGTGATTTTAAAACACCCATTTCTAAAACTTGTAGAGGATTACCCCCTGCTCAAATATAATTATCTCTGTTAAAAATATAATTTTATAAAAAATTGATAAATAATTATTAAACATTAATAATTATATATTAATGGAAATATATGAAATCGAAATTGGATATTCTAGGTCATCACCGTTAGATTTACAACATCCTAAAACTAATCTTAAATTTCCATCTAAGATAGACTGTTATGAATATTTTAATACCTATAAAAAGCTAGATAATAATTATCTTTTCATTTGTATCTATTACAATAAAGAAAAATATAGGGTTCTAATTGAAAGATACGATAATAAATCAGAAAGATTTTCTGAAGATGTTTGGAGAGAGTTTGTTAATAAGAAAGGATATAATTCTGGTGTGACATGTATTTTGGGTTCATCTGTAATTCATCATAATGTAAATGACACTAAAATTATTAAAATATTATGTAAGATACCAAATCTTCGAAAATGTTTTATAAAGAATAATACTAAATCTATTATTCTTGATAATACTGGAAAATATGACGAAATTCTTCGAATTATATAATCTTAATTTATTTAGTCTACTATTGCATATTTAATGATTTCATCTATATGAGCAACTGAGATTACTTTAAAATTATCATCTTCTGGTGATATTCCTTCTCTTCTCATCTTTTCTAAATCTTCCATATTATCTTCAGGAATTAAAGCTAATGTACAACCTGCTTTTTTACCACCATGTAATTTGGCTGGTAATCCACCAATTATACCAGCATTACCTATTAAATCTATTTCACCAGTCATACATACTTTGTTATTGACTTTCTTTCCTGTTAATAATGAATAAATTGCTAATGTAAATGCCAAACCAGCACTAGGTCCATCTTTAGGTGTTGCACCATCAGGACAGTGAACATGGATACCAAATGCTTTCTTATTATGAGAATCTTCTATTATTTTATCTTGTTCTTCTTTTGATAGTAATCTAAATGCATTCTTGAGAGCATATTGAACTGATTCTTTCATTACATCTCCTGCTTGACCAGTTAAGTTCAATTCTAACATTTTGTCAGATGGGAAACGGATTGCTTGAATTACAGTGATACCACCTAAACCACCCCCACTTGATGCATATAAACCATTTACTAAACCAATAGAAGGTTCTGGTGCAATCTTCTTAACTCTGACTTTAGGATGATTTTCTAATAATTTCTTGACATAATCTAATTGAACAGTATATGGTAGTTTAAAATCATCGCTATGGAATCTGTTCAAGTTAATATCACGAATGATTTCAACTATCTTTTCTTTAATTTTACGAACACCCGCTTCATTTGTATATGTTTCAATTAAATGTCTAATTAAATCATCACTAAATACTAATTCATCTTTGTTAAAACCTACATCTTTACAGATTTCTGGTAACATATAATCTTTAATAATTGTTAATTTTTCAGGTAAACTTAATGCATGTGTTTCTACAATTGTAATACGGTCTCTTAAAATTGGGTCAATTAAATTGGGGTCATTGAATGAAAAAACAATCAATGATTTTGATAAATTTATCTTGATACCAGCAAAATATTTATCTTCAAATTCATCATTTTGTGTGCTATCTGTCATGTGAGTTAAAATGGAAATAATTTCACGACCATGTTCGGTATGAGATACTTTATCTATTTCATCAATGAAAATAATAGGATTCATACAACCTGAAGTCATCATAATATCGGCAATTCTACCCCAAGTAGAACCAACATAAGTAAAGTTGTGACCTACTAATGTAGAACCATTTACACTACCACCAATGGGTAAGAAAGCAAAAGGTCTGGGTTTACCTTCTTTATCCATTAAACATTTTGATAAACCATTTTTAGCTAATGAAGTTTTACCTGTACCTGGAGGACCTTGTAAACCCAATACTGCGCCTTTAGCTTCACCGTTAATCCATTGTGCAAAGATTCTTTCTAATTGTAATTTAGCATCTTTGTGACCAAATACTGCATCATCTAATACTTTTCTAACATTAACCAAGTATTTTTTCTTATCTTCTTTATAAGTTTCCCATTCTTCAATTAAATTACTGGAAACATCAGTTGTTTTTAAATTTTCAATGTATTTATCTATATCATTATCGGAAAATACTTTTGCGGTTGGTTCTAGTAAATTAATTTTTTGGCTGAAATGTTCTTTGAATGACAAGATTTCATTTTCTTTATATACACCGAAAGGCATTTTTAATAAACCATCTAACCAATGTTGAGCTTTGCTATCACCTTGGAAAGAAGATTTCATAGATTTTAATTTTTCCATTGCTTTAGCTTTAACATCTTCATCAACTTTCATCATACTAATTCTTCTTTCATAAGGAATATCAGAATCTGTTAATTTAGTTAAATCATTTTCTTCTTTTTCTACTTTAGCTTTGGATATATCTAATAGTTCTCTAATAGAATAATGTAGAGATTGATATACTTCATTAGCAACATCTTTTTTGTCTTTTGATCTAAATACATCAAATAATACATAAGCTAGTTTCTTATCATCATCATTAGACATTAATAATAGGGTTAGCATATCGATTTTTCTGTATTTTGAAGCTAATAAAAATTCATTGATTAAAGAAATTAATGGTTTACCTTGCAATACTTTAAAATCATTATATTTCTTTCTTACATCATCTGCTAATTCATTTGATGTAGATACCATAATATCTCTTAAACTTAGGGTATTGAAATAGTTTTCCTTGAAATTTTTAGGAACAACTAATACATCATAGTTGAATGTTGATTTATGTTGACTTATTTTATCTTTCACAAATTTTATTGTAGATGAAATATTCAACAAGTCATCTTTAAAGAATCCTTGAATGACTAAATATCTATCATTACATTTTATATATACACAAGCCCCATATTTATCTTCAATTAACGAGATAGAACGTTGATTTTTTGTAATCTTAATTTTTTCATCTTCTAAAGTTGAATTACATTCAATTCTAGTGTAATGATTATTTCTTTTGGAAACCATTTTTTTGGGGTTGCTTTCGACTAATTCGCTTATTGTTCTTAAAAATGATGGCATAGACATCGGGTCCCCTGATATAATTATAGAATTAACTTTACTATTCTCTTTATCTTTATCTTTTTCTTCAGATTTTTTAATTCCAAGTAATGTTTCAATTAAATCTTTAGTTATCATACTTGTTTTCTTGAAGTTGTCAGAAGAAACACTATTTAATGGAATTTCTTTTCTGTGTTCTTCAGAATCCCACACACAAATAGGTTTGAAAAAACGAGATAAGAATAAAATTTTATCCAAATCAGTTTTATCATAATAGCTTACCCATCTTTCTGAGAAAAATAATTTTAATATATAGTTCATGTTTTCTGGAGAAATATGGTTAACGTATTTTATTATTAATGATTCACATTTAATCAATTGTATAGTTGCATCATTAACAGAATAATTTTTTAATGTTATTACATCAGGAAGAATGTCTAATTGTTCTTTGATTTCTTTTAGTTCATTTAGGATTCCCATATAATTAGAATCTGTATCTTGAAATATTTTTAAATTATTGCAGAAGGACAGATTGTTAATCATACTCATGAGAATGTCTCTTAAAAATCCCAGTTTCAAGTTTATACTATCAAGTTCTTCTTTGAGGAATCTAAACTGTCTTTGGAATTTTACTAGAGAATTCATTTTTTCAAATGGAAGGTTTTCGGACATCTTAATTTAAAAGATATTTTTATTTTAAATGAAAATAATTAATTAAACGATATATTTTCATTTAAAGGGAAATAAAATTAGCTCAATTGTTTGGCTATTTTTAAAAAAATCTCTTTAGTAATAGAGAATTCAATGCTTACCAGATTGGAATTTTCTTGAAGATCTAGATTTATGCTTATTTTAACTGATTTTTCATTATTAGTTTCTATTACATCAAAGTTAATTTCTGGTTTACTTATAACTTTTTCTTCATTTTCTTCTTCCATATATATAATTTCATCATCTTCATCTACATCCTCATCTTCATTATGATTTTCATTGTTATCATCTTCTGAAGAGGTCCAAGAAATAATGTCATCATTATCATCATCTGAATCATCATTAATTAAATGATTGCTATTGATTAAAATATCTGTTTGAGACATTTTACTATAAAAAACTAGATTATAATTTATAAAATTTTTTTAATAATAAAAAAATTTTGAAATTAATAATATTCAATTACTTGATTAGGTTGTATTTTGAACTATTTGTACAGGAGGCAAATCATCAGGCATAATATTTGGGAATAATTTATTTGTATATATTGCAGCTAATTTGAAATGGACTTTATCACATTTACCAGAAATTTTACCAAAATCGGCAATTTGAGGATTTACTTTCAGCCAGTTAAACATAAGCTTTCTCATTTTTAATAGAGCACAAAAGTTTTCTGTTGATAATGTTTTTAGGAATTGATAGATATCTTTAATTTGTAAATGATATTGTTTCATATCATCTGATTTGTTGTTAAAACCAGATGCCTTCTTCTTGTAATAAATACCTCTGATACCAAATAAGACATCTTTATATTCTTTAGGAAGGAGTTTATATAGATCATCGTTTAAATGTTTTCCATTTTTAATATCCCAAAGAACTTTGAAAAGTTCAAATAATTCAGATGTACAAACTTTAAATAATCCATCAATTGCACCAATAGTATCATAAGATTCATGAGTATTTAAAGGATTTACTATTTTCTTAAGATTAGAGGATTGATTGATATATTCTACAAGTTTATCATTTTGATATAAATGAATTAGTCCCATGAAAATATTCTTTTCAGAACCAGTGCTCTTAGCAAATTGGTAATTTACTGTTTGTAATTTGAGTAGTTTATATCTGTTCATTTTAGAATCAAATACTTTGATTACAACTCCTTCAGATTTAGGAGGTAAAGTAAATTGGTCTTTTTTATTCAATGCATCAAACTCTTCTAATGTATTAAGTTTTTCGGCAAGGAAAACATTGCTATCAAGTAAAACATTTAAGTTATATTTATCTTCATTATCATAAATATTTAGTTCCATTTGAGTTTCCTTATCTCTAAGGAAAACTAGACATAATTTCTTGTATTCTTTTCCAAATTCACTTTCATAATCAACAACATTTTTATTTTGATAATGGATTAAAACAAAGTAATAGCAGTAATTTTTATCGAGTTTATTAGTGAAAGCAGATAAACTATCATAACCAGATTGTTCTAATACTTCCATAAACATACTGTAATGGGATTTTTCACCCCATACAGATTCTTCGCTGTGTAAACATCTTCTAGTTGATACATACCATTTACTATTGTGAAAGAAAACAGATAGGAGTGTGCCTTCATAACATTTATTGATAACTTTATCTTCATTTTGATGGGTTAGTAAATGTTCTAATGCTTGAGAATTTAGAACAGGAGTTTCACAACTGAAAGAAACTACTTGTCTAGTATTTCTATCTAAAACTAGTGATCTGCATTCTCTTTCTAAAGGTGAATTGTTGTGTTGGTCAAATTTATTATAAACTAAAAATAGATTTTCATCAACATAATCTTTTGATAAAATATTTTTTTTATAAAGTTCAGCCCTGAAATCATTTAATTCGGGGAAATTATTAGAAAATTCTTTGATATAAAAATTAGGAGTAGCCATTAAATAAATATAACTAAAAATCCTTTATGTGTTTTTCATATTTTATATTTTGTTATTTTTTAAAATAAAACAATTTTATCCACACTTTTTAATTGGATAGTGTAATCGCTGCGCTCTTTGATGTGTTCATATTACCATACGCTACAATCTTGAGAATATCTGACGTGTTGTTACAAATCAGAATGAGCGCATTGTCGCTGATACACGAGGGCTTGGATAGCTTGAAAGTAAAGTCCGTTCCCTTGATCTGTGTAAGAGTTGCTTCGGTGTTGACGTTTCCGATTTGAAGATAGACAACATCACTCTTCTTTGGAGTCCAAGAACCTTCAAAATCGGAAGTTAGAGTTACATCCATAGTGATATCTTGGTAAACACTTGGAAGTTGCCCGACAAGCCCGACTACAGCACCAGCAAGTTTGTCGTCCTTACAGTAAAATGGGTCAATGTCTGTTCCGATTGCAGTTAGTCCACCAGGATGTAGTTCTGTCAGACCAATCTTGTCAGTTTGAATCGTTTTGATTGTGGTTTTCACAGGCATCACAATGAAAGAACCATCCTTCTTCTTTGACCACTGACCAGGACGAATCTCAATCTCGTCACCAATAGACAGCTTCCCACTAATCAAACTACCACCAAAGACACCACCATTGATGGCATCCCAAGAAATACCCGGCTTGTTAACATCAAATGACCGAGTAATCTTAAATTCAGAAGTTTCACCAGACTCATCAGAAAGCTCTGGAGGAAATACTTCCATGATTGCCTTCACTACATTATGAAGACCAATCTTCTTGTTGAGTGCAGTTGGGATAATGTAATTTGGAACGATTTCAAGCTTTGCAAGTAGTTCATCAAGTTCCTCCTTACGCTCTTGTGCCTTTTCCTTGGTGATAAGGTCAAGCTTGTTGAAGATAATGACAAGACGCTTGAGACCTGCCATTTTTGCAGCGGCGAGGTGTTGAATCAGCTGAGGCTTCTTGCTAATCGGCTCAGCAGCAGAAACAACAACAATTGCACCCTTCATCAGACTCACACTACCCATCATAGCAAGAATGAGCTCTTGGTGACCAGGACAGTCAACGAAGGATACATGATGAACAAGTCGTGCATTTTCTACCACACCTTCAGAATTGGTAGTCTCATACTCGCCATCCTCCTTAAGCCAGACCTTCATATTTGCATAGCCAGGCTTGATGGTAATATTGCGAGTTTTCTCACTGCTGTGACGCTGTGTCTTGGTTCCAGTGAGTTGGAAAACCGTGGTGGACTTTCCGTCGGATACGCTACCAAGGCATCCGATATTTAGTACAGGCTGCTTAGCCATACGAGTAAAAACATTTTCAGAGGGCTGAATAGTTGACATAATCTATTATATATACCTTAAAATAACTATTTTTTCAATTTTTTTTGCTATTTTTCAATATTGATTTTTAAGAACTTTTTTATTGAATTAAGATTCTCTCTCTCGCTAAAAAAAGTGAACTTCACTCGAGTGAACTCACTTAAAAAAAATATATAAGAAAATAAATTCTATTATAATTATATACTTAATAAAAGTGAATGGTAATTATATGTCAATATTGTAATAAAGAATACGCTAGCTATGCATCTAGAAGTAATCACATCAAAAAATATCATACAGACAATGTCGTAGAAAGTCGTATTAATGTCGTACAACCATGTCGCACTGATGTCGCACAAAACTACGACACACTAAACTCTGGAAGTAATGATACATGTAAATTTTGTAATAAAAAATTATGCGATAGAAAGTATAGATGGCGCCATGAGAAAATCTGTTCTAAAAATCCAGCAAATAATATGGAATCTGAAAATGTCAAAACTGATTTGCAAAATATAATAACTGCTCAAACTAAACAGATTGAAGAATTAAAAGACTTGTTACTAAAGTCAATGAAGATTCATCCGAAAACATTAAATAAAATTAATAAACAACTAAATAATAGTGGTGTTATAAATAATACAACAAATAATATTCAAATTGTTCAACTTGGGGAAGAAAATTTAAATGAACTATTATCAAAACAAGAAAAAATGAAAATACTAAATCAACGCGGACATAGTTTAAAAGAAATAGTTAATTTAGTTCATATTTCTGATAAATTTACTCAATTTAGAAATATATACATTACCAATCTTCAAAATTCAATTGGATATAAATACGATACTAAAACAAATAGTTTTATTGCTGTTAATAAATCAGTTTTACTTGATGATATTATAGATTGTAGAATGTGTGATATTGAAACTTTTTATAATGAATTAGAAGATAAATTAGATTCTACTACAACTACAGCAATTAAAAGGTTTATTGATAGAATGAATGATGAAGATGATAAATTAAAAGGTGTCAAAAAAGAAGAATTAAAATTATTATTGTATAATTCAAGAGAAAAAATAACAGGGAAGAAAGATATTGATTTGTGATAAATGTATTCACTCTAATTTTTATATCCGAATAATAATATTCATATATAAAAATTGAAAATATTATATGATTATATAATTACACTATAAGTATGTCGTCAGCATACAATTTTGCATATGATAAGCTTACTTATACTTCTGACTCTATCTCCATCAACAAATTTTCCCTATCAGTTCCAGGGAAGGCTCTCTTTAAAGACTCGCCTTTTATCGTTTCTCCAGGGAATATTTATGGATTGATTGGAAAAAATGGTTGTGGTAAGAGTTCACTACTCAAACAACTAGCATTAACCAATCTATTTTCAGAGAACAAAATCCGAGTTCTATATGTTGAACAGGAACTAGACGTTTCTGACTGTAATCCAGTAGAATTTATCTTCCGTGCAAATGCAAAGATTTCTGCAATTATGGAAGAAATTGATCACATTGAAAAAGAAATGAAAAGACTAGAATCTGAGATGGAAGAATTAGAAAATAATGATTCTGAATCAGATAAAAATCAAGAACAAATTGATCTTAAATCTGAAGAATTAGATAAACTCAGTGATAGATATCAAGTTTTGCAAGAAGAAATTCGTGGATTTAACAAAGAAGCAGAATACGGTAAAATTAAATCAATTCTTCATGGTCTAGGATTCAGTAAAGATAAGATGGAACAACCTTGCACCATTTTTAGTGGTGGTTGGAGAATGAGAATTTCTCTAGCACGTGCTCTATATATTGAACCTGACCTATTACTACTTGATGAACCGACTAATCATCTTGATCTAGAAGCGATTATCTGGTTAGGAAATTATATGTCAACTTGGAAAGGAGTAGCTATTATTGTTACCCACAACATTGGTTTCCTCAATGATACTTGTTCGCAAATTATGAACATTGAAGATCTTAAATTAGTTACATACAAAGGAAATTATGCCTCGTTCAAACTATCTCTACAACAAAAAGTAAGGGAACAAGAAAAGGCATATGAAGCCTATGAAAGAAAACTAAAAGAATTTAAGAAAAAGAATTCAGCTAAAAATGCAGTAGAAGAATTCATCAAGAAAAACCAAGTACCTAAACCAGAACCTCTATACCGTGTTCAAATTAATTTCATTCCAACTTCAACATTTAAATCTCATGTTGTGAAACTAGAAAATCTAAGTTTTGCTTATGGTGATAATGAAATTCTATCAAATGTTGACCTAGGTTTTGATATGAACACTCGTGCTACTCTTGTAGGTGCTAATGGTTCTGGAAAATCGACTCTGATGAAACTGATGATTGGCATTGAAGAACCAAAATCAGGAAGTGTTTGGAAACAAAATAACCTTCGAATTGGTTACTACAATCAACATTTTGAAGAACAACTTCCAATGGATGTCACACCAATTGATTATCTAAAAAATATGATTCCAGAAAATCTAATTGAAAATCAACGTGAGAGCACTGTAAGAAATTATCTAGGTCGTGTCAAACTTGAAGGCAGTGCACATAACAAACTAATTCGTGAACTATCTGGAGGACAAAAAGCTCGTGTTGCAATGGTAAAACTAATTTTCCAACAACCACACATTCTTCTTCTTGATGAACCAACAAATCATCTAGATATTGAAACTGTAGAAGGTTTAATTGAAGGATTGAAAGAATATGAAGGTGGTATCCTACTTATTACTCACGAACCTGAATTAATTAATGCTCTAGATTCTGAACTATGGATTATGAACAAAGAAAAGAAGGTAATTGAGGTTTATAATAAAACTTATGAAGAATATTGTGATAAAATCATTAATTCAATTGATGAATAAATATTATTTTATTAAATAAATCAGTTTAAAACAAAATTAATTTATTTAATAATATAAATGAGAGTTCTGTTCTATTCAGAAAGCTGTAATTTTTGTTTAAAACTTTTAGAATACATTGATAAAAATAAACTAGGTCAATATTTCAAATTAATTTCTATTGATAAATCTAAAAATATCCCTGGTAATGTAACAGTTGTTCCAACTATTATTGATACAACTATTGAAGCACCTTTAGAAGGGAAAAAAGCATTTGAATATGTGATTAATCAAAAATATTTCAACCATCCAACAAATAATGTAGAATATACCAAAGATGGAGTTCCTAAACCATCAATTGAAGAGGATGCTAAAGCAAATGCTTCCAAATCTGGTGCTGGTTTCATTTATGTTGACGAAGCTATTGAAAAAAGATTCAATGATAAAGAAAATAAACAGGGATTTGACCAAGTATTTACTTATAGAAATGCACCATCTGCTTCAAATGCAGTCCATCAAACATATAACAATAATTCATCTAATAATCCAAATCCTCATCATCAAAATCAACATTATTTAAGACCAGGAACAGCTCCAATGAGACAACAAAATCCTCAACAAACAATCCAACATCCTCCACAATCAGACGAAAGAGTAAATCAATTACTAGCTCAAAGAAGTATTCAAGATAAAAAGATGCAAGCATTAATGAGATTAAGAGGTAGTAATTAATATTAATTTATAATTAAAAATAAAAAATTGATAAAAAGATTTAAAAAATAATACAAATTAATAATAATGTCATCTATCAAAAATGTAAAACAAGATAAATCCAAGGGATTTAGTAGATTAGAATTTACTTTAAGTGGTAAAGATGTAAATTATGTGATTGTAAATACTATGAGACGTATGGTTTTATCTGAAGTTCCAGTTTATGCTTTTACTGAATTTACATTTAATAAAAATAATAGTGTATTTCACAATAATTTTTTAAAAAATCAAATCAAAAATATGCCTGTTTGGGGTATTGAAAATAAATTAGAATTTTATGATGTTAATTCTAAAATTAAACATGAAGAAG
>Ga0214917_10002038_pt1 | contig 25220 bp, 27 predicted proteins | sample LL_1208_BB_MetaG_FD_177983 | JGI IMG/M metagenome (GOLD analysis project Ga0214917, IMG submission 177983) | Freshwater microbial communities from Lake Lanier, Atlanta, Georgia, United States - LL_1208_BB | ecosystem: Environmental > Aquatic > Freshwater > Lake | place: USA: Georgia | collected...
ATCTACTGTTCCGATGTTTTTCTTTATGATTCTATCCTCTTTTGCATGGTATTCCGACGATAGAATTGTATCAGAGTGAGTTCATTATCGTGTATTCAGAATCTCTATTCGCACATCGAGACAAATTTATGGATGCGGAACCTCGATGTTTCTTTTGCGAATTGGTCCCGGGGTGACTACAATAATCCTCACAATTGTTCACCACTTGCAGATATAAGGACCGTTAATAATGAAAACCATACCCCTAAAGATCCACTTTCAAAATCACCCCATCCACATTGGGGTCAATTTGCTACCCAAATTACCTGATCTACTAGCCAAAGAGTCTGTCAGCCGAAAATTGGCTATCGTGACCCATCCCGAATTGGTTGCACTTGCGCAGCCCATGATGGATGCGTTGGTTGAAGCCGAATATCTGGTATCGATTCATACCATCCCGTCAGGAGAGTCTTCCAAATCGATGGAAACGGTTATGAACTTGGTGAATTCGTTTTTGGAGCACAAACTCGAACGTCGAGATACGGTCATAGCCTTTGGTGGCGGGGTGGTCGGTGATACCGCAGGGTTTGCTGCATCGGTCTATTTGCGGGGCGTGAACCTTATCCAGGTACCGACGACGCTGTTGGCCCAAGTGGATTCTGCAATTGGCGGTAAAACCGGCGTGAACCATCCCAGCGGCAAAAATCTCATTGGGACCTTTTGCCAGCCTTTATTTACCTTGGTCGATCAGTCGGTGTTGGGATCGTTGCCGCCGCGAGAAATTAAATCGGGGTTAGCCGAAATTATTAAGTATGGCGTCATTGGTAACGCCGGCTTGTTTAAATATCTAGAATCCCATTTCGAACGCGTCGCCCAATATGATGTCGTGTCGCATCCCGACTTGTGGGGGCACCTTATTACCCGCTCCGCGTCTGATAAAGCCAAAGTTGTGTCGTCAGACGAAAAAGAATCCGGCCTTCGCGAGATTTTGAACTTTGGGCATACTATCGGACATGGCATTGAAAATGCGTTTAACTATGGGACCTATTTACATGGTGAAGCCGTTGCAATTGGCATGATCGGCGCGACCCGATTGGGCGAGGCGCTGAAACTTACCGATTCAAAAACGGCCATGAGAATCGAAAAATTAATTGGTGACTTGGGATTTGATGTGACGCTTAGGTCGACAGTGACCCCCGCGCAAATCATGGCTGCGATGCAATTGGATAAAAAAGTCCGTGATGGCAAAATGCGGTTCGTCCTTCCATTTGGAATTGGCGATGTTGAAACCGTTGCCGATATCCCTAGCGAAACCGTTCAAGACGTTGTGGAAGGATTGTTTTTATGAAAATTTTAGTTATTCATGGCCCCAATCTCAACATGCTGGGAAGTCGCGAACCGTCGATTTATGGCACCACTACCTTGGAATCACTCAATGACCTTTTGGAAGCCCAGGCCAAATCCCAGGGAGTGGGCTTGGATACCTACCAAAGCAACAGCGAAGGGGAGTTAATTAGCAAGATTCAACATGCACCCCAACTTTATGATGCGTTGATTATTAATCCAGGGGCCTATACCCACTACAGCATTGCCATTCGCGATGCCCTGTCGACGATTTCTATCCCCAAGGTAGAAGTCCATTTGTCCAACATTCACGCCCGAGAAGAATTTCGGCACCGCTCCGTTACGGCCGGCGTCTGCCAGGGTCAGATTTCCGGGTTTGGCACCAATAGCTACCTTATGGCGGTCTATTACCTCGTTTCTCTCCTTGAGACACCGAGTTAAAATGGGCGATTTTTCGCTTAATCCTCGGTTTGACTACACCGCTTTGCCTTCGGCACGCTCTTCGGTAGTCGGCACCTCGGCCTAAGCGAAAACTCACTCCATTTTAATCGGTGTCGTGGCGTATACCTGATCGCGTTGGTTTTGGCGCACTGGGAATTGCGCCGGGGGCGAGGGAGTACACTGTGAGCTAGAGACTGAGTTTTAAGATAAGAAAGGTGAGTGCCCATGAGATTTAAAGTTGTTGCAGTTGTCCCCCACATTCCTGGGGCGGTATCGGATGTCGAAAGCCTCAGTCACCAGATCGACACAGCGAATGAACAGGGTCTGGAATTAAAATTTATCGAAAATATTGGCTTTGGGGTCTTTGCGAAACAATCGTTTTTTCCCGGCGAACTGGTGGTCCGGGGAATTCAACTGCGAGATGCCCAAAAAAGTATTCATAGCATTACCGGTCCTGACGGACAGGAGTATATTTACAACCAGTTTGCCGAGACGATAAATCACAATTGCGACCCCAATACCGGTCCGTATTCAAGACAGGGAGAACCCTGGAATTGGTATGCCAGAACCGCCATCAATCCCGGCCAGGAAATTACCTGGGCTTACGATTGGACTGAACCCGTCATTGGACATTTCAATTTGGGGAGTACCGTCAAAAGCCAGTGTTTGTGTGGCAGTGGCGTATGTCGCAGTCCGTTAAATGGCTTTGAAGCCCTGTCTCAAACCCAACGGGATGTAATCGCGGGGCAAAAGGCAGATCTAGAACGCGCAATTATCTTGCGGCTTAGTCAACAATTTGTTGGCGGCTTCTTAGCCGAAGAAAAAATGAACCCAATCCCTGAATAGCTTGGATAAGCCTCGCTCGCGACTGTTTGAAAATGCGATTCGGGGCTTCTGACCACCCATTTTGGTAGACTCATTTCCATGAGTGCGTTCAATTTTTCGGGGTGCCGGACTTGGCGGCGGTGCCGGTACCGGTGGGGCCATTATGTCTTGCAATAAGCGATCAAGGGCGTTGGGCTTTGCCAATGCAATGGGGTCTGCTGTTTGCAAATGGGCCAACAACTTTTCAATGGCTGAACTGGATCTGGGGTCCGTTAACAATTGAGAGAGTGTTTGTAATTTGTCTGTTGCGGTTACCACGTCGACCCGGGGGGGGGATACTCCGGCCTGACGTGAATTGAGCAGGGTCTCCTTGAGCTGAGTCTTTAAAAATGAGTCGGACGAATTTCTGGCGCTGTCGGTTTGTGTGCTCAGCTCCGCTCGTTGGGAACCGCCAACAGCGGCCAGATCGTCGCTCATGATTAAATTGAACTGCGCCCAGGGCCCCAATCGTCTATTCGTGCACCGCCATGGTTGAACCCATCGTTCACCACGCGGGGTCGATGGAGTTGGCTCACGGCTTCATCCGCTTTTTTGACTTCTGTTTGCTTATCAACAGTCATTTGATCGTTGATAAGAGCATTCAAAAGACTCTCAAAAGACGGCTTCTTGTCCTGGTCATCGGACCCTTCGGATTTCTTTTCGGTGGATGAAGCTCCCCCCGAAATGGCTGCACTCCGAAGCGAATTGAGGTCCAGAAACTTCTTGGCTGAACTTGCGCCTGATGAATCTAAACTCACGATTGTCACCTCTCTTCCGTTTTAACATCTCGTAACATCATGTAAACGTGGAATGCAAAATAAAAGATGTATCGAATTTTTGTGGTTAATACAGGCTTCTATTGCTGAATTGGAATCGGGTATGATGACCGCCTATGTTTCGAGTAATGACCTTTAATATCGGTTTCTGTGGGGGCTGGGATGGATTGAGTGTAGGGCCACAGAAGCGAGATGTAATCCGGGATCGATTGGATTCGATTGTTCAGGTGATTCGTGCGGCAGAATGCGATATTGTCGTCTTGCAGGAAGTTGATTGTCGGTCGCGTCGGTCAGGTTACGTTGATCAGGTCGCCTACATTCGGTCGCGGTCGGGACTCCCGTATTCAGAATTTGTAACCACTTGGAAAAACCCATGGGTGCCTTATCCATCGGTGTGTGATGTGCGGCGTCATTGGGGACCGGTTCATGCGGGAAATATCGTGATGTCTCGTCATCCCATCGTCATGTCTCGTGCGGTGGAATTGCCTCGCCGGACCGACAAGTCTTGGATGTACAACCTGATGTACCTCCATCAGGTATATCATGAATGTGTTGTTGCAATCCCCAATCGATCAATTCGGATCGGACATTTTCATTTGGACGCATTTAGCCCGGACACGAGGATTGCTCAGGTTCAGACTATTTTGGAGGCCATTCCGTCAGCGCCCGGGACCATGATTCTTGCGGGGGATTTTAATGCGGTGCCCTATCATTCCGGATCCCTTTATTTTCCGGACGATCCAGAAACGGATTACGGGGATGATTTGACCTTGTCATATCTCAATCGTCGCGGGTTTTCCGAATGTCGGGTCCCCAATGGTGATCCCGAATCATCGGGCTATGATTTCCCTGCGCGGGAGCCAAATCGGAGCTTAAGCTATGTCATGGTAACTGCCCAAATGACCGGAACCTCAATCGCGTTGCCCGCAATTGAGGCGTCGGATCACCGGCCAGTTGTTGCCGACTTAGTTATCTAATCTAATAGTGATGTGTCGAATGCCGATCCCAAACCATTGGCCTTAATCAATTTGGTTAAGCCCGTCTTGTCGAGTTGTTTGGTCAGTTGATGCATGATGCGATCCATCCCGGTTTCGCATAGTTTTTCCAAGAAGTTAATAATTTCGCCTGCTTTGCGTTGGGCGCCATTACGGTCGGAGGATGTGTCCCCGGACGCATTGCTTGCCGCGCTCACCCGTAACCCACCCGTTTGGGATACGGAGGTGTTGAATTGTAATGAATTCATATCCAGGGTCTTGGGCTTTGCCGCAGACATCTGTGCGCCCGTTGAGGGTAGTTTTGGGGATGAATCATCGAACGATTCCGCATCCGTTACCGAGTTTGGATCAGAGTGAGAGGTAAGCGTGCCTGAATAATCGGATGCCGTAAGCTCGGGGGCCGCCTGAGACATCACGTCGACGGTTTGATTAATTTCATCTTCTGAAAATAAAGTGGCGCCAGTTAGTGCCCCCACAATTTCATTGGCTGTGGTCATCAACGCCCGAACGTCGCTACCGGATAGTTGTCCAGCTTGTTGTTCAAGGAACTCATTCATGGCAATCTTGATTTCGTCTAAAATGGGCCCCAGTTGACTTAATGGAATATCCATCAAAACGCCTGCAATTTGGCCCAATTCGTCAATGTTATCAATCCCGTCTTGGAGATGAGCTTTAACCTTTTTGATGGCAAGATCAATGTCCTCTTGAGGCTTTCCGCCTTTATTGGAGTCCCTTTTTTTCTCGCTTGCAGTCAGTTTGTTGATTCCGTTCACAATCCCTTTGCCCACCATCTCTAGTGCTGGAGGGGTCATTGTGTCGTGCGGGGACAGGGGGCGCCCTTCTTTGGCCATGATCTGTCGAATCATAGCGATGGCGGCAAATAGCGCGTTCGGTGAGGGGCCGGATGAGATCCCCCCGCCTGATACCCCGTCACTTGGGAGCACGGCTGCGGCGCTAATCCCGCCCAATGCACCAATCGCACCGAGGTTGCCAGCTTGAAGCCCTGCTAATAATTCTGGGGAAATTTGAATATCGACACGTTCGTCATCACTTTCTGAAGATGATGCGGCTGTGGTGATTGACCCGTGATGTAATTCGTTGGGAGACGGGGATGCAACCGATGTCGATTGGGTCACGACTTGATCGGATCTCAACCCCAATGCCTGGGTTTGGATTGCTGAAATCGAACTCAAATCGCCACTTAATGCAGCCGCAAGGCATTCGCCATCAACGGTGAAGGCGTCGCCCTTTTCGGATGCACTTGATGACAATCCAGAAACAGTAACGATAAACTGGAATTTTGACATTAATTCAGCGGGAAATAGGTCTCTCGGGGGTGGGGCGTCAGTTGGGGCGCTTTGGTTGATCAAAAAGTCTGAAACGGCGCTCTTGTTCATGGCCCCCAGTACTTCGCTAAGAAGGTCGGGATGTTCTTCAGATAATTTCGAATGAAAGTCGTTGAATAGGGCCTTGAGGGTGCTCATTGATTGAGGCGAAAAATCGGAGGATACCGCTTTTTTGATTTCATTAACGAGTTGCGACGATTTGTCCGTGATATTTGTGCCCAAATCGATAGTGGCGACTTGTTTGCGTAGCGATTCAATATTTGCCAAGCTGAAAGATGTTGTAGCGGTTGAAATCCCGCCAATGAATCCTGACATAATTTACTCCTTCACCCTTTAGGTATTAGGGTTATCGTTCGATAGATCGGTTAACAATGTATTTAAATTTTAAAATAAGATGGCGGTACAGGCCATACGTATATGGTACCCGGCCCAAAGTTCCCGGCTTTAGTAAATTCTAAACATTATGGCCGTCCCTTGTATATTCGGGGCATCCATTTTTATAATGCACTCAATGAAATTTTCAATTTGATATTCGCGTTAGAAAGGACGGCACTATGTCGATCGCACCGAAGACTCCGAAAGAGCTCGTGGAATTCGTTAAAAAGGAGGATATCCAAGTCATCGATCTTCGATTTATGGATTTCCTAGGAATTTGGCAACACGTTTCGATTCCCGCAGCCAATTTTGATGAAGGTTTTTTTGAAACTGGACTTGGTTTTGACGGATCTAGTATTCGGGGATGGCAAGCCATTAACGAATCAGACATGTTGATGTTGCCTGCTGCAGAGACTGCATTTGTGGACCCGTTTTTTGAGGCAAAGACTTTGGTGTTGGGTTGTACGATTCATGACCCACTGACCGGAGAGCCGTATTCTCGGGATCCTCGTAACATCGCGAAAAAAGCGGAAGCCTATTTGAAGTCGTCTGGAATTGGCGATATTGCGTTTTTGGGACCTGAAGCCGAATTTTTTATCTTTGACGACGTTCGGTTCGATCAAGCTCAAAATCAGGGCTTTTATCATTTGGATTCTGTCGAAGGTCGTTGGAATATGGGGCGAGAAGAATTTCCGAACCTCGGGTACAAAGTACGGAACAAAGAAGGGTATTTCCCTGTTCCGCCAACTGACCAACACCAAGATATTCGGTCCGAAATGATGTTGACCCTTCAGGCGATGGGAATTCCGATGGAAGCCCAGCACCACGAAGTGGCAACCGGCGGACAAAGTGAAATTGGCATGCGATTTGCGCCGTTGGTTCAGATGGCTGACAATTTGTTGAAATATAAATATGTGATCAAGAACGTGGCCAACAGACATGGCAAGACCGCGACCTTTATGCCAAAACCACTGTTCGGCGACAACGGTAGCGGGATGCATGTCCATTTATCGATTTGGAAAGACAATAAAAATCTATTTGCGGGTGACGGATATGCCGGGATGTCCCAAACGGCGATGTATGCAATCGGCGGGATACTGAAGCATGCGCCTGCATTGTTGGCACTCACAAATCCAACAACCAATAGCTACCGACGATTGGTCCCAGGGTACGAGGCGCCGGTAAATTTGGCGTACTCGCGACGAAATCGCAGCGCTGCTGTCCGAATTCCAATGTCACATACGTCCGAAAAGGCACGCCGATTCGAATTCCGCTGTCCAGATCCGAGCTGCAATCCCTATTTGGCTTTTTCGGCCATTTTGATGGCGGCGATCGATGGGATTTTTAATAAGATTGATCCGGGCCAACCTTTAGATAAAGATATTTACGATTTGCCACCCGAAGAATTAGCAAAAGTGCCACATACGCCAGGGTCGTTGGAAAAGTCGCTAGAAGCATTGGAAAAAGACCATGCCTTTTTGTTAAAGGGTGACGTATTCACGAAAGATGTTATTGAAACCTGGATCAACTACAAAATGACAAACGAAGTAAAGGCAATGGACTTGCGTCCTCATCCTTATGAATTTGTCATGTATTACGACATCTAAAATGCATGTGGCCCAACCGGCTTAGTTGACAGTCGGTTGGGCTTTTGCCTAGAATCAACGCCTATTTTTATAGGAATTTAGTTTAGAATTAGAGGGTTTTTGCAATGCCAGTTCCAAAAAAACGACGCTCCAAATCCAAAAAACGGATGAAGGGCGCACGATGGAAAATCGTAGTTCCGAATTTGCGTCCATGTCCTGATTGTGGCGCACTAGGCCAGTCGCACTTTGTGTGTGGGGTATGTGGTTTTTATAAAGGGAAGCCCGTTATCGTTACTAAGTCTCAGAAAGTGACCGGCGCTGAGAGAGAAGAATAAGTGATTCGGGTCGCGCTTGATGCCATGGGGGGCGATCACGCCCCCGACGAAATCGTCAAAGGTGCGGCCCTTGCGATCGAAACCTTGGGCGTGGCGATCGTCTTGGTTGGGCCAGAGGACGTTGTAAAGGCGGCGATCGCGCAACATGCCCCACAGATCGCAAGCTCAGTTACCATTGCCCACGCAACGGATGTTGTGGAAATGGGCGAGTCCCCTTCAAAGTCGTTTCGGCAGAAAAAAGAATCATCGATTAGAGTGGGTCTTGATTTATTAAAAACGGGGCGTGCAGATGCATTTGTATCTGCCGGGAATACCGGTGCTGTCATGACGGCATCGACATTGATATTAGGCCGTATTGAAGGTGTCGAACGCCCCGCAATTGCGGCAATTTTGCCATCAAAAAATGGGCCATTCGTCATGTTGGATATGGGCGCTAGTGTGGATAGTAAACCGTCTCACTTGGTGCAATTTGCCAAGATGGGAATGTGTTACTCTCGCATGGTTTTGGGATTAGAGTCTCCGCGTATTGGTTTACTCAACATTGGCGAAGAAACCGACAAGGGGAATCAGCTAACGCAGTCGACCCATGAATTACTGCTGTCGGATAGCGCGCTTAATTTTGCTGGCAACGTCGAGGGTAAACATATTTTGTCTGGCGTTGTGGACGTGGTTGTTACAGATGGCTTTGCGGGTAACAGCATGTTGAAATTTGGAGAAGGTGCCGTTGACCTATTTTTTGATTTTTTCCGTGTGGAAGCTCGGGCAAATTGGCGCTCTCTTTTGGGGCTGTTGTTACTGAAGCCAGCCTTAAAGGAATTTAAAAAACGATATGATTATTCTGAATATGGGGGAGCCCCGCTCCTGGGCCTAAATGGGGTCTCTGTGATTGCGCATGGGCGCTCAGATGCAAATGCGATCAAGAATGCGATTCGGCAAGCCCGCGATGCGGTAGATACGCGGCTAGTCGAGAATATGACAAAGGCGATGGGGTGAGTCGGTCAGTCGGGATCTTAGGGATTGGTAAATACTTACCCCCTCGGATTGTGACCAATCACGATATCGTCGCGATGGGTATCGAGACGTCCGATGAGTGGATTGTAGAGCGAACTGGAATCAGAGAACGCCGGATTGCCGATGACAGCATTGCTACTTCGGATATGGCCGTGGCAGCGGCGCGAGTAGCGATGGAGCGGGCGGGTGTTGTTGGTACAGATATTGATCTGGTCATTGTTGCAACGACCTCGCCGGATCATTTGGGGTTCCCGTCGACGGCTTGTTTGGTTCAGGATCGCTTGGGGTTACCTACCGTGGGTGCTTTTGACCTATCGGCGGCGTGTTCCGGATTTGTCTATGCCTTAACGACAGGTGCCCAATTTATTGAGACGGGGCATTGTAGACGAGTCTTAGTGATCGGTGCGGATTGTTTGTCGCGCTGGGTAGACTGGTCAGATCGGGGTAGTTGTATTTTGTTTGGCGACGGTGCTGGTGCTGTGGTGCTGGGCGAGGTGTCTCCTGGATTTGGCATTTTAACGTCTCGGTTGAATGCGGATGGGTCTGAGGCAGGTATATTGATGATCAAGGACGGCGGGACCCGTACGGCCATTACCTCAGAGTCATTTGGAACGCATGATCACCTCATTCATATGGAGGGGCGTGCTGTGTTTAAGCTCGCGGTAAACACGGTGGTGGCGGCACTTTTGGATCGACTCTCCGCAATTGGATTGACGCCTGCGGATATCGATTTGTTGATTCCGCATCAGGCGAATAGCCGAATCATCGATTATATTACGACGAAGCTTGGCCTAACCCCTGACCAGGTCTATTCCAATATTGATCGATATGGAAATACGTCGGCAGCGTCGATTCCCATTGCCTTTGAAGAGGCGGTTGCGGAGGGGCGATTAAAACCCGGTCAGATCGTGGCCACAATCGGGTTCGGGGCAGGATTTACGTGGGCTACATCAATTTTACGTTGGGGAGTTTAATATATGCCATCAATTGCGTTGGTGTTTCCAGGACAAGGGTCTCAAAAGGTTGGAATGGGGAAGGATCTAGTGGATGCATTTCCACAAGCGAAAGCGTTATTTGAACGTGCTAACGATGTGCTAGGGCGTGATATTCAGGCATTGTGTTTTGACGGTCCAGCAGAAACATTGACCCTGACTTCGAACGCGCAGCCTGCTATTTTTATTATGTCGGCGGCCTTGTTGGAAATTCTTAAGACACAAGGCGTTACCCCGTCTTACGTTGCGGGGCACAGTTTGGGCGAAATCACGGCTTATTATGCTGCTGGGGTAGTCGACTTTGAAACTGCGTTGAAAATCATTGAAGCTAGAGGCAATGGAATGGCGGCATCCGTTCCGGCCGGGGAATCCGGTATGGCGGCGATTATGGGCATGGACCTCGGAACAATCGAATCCATTTTGACGCCATTTAAAGATCGTCCGGTGGTCGCAGCGAACTTGAATTGTCCTGGCCAAATTGTGATTTCTGGCGAAAAGTCCGGGTTGGAGGAGGCTTGTGCCGCGCTTAAGACCGGTGGCGCGAAAGTTATCCCGTTGGCGGTGAGTGGGGCATTCCATTCCCCATTGATGCAGCCAGGCTCAAAAGCGCTGGCCGATTTTATAAAGCCGTTGGAGCTCAAATCGGCGCAGATTCCCATTATTTTGAATCGAACCGCACAGCCGGAAAAACGGGCAGACGAATTGAAAGCCAATTTGCCCTTACAAGTGATTTCGCCAGTTCGGTGGATTGAAACGGTTCAGCATTTGGCCGATACCGTTGATACGGTGGTCGAAGTAGGGCCCGGTAAAGTACTAACGGGGCTCGTTAAAAAAACGGCCCCTCAGGTGGCTGTTGTATCAGTTAACGATGTCCAAAGTGTGACAGATTGGACGACGGCAGTTCCGGTTTAATCCAGCTAAGGAGTAAGTGATGAATATGAATTTTAAAGACAAAGTCGTCGTTGTAACCGGCGGGACAAGGGGGATCGGTCTACAAGTTTCGGAGGCCTTCGCGGAGCACGGCGCGACCGTTGTGGTGTGTGCCACACGGCAAGAGAAGTGTGACGAAGTCGCGGCGGAATTGAGCCAAAAATACAATGTGACCGTTCGGGGTATGCAACTGAACGTCGCCAGTTATGAGGATGTTGAAGCGGCGATTAAAACCATTGTTGCTGACTATGGACGAATTGACGTTATGGTGAACAATGCCGGAATTACGCGAGATAATTTGTTGTTGCGGATGAGCCAGGATGATTGGAACGCGGTGATCACGACGAATCTCACATCCGTGTTTAATACGACGAAGGCTGTTCTTCGCCCTATGCTCAAGCAAAAATATGGCCGTATCATAAATATGAGCTCAGTCGTTGGTGTGATGGGCAATCCGGGGCAAACCAATTACGCGGCATCCAAGGCAGGGATTATCGGATTTTCAAAATCAACGGCTAAAGAGGTTGGGGTCAAAGGGATCACTTGCAATGTAATCGCGCCGGGCTTTATCGAAACGGACATGACAGATGCTTTACCTAAAGATTATCTTGATAATATAATGGGCCAGATTCCGCTAAGACGGCTGGGCGCGTCTCGTGATGTTGCCAATGCCGTTTTGTTTCTGGCTTCTGATCTGTCGGCGTATATTACTGGCCAAGTAGTACACGTTGACGGCGGCTTATTAATGTAAATTTCTCAGGAGGTACTCACATGGCTCTTTCTCGCGACGAAGTATATTTAAAGGTTCGATCTGTTATTGTTGAACAGTTGGGCGTTTCAGAAGAAGAAGTAACAGATAGCGCATCATTTACAGATGATTTGGGCGCAGATTCATTGGATACCGTTGAATTGGTAATGGCATTGGAAGAAGAATTCGGTACTGAAATTGCTGACGAAGATGCTGAAAAGCTGACGACGGTTGGTCGCACGGTTGACTATATCGTCGGTCAAGTAAAATAGCCTGCCTGTGGCATTGAATCGAGTCGTCGTTACGGGGTTTGGGACCATTAATCCAATCGGTAACACGGCGGATGAATTTTGGGCAGCGGCAACCTCTGGACAATCCGGAGTCCAAAGAATTACACAGTTTGATACTACGGATTTTACCACTCAAATTGGGGGTATAATTCAGAATTTTGATCCGGAAAATTTTTTTGATAAAAAAGAAGCGCGACGAACATCGCGCTTTATTTTGTTGGCATTGATGGCTGCGAATGAAGCGGTTGCCCACTCGGGATTAAATATCGAGGCGGAAGCCGATTCGATTGGCGTTGAAATTGGATCCGGTATCGGTGGCATTGAGATTCTCGAAGAAACTGCCCGTGTCTTGATGCAAAAAGGACCATCTCGGGTGAGCCCATTCACCGTTCCGATGATGATTTCAGATATGGCGTCTGGCCAAGTGGCCATTAAGTTGGGCGCGAGGGGCCCGAATTCATGCTCCGTAACGGCGTGCGCATCGTCTGCCAACTCGATGGGAAATGCGTTCCATATCATCCAGCGTGGCGACGCAGTAGCGATGATTACTGGCGGTGCGGAAGCGACGATTACGCCACTGTGTTTAGCGAGTTTTTGTGCGGCGCGGTCGTTGTCTTCTCGTAACGATGATCCGACTAAGGCATCGAGGCCTTTCGAAGCGAACCGTGACGGGTTTGTCATGGGTGAAGGCGCCGGGATTTTGATTTTTGAATCATTGGAGCATGCAAAAGCACGCGGTGCCACCATTTATGGGGAGGTCATTGGATTTGGATCTAGTGGGGATGCCTATCACATCACAGCACCCGCTCCTGAAGGTGAAGGTGCGCAGCGGGCGATCAAGATGGCGTTAAAATCTGCGGGCATTGCGCCTACTGAAGTGGACTATGTGAACGCCCATGGTACGTCTACTGAGTTGAACGATAAAAATGAAACAGAGGCCATTAAAGCGGTCTTTGGTGAGCATGCCTATAAATTGAAAGTGAGTTCAATTAAATCCATGACGGGTCACTTATTAGGTGCCGCTGGGGCATTGGAAGCAGTTGCGACTTTGCAAACGATTGGCAATTCAATCATTCCGCCGACGATTAATTATGATGAGCCAGATCCGAACTGTGATTTGGATTATACGCCAAATGTGGCGGCGGCTCATAATGTTGATACCGCCATTTCAAATTCATTTGGGTTTGGTGGTCATAACGCAGTATTGGTTTTACGGAAGTACCGCGGATAATCAGTGCTGGCGGGGGTTGACGAGGCTGGGCGGGGGGCCCTGGCCGGCCCTGTTGTCGCTGCTGCCGTTATACTCGATCCGGGGTTGGATCCGGCATCGTTTCAAGATTCAAAAATGCTCAACGTCAGTGAGCGTGAAATATTGTTCGAGATCTTACTGAATTCGAAATCTGTAATCGGTGTGGGGGTTCACAGCCATCGATTCGTGGATCGATTAAATATCTTAGGCGCCACCATGTCGGCTATGGCCCGGGCAGTGCTTGCGTTGACGGACGTGCCAACGGAAATAGTAATCGATGGGAATCGTGTGCCACGGCAACTTCCAGGAGCTAAAGCGTTAATAAAGGGGGATGCATTGGTCCCGGCCATTAGTGCGGCGTCGATTGTGGCAAAGGTTACAAGGGATCGGATTATGGTTGCAATGAGCAAGCGGTTTCCAAACTACTCATTCGAGATTCATAAGGGGTATGCGACGGCGGGGCACTACCGGGCTCTGGCGCAATGGGGGCCCTGCGACGTTCATCGACGGTCGTTTAATCTAACGATTCAGGAATCGTTGTTTTAATGGAGGCGAGGGGGGTCGAAGGCGAAAGAGTAGCCCGACGGTATTTGGAGTCCGACGGATATCGAATTGTTGCGACTAACTTTCACTCCCGTTGGGGGGAGCTTGATATTGTGGCAGTGAGTCCAGACGGCGTGGTGGCATTTTGTGAGGTAAAGAGTTATTCGCCGAGGTCGATGGTGAACCCACTCGAGGCGGTAACCCCAGCTAAGCTGCGCAAAATTGAAAAGACGATTCAATACTTTTTGATGAGGAACCCTCGATATTTTGATTCCGAAATGCGGATTGAAGTGATTGTGACGGATGGGCAACGGGTACTGGATCACTTGAAAACATTGCGGTAGTTTTTTTATTTCCCCGTATTTGTCCCTTTACTTTAATCCTTGGATTTTTTTCTTTTTTTAGGGGTTAATAACCCTATAACCCCAGCAAGGGGGGCAAGCCCCCCCTTACCTTCCCCCCTACGGCCATAACCTCGCACCAGTCGTCAGCCTCCGGCTTCCTTGGTGGTACTCAGGCAAGATGGCCTGAAGTGGATGTTCTACGGCTAACCCTTCGAGTTTAGGAGTCCCACTTTCGGAGGGTTAATCGACGTCCATCAAATTGAGGCCAACGTGTGTGAATTCCGTAAAGGACGGAGTGAAACGGAGGGCGGCTGGGCTGAGGTTTTGGCCGATTTTGGGGGTGAAGGGGGCTCCGCCCCTTCTGGGGGTATCCGGGGGGACCTCCCCGGGGAAAGAAAAAATAATTAGATTTTGAATGTTGAATGGAACAGAAAGTAATAACCTAAAAATCCCTAATCACCCTTTGGCTTCAGCCAAAAAAAATGTTCTTGGTTTCCCTTCGCCCCCGTAATTGGAGATTCACATTCCCCAATAAGTTCAAAATTGTCGGCTAGTGCCGCTTTAACCCGTTCTAAAATAGTCGAGATGATAGCTGGATCACGAACAATACCGCCTTTACCCACTTCCGATCGTTCTGCCTCAAATTGGGGTTTAATCAAAATAATATAATCCCCATGTGGAACCAATGTCCGCACCGCAGGTAACACTTTCGTCACGCTAATAAATGAGACGTCCATCACGACGAGATCTGCTGCGCTAAGCCAATGCGGTGGAGTATCCTGGTCCATCATCATGGTATTGAGTTGCCCGGTAGTAAGCGTTCGAACATTTTGACGTTCAAACACCGCGACCCGAGGATCATTGCGTACTTTCAAATTGACCTGGCCATACCCAACATCCAATCCGATGACAGATCCTGCACCTTCGTGGAGTAAAAAATCGGTAAATCCACCGGTCGATATCCCCACGTCAATGGCATGTCGACCTGCAATGTCGAACTCAAAGGTCTTCCAGGCGCCTTCCAATTTGAGGCCCCCCCGCGACACATACTTGGGTAAGTCGATCAAAATACGGATGTTAGAATCCTCAGATACCGCTTGGCCTGACTTTGTGATCTTGATGTCGTTAACCAGTACTTGGCCGGTCATAATCAAGAACTGGGCTTTTTCCCGTGTGGGGACGAGATTGCGTGATAAGAGTAGATGATCGAGTCGAAGTTTTGGCATTTTATTTTTAAAGTGAGGCTAAGTTATTTTTAAATTGAGTAATCTCCACTCGGGCTTTTTGGGGGTTCCAGTATTATCGATAACCATCGCATCTGATCTTATCAATATAACCAAAGTCTAGACAGTCCTACCGGCGATCGATAAAATGAGCCGAAATTAGCACTCCAATCAATTGAGTGCTAAATATCGAAAGACACTTTGAAAGGAGTCAGATATGAGCAAGATTAATTATGCACCCCTCGGCGATCGGGTGATTGTTGAGCCTCAATCGGCTGAACAAACTACAAAATTTGGAATCGTCCTTCCGGACACCGCCCAGGAAAAACCCCAAAGTGGAGTTGTAATTGCGGTAGGCCCGGGTCGGGTTACTGACGATGGCAAACAATTACCTGTCAATGTTAAAGAAGGTGATGTTGTCATTTTTGCAAAATATGGCGGTACCGAATTAAAAGTTGATGGAACGGGATATTTGATCGTTCGCGAAAGCGATATTTTGGCTGTAAAAAACTAGTCCGTAGCAAAAAAAAGTAGGAGTTTTAAGATCATGGGTGCGAAACAACTTAAATATTCAGATGACGCATGGCGCGCATTGGCCGAAGGTATTAAAAAAGTATCCGATGCGGTAGGTAGTACGTTGGGACCCAATGGGAACAACGTTGTTCTAGAAAAAAAATGGGGATCGCCAACGATCACCAATGACGGGGTCACAATCGCAAAGGAAATCGAATTGGAAGATCCATTCGAAAATATGGGTGCTCAGCTTCTTAAAGAAGTGGCATCTAAAACCAACGATATTGCAGGGGATGGAACCACCACTGCAACTGTATTAGGTGCAGCAATTTTCCGCGAAGGATTAAAGAACGTTGTTGCTGGCGCTAACGCAATCTATTTGAAAAAAGGGATTGAGAAAGCGGTTAAAGTAATTGTTGAAGGACTTCGGTCAAATAGCCATAAAGTTGAAACCAAAGAAGCGATTGCGCAGGTTGCGTCGATTTCTGCAAACAACGACGATGAAATCGGAAACTTGATCGCGGACGCCATGGACAAAGTGGGCAAAGACGGCGTAATCACAGTTGAAGAATCCAAGGGAACCGAAACCGAACTTGATTTGGTTGAAGGGATGCAGCTCGATAAAGGGTATGTGTCTCCTTATATGATCACCGATAAAGATCGTATGGAAGCGTCTTTGGACGATCCGTTTATCTTGATCACTGACAAAAAGATCTCGTCCATTAAGGACTTGTTGCCAGTATTGGAAAAAGTGGTTCAAGCTGGTCGTGGATTGGTCATCATCGCTGAAGACGTTGAAGGCGAAGCATTGGCAACCCTAGTGGTTAACCGCTTACGTGGCACGATCAACTGTCTCGCAATTAAAGCCCCTGGATTTGGTGATCGCCGTAAAGCCATGTTGGAAGACATCGCAATTTTGACGGGTGCCGAAGTCATTTCTGAAGACAAAGGATTGACTCTAGAAAGCGCAACCTTGGAGCAATTGGGTCGTGCAGCAAAGATCAAATCAACGAAAGAAAACACCACAATCGTTCAAGGCAAAGGGAGCCAAGAGCGGATTCAAGGTCGTGTGAAAGAAATCCGAACTGAAATCGAATTGTCGGATTCATCGTACGACAAAGAAAAGCTGCAAGAGCGTTTGGCGAAATTGTCAGGTGGCGTTGCGGTAATCAAAGTTGGTGCTGCTACTGAAACCGAATTAAAAGAAAAGAAATATCGGGTCGAAGACGCCTTGTCAGCGACACGCGCTGCGGTTGAAGAAGGTATCGTTGCAGGTGGTGGGACAGCGTTGATCAACTTGATCCCAGCCCTTGAAAAAGCGATCGAAACTGAAACCGGTGATATCCGAATCGGGATGCAATTGGTGGCCAAGGCGTTGGAAATTCCATTGCGCCAAATTGCAAGCAACAGTGGTGTTGAAGCGTCTGTTGTGATCGATAAAGTGAAAAATAGCGCGGTGGGTGTTGGGTTTAATGCACGCACTGGCCAATTTGAAGACATGATCAAAGCGGGTGTTGTGGATCCCTCGAAAGTAACACGGACCGCATTGCAAAATGCAGCATCAGTCGTCAGCTTGTTGTTGACCACGGATGTATTGATCGCAGACAAACCAGAAGAAAAGAAAGAAGTGGCTGCACCAGCAGGCATGGGTGGAATGGATTATTAATCTGTCCCCTTATTCTTCAGGGTATTCGAAAGGCCGGCAGCAATGCCGGCCTTTTTTTGTTCAGTATATGGTACGACGGACTGTCGCGAAATGGTCAGATGCGTACTTATTTGATTGCCAAGAACCCCTCAAAGCAGAGATATTTCATCACGGACATAATGTCCACGAACCCGGCCCGTTTCAGCAAATCGATATTGCCTTGGGTCGAAAATGGCTCTAAGACGCCTTTCAGACTGCGGCTTTTATTTACTATTTCGTCTGGGGAATGACCCATGCCAAGTTTGAAATCGGTATAAAGGGCGGTTGCGATGTCTTGGAACCGCGCGTCCGGCCCCCTCACTTTTTCGAATAAGACGAGTGCGCCGCCCCAGTTTAGGGCGTCGTATAGTCGGTTAAAAACGTCCTGACGACGATGTGGAGGGACAAATTGAATGGTGTAATAAGCGACCATAAAATCGGATTTTTCGTAGGTCACAAGCCCGATGTCGTCGTGGATAAAACTGAGATTGGGTGCGTGATGAGCAGCCGTTGCGGCCTGTGCCATGGCGATTTCTGAATCGATCCCAATCCACCGTGTCTCGGGCTTCTGGATATGATGGGCGGCGAGTTTGGCGGTTAAGTCCCCGATAGAAGCCCCGAGATCATAACAAACGGACTGGTCTTTAACGAAAAAATCGCTTAGCCCACAAATGAGATCATGGCCTTGGTCATAAAACGGGACCGACGTCCTGACATGGGCCCCAAAGTGAGCGGGGGTATCGCCACTGAAGGACCAACCCGCGTTGGGTTTTGAGATCCCGTTTCCGACGGCATCGATGGGGTGTGGGTGTGTCATCGGGCTATTTTACCTGTGAGGCGAGTCGACGACTATCCCAGTAAATCGAAATAGTCCGACTAAGCGATCCTGTGGCGGTTCGAAATTCATTAAATTGATGGATTTTTTAAGGGGAGCTGCACAACGAATATGGCGCCACGTCCTGGCGTGCTATCGACGGTGATATGGCCCAGGTGTTCACGCACGATCCGAAAAACGATGCTCAGGCCCAAGCCATGGCCGTCGGTTTTTTTGGAATCGCCGACGAAGAAGGGGTCCCAGATTTTGGGGAGGTCGTCCTGAGCAATCCCGCAACCGGAATCTGTGATTGAAATGAAAACATGCTCTGGATCAACGTGGCCCGAAATCTGGATGGTTCCGGTTGATTCGATGGCTTCACAGGCGTTTTTGATAAGGTTGTTCAGGAGACTGACGAGGTCGTCTTCGACCCCTAGAATTGCGGGCAATTGGGCAAGTTCAGTCGTGAATGTAATACGCTCCGGTATCATCTTGGTGGCCTCATGAATAATGGGGATTAGGTCAACCGGGGCAACCGTTCGGGCCTTGGGTTCGGAGAGTGAGAGGGTTTGCCGGACAATGGCGGTGGCACGGTCGATTTGATGGAGGGCGTCGGTTTTAAAGGCCCGTAGGGTGGCGTCCGTCGCGGGTAATTGATCGATCATCATTCGGGTAATGGACAATGGCGTTTTGAGTTCGTGGTTAAATTTTTTGAGCGCGAGCATGACGGACGCGATTTTTTCGGACCGCGCGATTTGGCGTTCGAGGTCGTAGAGTTTTTTTTGATTACGATTGAAATCGTCTTGGATTTTTTCGTAGGGACGCATGCGGTCTAGAAACACGCCAATGGTGGCGGCAACCGTATCGAGCAAGTTGATATCCTTGGCGGAATAGGGGGCTTCTGAATCACGTTTTCCGAGTATGATGAGGCCTTCGAACCCGTCGGGGGAGTATAGGGGAACGACGATATGTAGCTCGGTTTCGAAGGGGGTAATTTCGGAAAGGAGCGTCTGTGGAATTTGGGAGGTACGAAGTACCGAGGTTGGCTTGGCAAAAAACTGGGGTATGGCCGAATTGGGGGAGAGTTGTCCGAGAGGGGTGCCGGACTTGCTGTAGACCGAGAATCCCGTGTTGGTGGTTTCGGGGGTGGTGTTGAAAATGATGGTCATTTTGCGGAGGTGCATGACCTCGTCCAAGACTGTGGCGGCCGCAAGGAACAGATGGTCGCGGGCGAATAGTGGGGACAATGTTTTTGAAAGTTCTTTAATTACCGCTTGGGGATCGTACCAATCGCGGAGCCATAAACGTTCGGTGGAGGTTTGGATTGTTAGACGCCAGCTGGCTCCATGTATAGTAAGTATAAAGCCAAATAAAATATATAAAAAAGCGTCATGGATTTGTAATTGATGGGAAATAACTGGAACTATTGAAAAGAAACAAATGACAATTCCTAATGAAATTGCGTACGACACAATGCGCGGAACGATAATACGAGAGTTTAATAAATTAAATTTTGCAACGGCAAAGAAAAACGATGTCGATAGAAAAATAGTGCCGATATACCCTAGAGGTAGAAATTGTGAATATCCCAGTGACGGTAGGATTAAGTTGAAGCTTGCTGTGGTGATAGAAAATAACAGTATTCCAATCAATATGGCTACGGCTGCAGATCGTTTGGACCGGATATAAACCGCAATTCGGACAGTTTCTCCAACGACAACCAGGATCATCGTGACGAAATATAAGCTGAGTAATCGATAATGGAGTCCTGTGACCGCGACATCGGCTGGCATGTTTGTTGCGCTAACAATTAGGGAGGGTGAACAGAGAATAATCAATGCGGCGCTAAGAGAAAATCCTGTAATGAGATAATCTCGTACTCCAAATTTCATTTGTGCGATTGCCAATCGACAAAAGAAATAGGCCGACAACGAGAACGTCACAGCGGCTAACATTTCGAGCCTAAGGACAAGAGGTATATAGCCCGGAAAGAAGAAATTTCTAAATATGAAGTATGTGCCAACCCAGATTGATAGGGAGAAGTGCAATATTGAGAACCATGGACTATGTGGGGTGGCGTTGTTCCCGCGTAAAGTTAGTGTTCCGATGGTGCTTAAAAATAGAATATTGATGACTAATATGCTATTCATCGACAGTAGAACCGATCGATATTATGAATTACCTGTCTCATCCCTGGTCTGGCCTTTGAGGGGTCGGTTATGACGTTGGAAAATTCTAGAGAATGGCAGATGTTTCCTGTCATGAGGACGAGGTCATCATGAATAAAAAAATGAAATGGGATCCAACGAACGCCGATACCCCATTTAAATGCGTCTGTCTTTGAGTTGGTCCAAAATAAAAATGCCTTAACATTTTTGCTGGTCGCAAATCTAAACAAAGGATTGACGAGGGAGGGGGCTTGGGTCGACCGATAGTGCTTGTGAATTCCGATTTCTTTGATAAATAGAATTCGGTCTACATTAAGAACCGATTTGAAAAAATAATGGGTTCTGGCTAATCCGTCCCTGCGATCATCAGCGGACAACGAATATGGCATTTCTCTGCTAGCGGATAACGCGAATACATCCATCAAATATCCCCAAGAAAATCCACGGAGTTGCCCATTTGCATACATCAAGGACATTACTGTCGTGCGGGTGGGCGAGGTTACAATATTGGCTAATATTTCTGATGTTGCACTTGCAATTGTCCAGGATTCTCCCCAGCTCTCGTTGAATATTTGGCAGTATAGTTTCGCTAAATCTGCGAGTGTCGAAGTGGCAATGGTATGCTCGGTGATGTCTGTAAAAGTACGGATTTCGTACGATGTTCTGTTGGATTCGCTAAGAATCCCTACTGCGGGAAACGCCAACTCCTCTGCCCGGAAAACCAACGCTTCCGATGACGCTCCATCAGAAATGATCCCATGACTGACAGCAGGATGATCCATAGGTGGCCCTCCCAAATGATTCCGCGAAAAAAGTGAAAAACTTAGTATAGCGGATTTGGGTGTGGGTGGAGTAGGGGCGGATTAAATTTTGGGGGGGCAGTATAACTTTCAATGTCTTTTTGGAGTGATCTTGCAATTCAACAATCCGATCCTACAACTTCCCCCGAAATAATTCCGGTGTCCCCGGTTTTGGATACCGTTTTACAAAGGTTTTTTCGACCAGAAATTCGGTGTCGCCGAGTTCGATAATGCGAATAAGTGTGTCTTGAAGTTCTTGCGGAATAATCGGTTTCACCAAGTATCCGGCGACCAATCCATGGGCCGGGTCGGTACTCTTGGCGGTGTAAATGGGATCATCGTAGGCCGTTAACATGACTACTGGGATATGCCGGTTAAAGGCGATAGCGTCTTCTTGTCCTCGAAGTTGTTTCAAAAATTCGATTCCGTCCATCGTAGGCATTCGGATATCCAACAAAATACATTGAATTCGGTTGCGGCCAAACCCCAACCAACGGCGGTTTTGTCGAAGAATTTCAAATGCATCTACCCCGTTATGGGCGATGATCGGATCAAAATTGCCCGCCTCACGGACATAATTTGCGATTAATTCCGCTTGCTTGGGTTCGTCTTCCACAATTAGGACGGGTTTGAGTTGGATCATGGGCGGACCTCCGATTTGGGGTGTAGGGTCATAATGGGATGGCGCCGACGCCAGTCGTCCCAGACCACCATAGGTCCTTCGACCATCCCGGAAATCAGTGCGCCTGGCAGCCGAAGAATCGTAAAAATGACGGAAATCCCGATTTGAATAATGGGATGCGGTGGTGACAAGGTGCCCTCACGGTATCGCGCCATCAATCGGGTGACGTCTGTTGCTGGAGCGCGATTGAGCTTCAAGGTTTGAATATAGTTGCGAAGATAAAAAATGGTTTGCATTTTGGGGTACCGTCGCCACATTCGAATGTCGGACTTCGACTCTGCCACCAGGTCTTCAATCAGACCAATAATCTTGCAAACGGGGCCGGCAATTGCGCCGAAGGTCCCCGCCCAAATAATCCCGATACCGATATGAATGATAGCCTGTGTACGCACCACGATTTCCCCTTTGAAACGATGTGCCTCAACGTTCCCATTTTTGTCGAAACGTAAACGTTTGGGCCTAGGTAGGTATCTTGATAGAAAAAATCCGCTCCGATGTGGCTTCTTTTCGATACGAAAAAAACAGATCATTTCGACATGCCGTGCAATGCCCACAATCATCGATGGTTAATGCGGAGCCAAAAACGGTAAATAATTGGGTTCGATTACGGTGGACAAGATCAAAATGAAGATCCGTAACGGGATCGATTTGGTAACAATTGACGCAGATGCGCGGGCCTAGCCATGCCGAAAATCCATCGGTCGTTCCTGCCCGATTTGCGATCATCTCGGCGGCTTTTTGGGTAATCCCAGACTCTGTCCCTCGACGACCGGCGTGAATTGCGGCGGTCCAACCGCTCGGATGCGAGATAATGACGGGTAAACAGTCCGCCGTCTTGATGGCCAATACACCGGGTTGGTTGGAGACGATGGCATCGGTGTTATCCAACCAAGTGGTTCCTGGTGGGATGGGCGTGTCAACGACGCCGATGGTCGCTGAATGGGTTTGGTGCATCCGAATGAGGGGAACGTTCGTGAGCCCCAGTGCATCCAGAGTTAGTTCCAGAGACTGCCGTCGAGTTGTGACCACGATGCCGGAATCATATTGCAGATAGGGAGGGATCATGACGGACGAGAATACCGCCTTCCCGCCCCAATCTCAACCCAACCTTTCAGCTCAAACATCGTGAGAATGGGGAGCAATTGGTGCAACGGAATTTGGGTCGTTTCTGACAATTGATCGATACTTTGGTTGGGGGTTGAAAGCGCATCCCATACCGCTTGATCACCGGCGGGCAATTGCCCAACTTCGGGTCCAACGGATGTTGGTAAATTGGGTTGAATGGGCGGAGTGGATGCCCGTCGGGGGATTGGTAACCGATGATATTCCGACAGTATGTCGGCGGCAGTGGTCACACAGATTGCCCCCTGTTTAATGAGGCGGTTCGGGCCTTGTGAGCCGTCGTTGTACACCGAGCCTGGCACCGCGAACAGATCTCGATTTTGGGAAATGGCGTGACTGGCAGTACTGAGTGCCCCACTTTTGTCACGGGCTTCGACAACCACGACACCCCGGGCAATTCCGCTAATCAAGCGGTTCCGTTGTGGAAACCGGAATGCTTGGATGTCGGTACCGGGTGGCGACTCGGAGACGATGGCCCCCGTTTCCATAATCCGTTGGCTCAATGCCTCGTTTTCCTTGGGGTATATTGCATCGATGGCGGTGCCCATAATTGCAACGGTGGTGCCGCCGTTTGCGAGGGTTACGGTATGTGCCACGGTGTCGATACCACGGGCCAACCCGGACACAATGCAAAAATATCCTGATAAAGCGCTGGCAATATCCCCCGTGACTCGTTGGCCATAGTCGGACATTGCGCGGGTTCCCACGATGGCCATCATGTCTTGTGACAGCGCGGCAACTTGTCCTCGGACATACAGAACCGGTGGTGCGTCATCAATTTCTTTGAGTAATATCGGATAGTCGGGATGGTGAAGCATGACGGTCCGGCAACCCAAGCGGGCTAGCTTTTCAATTAATTGATTGGCATTAAAGGCAGCCCACCGCTGGGCGACAACCGGCTTAAATTTCCCCTCAATTTGAGAAATGAGTAGATTCCAATGCTCCTGAAGTTCATCAAATGATCCGAAGAGATCGTAATACTGCCGGGCACGACGCGGCGAATCGTGGAATAACACGCTTAGGGCGAGTGCAAGATGGTCTTTCATGGCTACCTCGATGCGAATGAAGTATTAAGTTGATGTTTAACGTCCGCATCCAGGGCCACAATGTCATGCAACGATGTGGGGGTATAGTGTGAAAAGTGGGTAACCGAGTCAGATACGAGTCTAAAAATGTTCGGATACGATATCCGATTCTGGAGAAACAGTCCAACCGCCGCCTCGTTCGCCGCATTCATAACGGCGGGTGCGGTTCCCCCTTGTTTGCCGCAGTCATAAGCAAGTCTCAACATTGGAAATTTATTAAAATCAGGCTCAAAAAATTCGAGACCTGAAATATCAGGCAACGAGGTCTTAGGCCAGGGATTGGGCCATTTTTGAGGATAGGTGAGGGCATATTGAATGGGGTATCTCATATCGGGGGGGCCCAATTGCGACAAAATGGTGCCGTCACTAAATTCGACCATACTGTGAATAATGCTTTGCGGATGTATGATCACGGAAATTTGGTCGTACGGGATCGAGAATAAATGATGGGCTTCAATGACTTCTAATCCTTTGTTCATTAAGGTCGACGAATCAATGGTGATTTTGGCTCCCATAGTCCACTTTGGGTGCCGAAGCGCATCGGCGGGAGTGATGGTTGAAAAGGTATCAGCTGCGCGGGTCCGAAAGGGGCCGCCGGATGCCGTCAGAATTAATTTGGATACCAGAGTTGGGTCTTCGTTGATCCCCGCCAAGCACTGTTTTAATGCCGCATGTTCAGAGTCGATTGGAACAATCGGCACATGGCGGGCTCGGGCCGCCGTCATAATTAGGGTGCCGGCGGATACCAGGACTTCTTTGCATGCCAACGCAACCGGAATACCCCGTTCAACAATATTGAGTGTGGCTTGGAGTGAGGCAGTGCCCACAACCGCCACTACCCATACATCGACGTCGGCTGCCGCGACCAATTGTTCCAATGCAGTTGGGCCTCCCAAAATTGGAGGGCCTTGGGTCGTTGACCGCAATACGGTCGCTGCTGCCTCAGATGTCATCCCAACCCATTTGGGGTGATACCTGCGA
>Ga0214917_10002039_pt1 | contig 25206 bp, 23 predicted proteins | sample LL_1208_BB_MetaG_FD_177983 | JGI IMG/M metagenome (GOLD analysis project Ga0214917, IMG submission 177983) | Freshwater microbial communities from Lake Lanier, Atlanta, Georgia, United States - LL_1208_BB | ecosystem: Environmental > Aquatic > Freshwater > Lake | place: USA: Georgia | collected...
ACGAGTTCACGCACATCGCGTATGTTATCGAAGCATGGGACTCATGGAGGCCGGTCGTACGACCGCAAACTTGATCCGCAGCTACGGTGCCGGCGAATTGCGCATCGGCGCTGCGGTGCACACGACGCCGATCTGTGTCGGCGCGAGCCTGCTCGCGCCGTTGCGCACGCCGCAACCGCTGGCGCTCGACTTCGACGAACTCGCTCCCTTGCTCGAACCCAAACCCGAGCTCGTGATCATCGGCTGGGCGGGCGGCCAGTTTTTTCTGCCCGCCGCGCAGCGCGCCTGGTTTTTTGAGCGACGCATCGGCGTCGAGACGATGGAGCTCGGCGCCGCTTGCCGGACGTATAACGTGCTCGTGCAAGACGGCCGTGAAGTACGCGCGCTGCTGTTTCCGAGTCGACCGCCGTCAGCCGGCGACGACGCCCGGCTGTAACGGCACGAACGACACCGGCCCGAGAGAGGTTTTCTCGATTTTTTGATCGCGGCGCGTGAAGCGCATCAGCTCCTGACCGCCCTCGCCGCCCACCGGCATGATCAGACGCCCGTTCTCGGCCAATTGCGTAAGCAGCGCCTCGGGCACCGACAAGGGCGCGGCAGCGACCAAAATTCCGTCGTAGGGCGCGTGCGATTTCCAGCCTTCCATGCCATCGCCGTGCCGAAAACGCACATTCTTGACGCTCAATTCTTTGAGACGCAATTTCGCGCGCTGTAACAGCGCCTCGATGCGCTCGATGCTGTAGATGCGCGTCACGAGACCAGAGAGCACGGCGGTTTGGTAGCCGCAACCGGTACCGATTTCGAGGACGTTGTGCAGCGGCCCGCTTTGCAACAGCGCCTCCGACATGCGCGCGACGATGTAGGGCTGCGAGATCGTCTGCCCGAAACCGATCGGCAATGCCGTATCTTCATAGGCCCGACTCGCGAGCGCTTCGTCGACGAAAATGTGGCGGGGGACGGTGCGAATCCGTTCCAGCACTTCTGCGCTACGAATTCCTTGCTCACGCAACCGTTGCACGAGTCGATCGCGCGTGCGCGCGGAGGTCATGCCGATGCCGGCGAACCGCGGGTCGTTCACGGGCGCAGCTCATCGAGCCAGCGCGCGACGGGCTCTAGCGCAGCGTGGCGCGTGAGATCGGTCTGCAACGGTGTGACGGACACGTAGCCGTTCGCCACCGCGTGAAAATCCGTACCCGGACCACCGTCTTGTTCGCTGCCCGCCGGGCCCACCCAATACACCTTGCGACCGCGCGGATCGGCGCTGGCTTCGATTCGCTCGGCGCGATGCCGATGACCGAGCCGCGTGGTGCGAAAGCCCCGCAACTGCTCGAACGGCAAATGCGGAAGGTTCACGTTCAAAATCATGCTGCGATCGAGCGGCCGCTCCAATAAGTGCGCCACCATCGAGCGCGCGACTTTTGCCGCGGCCGAAAAATCGGCTTCACCGCTCTCGGGCCGCTGCAAACTGAACGCGATCGTCGGCAAGCCGAGAAACCGACCTTCGACCGCCGCCGCGACCGTACCCGAATAGAGCACGTCGTCACCTAAGTTTTCACCGTCGTTGATGCCCGACACCACCATGTCGTGCTCGAAGTCGAACAAACCCGAGATGGCGAGGTGCACGCAGTCGGTGGGCGTGCCGGTGACGACGTAGCAATCGGTATCCGAGCGCGTCACGCGCAGCGGCACGTCTAGCGTCAAGGAATTACTCGCGCCGCTTTTATTGCGATCGGGGGCGACGACGGTGAGCTCGGCGAGACCGGCCAGCGCCGCACGCAACGCGACGATGCCACGGGCGCGGTAACCGTCGTCGTTGCTGATGAGTATCTTCATGCGGCGCGGCGAAATATACTCAAATAACGGTGCACGGAGGTAGCAGGATGCGCAAACCGGCCGACGAGGATGTCCGGCTGTTCCGCGAGGCGATGCGCGACGTGCGTCCGCTCGACCATCCGCCGCGCATCACCCACCGTCGCAAACCGAAGCCGCGTGCACGCTTTCGTCGTCGTGACGAAGCCGAAGTGCTCGCGGCGAGTCTCGAGTTGAGCGAAGCGCAACTCGACGTCGAAACCGGCGACTCGCTGAATTTTCGCCGGCCGGGCGTACAAGACGGCGTGCTGCGCAAGCTGCGCCGCGGCCAATATCGCCTCGAGTCGGAAATCGATCTGCACGGTCTCACGCTGCGCGAGGCGAAGGCCGAACTGCGCGTTTTCCTGGCCCGCGCCATCGCAAGACAATTGCGCTGCGTGCGCATCGTGCACGGCAAAGGCCTCGGCTCGGGGCCGCGCGGTCCGGTGCTCAAGCACGCGGTGAACGGAATTCTGCAGCGCACCGACCTCGTGGTCGCATTTTGCTCCGCGCGCCCGGTCGACGGCGGCACCGGCGCGATCTACGTGTTGCTGCACGGTTGAGTTACGACGGACGGCGCAGCAGTCGCGCCATCGCCGCATGCGTCTCCTCACCCGCCCAGCCATCGGCGAGCAACGAATCCAGCGACTCACGCGGAGCTGCATAGAGTTCGACGAGATCGGCGCGCACCAACGCCCGGGTACGCGCGTACGCGCGCGGCGGCAAGCGCAACAAAGATTGCGCGTGTGCGACCGCGAGACTACGCACCTCCTGCGGCGCAGCGAGTTCGTCGACCAGCCCCGCAGCGAGCGCGGCATCCGGATCGAGTAGCGCACCGCGCGACAACAACGATGCGGCACGCGCCGCGCCGATCAGCCGCACGTACGCGCGATGAATGGTGTCGCCCGGATACAGCCCGACCTGCACTTCGTTGAGGCCGATCGCAAATTCGCCGCGCGCCATGATGCGGTGGTCGCACAGCAGCGCAATCACCATGCCGCCTGCGGGGCAATGACCGGTGATCGCCGCGATGACCGGCTTCGGCGCGCGCACCAATCGCTCTTGCAGTCTCCAAAAAGCGCGCACTAACGATTCCACGGCGGCTGCGCCCGACGTCACCTCGCGCACGTCGAGACCGGCGGAGAACGAACCCGGCGCGCCGCTCAACACGATCGCACCACAATTCGGATCGTCGAACTGCGCGACCAACGCTTCGTCGAGCGCACGAATCAACTGCCGATCGAGTGCGTTGACCGGAGGTCTCGCCAGCCGCACTTCGCGTACTCGATCGTGTACTTCGATCTCGATCATGCTGCACCTCACCCTTGTTCTTCTTGGGCTGCCGCGCCATCGAGCGCCAGCAACTCACGCACTACCGCGGTCGCAAAGCTGCCCGCTCGTAATGCGAATTGCAACGCACAGACGTCGTCCGCGAGCCATTGCCATTCGAGCTCGCGCACCGCGACGCGCAGCGGACGGCGCGCCGCCTCTAACCCCGCGGACTGCAAAAACTCGACCAGCAACGGAAATTCGGCGGCGACTTCGCGCTCGAGATCGGCGAGCGCCCCCGCGACACCAGAGTCGCCGTGACCGATCAAAGGACCGGTCGGATGAATATCGAACGTCGCCACGCGGCGCGCGATTTCGTCATCCAAGCTCTCGACCACGAAGGTCGAATTGCGCCCGTCGAGATTCGCGCGCTCACCGATCGACAAGCGATTCCAACTACCATCTTGAATGCGACGCGCGAGCACGGCGTTGAACACGAGACTGCGCGCTGCCGACCAGGCGAAGCTCTCTTCGCCGCGCGGCGGTGCTCGACCTTCCAAGATCGAGAGATTCGACAATTCGCGCCCGAAGCGTTGCGGACCAAAATAATTGGGCACACCCTCGCGCACGATGCGCGCCAATCGCGTTTCGAGTGCCGCGCGATCGCCACTGAAGTCACGCAAGACGATTCGAAAGCGATTACCCGCGAGCGCGCCGCGCGGCAACTTGCGCGTGTGACCGTGCGCCTCTAGCACCTGCCAACCTTCGCCCGACGTCGCGAGCCATTCCTCGATTGAGCGTCGCGCGCGCGGCACGGAGAACCATTGGGTCGTCACGGCGTTGCGGTCCTTCAAGCCCGCGTAACCGACGTCGAACGGTCGCACACCGGCGCAGCGCGCGAGTTCGCGCGCCACCCAACCGGTGTTCGCACCTCGCTTACGCACGCGCAGCAAAAAATGTGCACCGTCGCCGGCTGCGGCGAAACCCGACTCCTCGTCGACCACGAAATCTTCGGGGCTGACCCGTAAGCGCGCGCGGCCGGCGACCGGCTCCACCGCGCGCGGCGGATCGAGCGCGAGCCTACGCCAATCGGGCGCCGACGCCGGAATGCTCAAGCGGCGACGAGCAGCACGCTCGCCATCGCCGCGAGACCCTCACCGCGACCCGTGAATCCCAACTTCTCGGTGGTGGTCGCTTTGACGTTCACCGCATCGCTCTCGACCTGCAACAATTCTGCGATCGAGCGACGAATCGCGTCGCGGTGTGGGCCGATCCGCGGCGCTTCGGCGAGCAAGGTGAGATCGGCGTTGGCCACCACATAACCCCGTTCGCCGATCAAAGAAATCGCGGCGCGCACGAAGTTTGCGCTCGCCGCGCCGCGCCAACGCGGATCGGAGTCCGGGAAATGTTGGCCGATGTCACCGAGCCCGGCCGCACCGAGCAAGGCATCGCACAACGCGTGCAACAACACGTCGCCGTCGGAATGCGCGAGCACGCCGTGCGTGTGCGCGATACGCACCCCACCCAACATGACGTGATCGCCCGGCCCGAAAGCATGCACGTCGAATCCCGAACCGATCCGCATCAGCGTTCTCCCGAAAATTCCGTCGACTCGAGGATCTGCGCCGCCAAGGCGAAATCCGCCGGCGTCGTCACCTTGAGGTTGGTGGCTTCACCGGCGACGAGTCGCGGCGCACCACCCGCCCACTCGATCGCCTGTGCTTCGTCGGTCGGCGTGCGGCCCGCGATGCGCGCCGCCGCGAGGGCCGCATGCAACGCACCCAGTCGAAACATTTGCGGCGTCAACGCCCGCCACAAAGATTCGCGCGGCACCGTCGCCGACACCCGCACGCCGTGCTCGTGCGCTTCACCGCGCTTCAAAGTATCGGCGAGCGGCACGGCGAGCAGACCACCGTCGAGCGGCGAGCCGGTGGCGTGTCGCGCCACCGTGTTGCGCAAGGCCAAGATTTCGCCGGGCGTCACACAAGGGCGCGCTGCATCGTGTACCAACACCCAAGCCTGCTCGGCGACGCCGCTGGCACGCAGCGCATCGAGCGCGGCGAACACCGAATCGGCGCGCTCGGCGCCACCGTGCACCGCGCGCACGCGTGCACCGAGTCGCGCCTGCACGCCCGCCCAATGCATATCGTCGGCCGCTACGGCGACCACCGCGGCGGCACAGGCCGCATCGGCGAGAAACGGCTGCAACGACCACTCGAGCATGCTGCGCTGTCGCAGCGGGAGATATTGTTTGGGTAGTTCGCTGCCGAATCTTTGGCCGCGACCCGCCGCCGGCACGACCAGCCAATACTGGCCGGCGTTCACGGGCAACTCAGCGTTGCGCCGTGCGCGTGCGGTCGGACTTCGCCGCTCCGGAGGCGCCCGGTTCCGACGTCCTGCGCGGCACGACTTGATAGAAGGATTCGGACGGCGCGACCATGCCGAGCTCGCTGCGCGCGCGCTCTTCGATCGCCGAAGTGCCGCTCTTGAGGTCCGCGACTTCCGCCGCGAGTTGCTCGTTACGACGTTTGAGTTCGCCGTTGGTCGCTTGTTGTTGGGCGATCGACGATCGCAGTCGCATCACCTCGCCGACCCCGTCGTCGGACAACCAGAGCCGGTACTGCAGCAGCACCGTCAGGACGATCAACGCTCCGGCAAAGGATTTCAACATGATGCGTGCGAAGATTAAACCGTAACCGCGCCGAAATCAAAGCCCACGCCGACCTCGGAGCGCCTCAGGCGAAGCGCACCGGGAACGCATCGCGTCCGGCGTATCGCACTTTGCCGCCGAGTTCTTCTTCGATCCGCAGCAATTGATTGTATTTGGCGATACGATCCGATCGCGACATTGAACCGGTCTTGATTTGCGTGGCCGAGGTCGCCACGGCGATATCGGCGATCGTCGTGTCTTCGGTTTCACCCGAACGATGTGAAATGACCGCGGAATATCCGGCGCCGGTCGCCATCTCGATCGCTTCGAGCGTCTCGGTCAGCGTACCGATCTGATTGACCTTGATGAGGATCGAGTTCGCGATTCCTTTGCGAATGCCGTCGGCGAGGATCTTGGTGTTGGTGACGAAGAGATCGTCGCCGACGAGTTGCGTGCGCTGCCCGAGCAACTTCGTCAGTCCCGCCCAACCGTCCCAGTCACCCTCAGCCATGCCGTCTTCGATGGTGATGATCGGATATTTCGCGACCAGCTTGCCGAGATACTGACCGAACGCGGCGGCGGTGAACGAGCGACCCTCGCCGTGCAGTTCGTAGCGCCCTTTGCGGAAGAATTCCGAGCTCGCGACGTCGAGACCCAAATAAATGTCGCGGCCCGGGCGATAGCCCGCCTTTTCGATCGCCTGCAACAACAGTTTGAGCGCCGCTTCGTTCGACGCGAGGTCGGGCGCGAAGCCACCCTCGTCACCGACCGCCGTGGTGAGCTTTTTGCCCTTCAAAATACCTTTGAGGGTGTGGAACACCTCAGCGCCCTGCTGCAAGGCCTGCGAAAAACTCTTGGCGCCGACCGGCAGAATCATGAACTCCTGCACGTCGAGGCTGTTATCGGCATGCGCACCGCCGTTGATGACGTTCATCATCGGCACCGGCATCACGGGCTTGCGCCCCTGGGCGAGATAGCGCCACAGCGCCATGTCGGCGTCCTGCGCGGCCGCGTGCGCCGTCGCGAGCGAAACGGCGAGCAGTGCGTTCGCGCCGAGACGACTTTTGTTCTCGGTGCCGTCGAGCGCGATCAAACGCGCGTCGATCTCCGCTTGCGCACGTGCGTCGCGACCCACGAGTGCTTTGCGAATCGTCGTGTTGACGTTATTGACCGCCTTCAAAACACCTTTGCCGAGATAGCGCTTACGGTCGCCGTCTCGCAATTCGACCGCTTCGCGCGTACCGGTCGATGCACCGGAAGGCACGGCCGCCCGACCGACGGCCCCACTCGCGAGCACCACGTCCGCCTCAACGGTCGGATTGCCACGCGAGTCGATGATTTCGCGGGCGACGATCAATTTTATGCGGCTCATACGTGGTCTTCCTCGAAGGGGCTGGATTTGGCGGCACGGTCGAGTTCGACCAACGTTGCGAGCAGCGACGGCATGCGTGCGAGCGGCCACGCGTTCGGGCCGTCCGATAACGCTTTGCTCGGCTCGGGATGGGTTTCCATGAAAAGGCCAGCGACGCCCGCGGCGACGGCAGCGCGCGCGAGCACCGGCACGAATTCGCGCTGCCCACCCGAGGATGCGCCTTGTCCGCCCGGCAACTGCACCGAATGCGTAGCGTCGAACACCACCGGGCAACCGGTCTTGCGCATCACCGCGAGGCTGCGCATGTCGGAAACTAAGTTGTTGTACCCGAAACTGAACCCGCGCTCGCACACCATGATGTCGGAATTACCGGTCGAACGCGCTTTATCGACCACGTTCTGCATTTCCCACGGCGAGAGGAACTGGCCTTTTTTGATGTTGACCGGCTTGCCCTGCGAGGCCGCCGCAATGATGAAATTTGTTTGCCGACAAAGAAAAGCCGGCGTCTGCAACACGTCGACCACCGCTGCCACTTCGGCGAGCGGTGTGTCCTCATGCACGTCGGTGAGCACGGGCACGGCGAACTTTTGACGGACGTCGGCGAGCACTTTGAGTCCGGCTTCCAGCCCCGGTCCGCGGAAACTCGCGCGCGACGAGCGATTGGCTTTGTCGAACGAGGCTTTGAAAACGTATGGCACGCCGAGCGGTCGCGTGATCTCGAGCATGCGACCCGCCACCTCTTCGCACAGCATCGCACTTTCGATCACGCAAGGACCGGCGATGAGAAACAGTGGTGCACGTGCACCGACCTCGACACCAGAGAGCTTCATGCGCGGACTCCTGCGCTGCGCGCCGGTGCGTGTACCGCGGACAAGCGCGCCGCATTGGCGGCGGCCGCGGCGGCGATGAACCCGCTGAAGAGCGGATGCCCGTCGCGCGGATTGGAAGTGAACTCGGGGTGGAACTGCGTCGCCACGAACCACGGATGCGACGGCAACTCGACGATTTCGACCAGTTCGTCCGGCGACATTCCGGAGAACACGAGACCGCCGGCGCGATAACGGTCGAGATAGCCGTTGTTGAATTCGTAGCGATGTCGATGCCGCTCGCGGATCACGTCGCGCCCGTAGATTTCGCGCGCCCGACTGCCCGCGAGCAAGCGCACGTCCTGACCGCCGAGACGCATCGTGCCGCCTTTGTCGGAGGCGTCGCTGCGCGACTGCGCACCGCGCGCCGCATCCTGCCACTCGGTGATGAGCGCGATCACCGGATGCGCGGTCGCCGGATTGAATTCGGTACTGGTCGCACCATCGAGCCCGAGTACGTGCCGCCCGTATTCGATCACCGCGAGCTGCATCCCCAAACAAATGCCGAGATACGGAATGCCGTGCTCGCGCGCATAACGCACGGCGCGAATCTTGCCTTCGATGCCACGCTCACCGAAACCACCGGGGACGAGAATCGCATCCATGCCCTCGAGCATCGCGGTGCCACGCTCCTCGAGATCGGTCGACTCTATGAAATGGATGTTGACGCGCGTACGAGTCTTGACTCCGGCGTGCGTCAAGGCCTCGTTCAAAGAAATGTACGAGTCGCGGTTCTGCACGTATTTACCGACCATCGCGATGTGCGCTTCGCGCGCCGGATGAGTCTTCGCCTCAACCACCGCTTCCCACTCGGAAAGATCGGCGACTTTCGCCACGTCATCGAGTCGCAATTTTTCGACCACGATGTCGTCGAGGCCCTGCGCATGCAGCAACATCGGAATTTTGTAGATGTCGTCGGCGTCGATCGCAGAGATCACCGCGCGCTCTTCGACGTTAGTGAACAAGGCGATCTTGCGGCGGTGCTCGGGCGGCAGCGGATGCTGCGCGCGACAGAGCAAAACGTCGGGCTGGATACCGATGCCGCGCAATTCTTTGACCGAGTGTTGCGTCGGCTTGGTTTTGATTTCGCTACCACCGCCGACCACCGGCACTAACGTGAGGTGCATGAAGATCGCGCGATTGCGCCCGACCTCAATGCCGATCTGACGAATCGCCTCGAGGAATGGCAACGACTCGATGTCACCGACCGTGCCGCCGACCTCGACCATGCACACGTCCGCATCGGCCGCGCCCAACATGATGCGCCGCTTGATCTCGTCGGTGATGTGCGGGATCACCTGCACGGTCGCGCCGAGATAATCGCCGCGACGTTCTTTGGCGATCACGCTCTCGTAGATGCGGCCGGTGGTGAAATTGCTGTGCCGACCGGTGACGGTGCGCACGAAACGCTCGTAATGACCGAGATCGAGGTCGGACTCGGTGCCGTCGTCGGTGACGAACACCTCGCCGTGCTGGAAGGGGCTCATCGTCCCGGGGTCGACGTTGATGTAGGGGTCGAGTTTGACCATCGCGATCTTGAGACCGCGCGCCTCGAGGATTGCTGCCAAAGAAGCCGAGGCGATGCCCTTCCCCAACGAGGAAACGACACCGCCCGTGACAAATACGAAACGAGGCATTGTGACCGCCGCTGCTGATGAACCACCGTCAAAATACGGTGGAACGACGGGACGTCAGTCTAGCGAATCGACCCCGCTCCCGTCCACTCGAGTCTTAGTCGTCGACGCGTCGTCGCGGTCGCACGCAGCGTCGCGGCGATCGACCAATCGCCGACCGCGAGCACGCTTTTGGCACTACAAATCAAGGGCACGTCGTCGCGTCGCCACGGCAAAACACCCGCGGCGCGCAGCACTTCTTTCAAGCGTTGCCGATGCTGGCCGGGTTCGAGCGCGATGCGTTCGCCCGACGCACGAAAGCGCACCACGAGCCGCGCCGGCAAGCGTGCGGCATCGAGCGAGCCGTGGCGGTCGGCCACGAGCCGCAAGCGTCCGCGTCCGGCACCGAGGTCTAGGCTGCGATGGCGCTGCCAATCCCATCCCAACCGATCGGCTGCGGCCACCGCTGGCCGCGGGCGCTCGCAGTACAAATTGCCCCGATAGCGTCGCACCCGGCCGCCCGGCCACTCCACCTGCGGCGTCGCATCCGCGCGCGCCGCGGCGAGCTCGTGACGCACGCGCTCAAGATGCACCGCATCCGGCATGCTCGCGCCGCAACCGGCGATCCAGTTGCGCAACGCGTTGCGTTGTCGCGCCGGACTCAATTCGGCGAGCCGTGCAAGCGACACCACGCCCTGCGGCGCAATCTGCAGCACATCGGCCGTCGCGCGTTCGTCGAGCAGCTCGCGCGCCTCGGCTAAATGCGCGGCGCTGCGCGAGGCGACGCGCGCAGCCGCCGGCCACCGCGCGCGTAGCAGCGGCACGATCCGACGTCGGACGTAATTACGATCGAAGCGTTCGTCGACGTTGCTGTCGTCCTCGACCGTCGCCGTGCCGCTCGCCTGCACGAACGCTGCCAGTGTCGCGCGCGATTGCGTCAACAACGGCCGCAGCAACCAACCGCGACCGAGCGGGGCGCGCGTCGGCATCGCGGCGAGGCCCGCGACGCCCGCGCCGCGCATCCACTGCAGCAGCATGGTCTCGAGTTGATCGTCTTCGTGATGTGCCGTGAGCAAGGCTTCGTCAGCGCGCAAAGCCACCTCGAATGCGGCGTAACGCACGCGCCGCGCTTCGGCTTCTAGCGAAGTGCCTTTGGTGCGCGGCACCTCGACGTGCCGCACGCCGAGCGACACACCGTGCGCACGACACAAGCGACGGCAGTGGCGCGCCCAGACATCGGCCTCCGGTCGTAAGTGGTGATGGACGTGCAACGCACGCAGCGGCAATCGGCGTAACTGCGCGTCGTTACGCCGCGCTTGCTGCACGGCGAGCAATAGCGCAACCGAGTCGACACCACCGCTCAACGCGACGCACAAACCGCGCAGGGGTCGCTCGGCGTGCAGCGCGCGCAACCGCGCCGAGAGCGCGGCGACCAGCGGTTGCTTCACGCCTCGGAGTAGACGCCGAAGCCGGCGATGCGACGCGCGCGTTCTTCGAGCAGGCTGCCGGGCGACTTCGCACGCAACGCCGCAAGATGGCGCGCGATCGCCGCGCCGACGCTGGCCGCGATCACCGTCGGCGCTCGATGCGCGCCACCGAGCGGCTCGAGGATCACCTCGTCGATGAGTCCGAGGCGCTGCAAGCGATCGGCCGTGAGCCCCATCGCATCGGCCGCCACTTCTTTTTTGTCGGCGCTCTTCCAAAGAATCGAGGCGCAGCCCTCGGGCGAGATGACCGAGTAGGTGCTGAACTGCAACATCAAAAGTCGATCGCAGACGCCGATCGCCAGCGCGCCACCCGAGCCGCCCTCACCGATCACGACCGTGACAATGGGCACGCGCAACTTCGCCATCTCGAACAAATTACGCGCGATCGCCTCGCTCTGACCGCGCTCTTCGGAGCCCACACCGGGATAGGCACCCGGCGTGTCGATGAAGGTCACAAGCGGTAACCCGAAACGCTCCGCGGTGCGCATCAAGCGCAACGCTTTGCGATAGCCCTCGGGTCGCGGCATACCGTAATTACGTCGCACCCGCTCTTTGGTGTCGCGGCCTTTCTGATGGCCGATCACCATCACGGCTTCGCCTTCGATGCGCGCCAAGCCGCCGATCAACGCGGGGTCGTCGGCGTACATGCGATCGCCGTGCATCTCTTGAAAGTCGGTAAACGCGGTGGCGAGATAGTCGAGCGAGTACGGGCGTTGCGGATGTCGCGCGAGTTGCGTGATCTGCCACGGACTCAAGTTCGAAAAAATGTTGCGCGTGAGCTGCTTGGCCTTGTTCTCGAGCCGCGCGATTTCCGCTTGGATGTTCGCGCCATCACCCGCTTTGACGTGGCGCAACTCTTCGATCTTCGCCTCGAGCTCGGCGATCGGCTGTTCGAAATCGAGAAAATTAATGGCCATACGGCCGAGGTTACGGCCCTACACCCGCGCTTTCAACCCGGCGCGCCGAACGCGCTGCCGGTGAGCCCCGGCGGCGGCCCGTAGACCACGCGCAACTGCTCGGCACCGACGAGCCGCTCGAGCGCCTCGAGCAGTTCGCGACTCGCACGCACGCGCCAGGCATCACCGAGTTCGAGCGCCGCACTCGCCTGCTCACCCGCGTAACGTATACCGACCGCGCACGGCCCGCCGCGATGCGGCGCGAGCAACGCCGCGAGTTGTTCGAGACGCGCCGACTGCGAGGCCGCATCACCACGCGGCCAGATGAGCACGATACGCAGCGCTTGTTGTTCGCGCGCACGATCGAGCGGCGTCACTTGCCGCGCGGCCAGTCGCCACGAGTCACTGAATTCGTCGAATCGTAACTGACCCTCGATGAGCACTAGGGCATCCTTGGCGACGAGTTCGCGAAATCTTTGATAGACCTCGTCGAAGAACGTGACTTCCATCCGCCCGGTGCGATCGTCGAGTACGATCGAATTGCGATTACCGCGCTTGCGCAGCTCGTGCACGTAGCCAGCGATCGTCGCCGCGCGACCACCGAAGAAACCGCGCTCGGGCGAGCCGCCGGCCGGCCGATCGCTGATGAGATCGGCGATGCGTCCCGTGACGAAGCGCGCGAGATCTTTTTCATAGGCACTGATCGGATGCCCGGTCAGATACAAGCCGAGCGTTTCGCGCTCGCCAGCGAGCCGCTGCGATTCGCTCCACTCCGGCAGTTCGGCGACTGCATGCAACGGCGGACCCGCCTGCGCATCACCCGCCGCCAAACCGAAAAGATCGTTCTGGCCCGTCTCGACGGCGCGTGTCGCCTGCTCGCCGAGTTTCATCGCCGCTTCGAGTCGCGCCAGCGAGGTCGCACGGTTCACGCCCAGCGAATCGAGGCTGCCCGAGCGGATCAAGGCTTCGAGCACCCGTCGATTGATACGATTGAGATCGAGTCGACTACAAAGATTTTCGATGCTGGTGTAGGGCCCGTTCGCCGCGCGTTCTTCGGTGAGCGCTTCGACGGCGGCGCGTCCGACGCCCTTGATCGCACCGAGCCCGTAACGCACCTGCTCGGGGCCCGCGACCACGAATTCGTACTCCGAAGCGTTGACGTCGGGCGGCAACACGGCCAGTCCCATCCGATCGCATTCGTCTTTGAGCGTGACGACCTTGTCGGTGTTGTCACGATCCGCCGACAACACCGCGGCCATGAAGGCCTCGGGGTGATGCGCTTTCAGATAAGCGGTTTGATAAGACAGCAACGCATAGGCGGCCGAGTGCGATTTATTGAAACCGTAACCGGCGAATTTTTCGATCAAGTCGAAGATTTGGCCGGCCTGCTGCTCGGGCACGCCGTTCGCCTTGGCGCCGTCGACGAACACGCTGCGCTGCTTGGCCATCTCCTCGGGCTTTTTCTTGCCCATCGCACGCCGCAGCAGATCGGCACCGCCGAGTGTGTAACCCGACAACACCTGCGCGATCTGCATCACCTGCTCTTGATAGAGGATGACGCCGTAGGTCGGCTTCAAAACAGTTTCGAGACTCGGGTGCAGGTAGTCGATCGCACCTTCGATGCGCCCATGTTTGCGGTTGATGAAGTCGTCGACCATGCCCGACTGCAGCGGGCCAGGGCGGAACAGTGCGACCAAGGCAACGATATCTTCGAAAGTATCGGGCTGTAGCCGCCGCACGAGATCTTTCATACCCCGTGATTCGAGCTGGAATACCGCAGTCGTGCTACAGGCTTTCAAAAGTTCGAACGTCTTGGCGTCGTCCATCGGCAAGGTCGCGATGTCGAGCGGCGTTTCGCCGCGCGTCGCACGCACGCGATTGATCGTGCGCACGGCATGCTCGATCACCGTCAACGTACGCAAGCCGAGGAAGTCGAACTTCACGAGGCCGGCGGCTTCGACGTCGTCTTTGTCGAATTGGGTGACGACGTTGGTACCGCCCTCTTCGCAATAGAGCGGCGCGAAATCCTCGATCACCGACGGTGCAATCACGACCCCGCCGGCGTGCTTACCCGCATTGCGCGTCAAGCCTTCCAAAGACTTCGCAAGATCGATGAGATTTTTGATCTCTTCGTCGTCTTTGTAGAGTTTGCGTAGCTCCGGCTCCTTCTCGAGCGCCGAATCGAGCGTGATGTCGAGCTCGAACGGAATGAGTTTGGCGATCCGATCGACGTAGCCATAACCGAGTCCGAGTACCCGCCCGGCATCGCGCACCACGGCCTTCGCGGCCATGGTGCCGTAGGTGATGATCTGCGAGACCCGTTTGCGCCCGTATTTTTCCGCGACGTATTCGATCACCCGATCGCGTCCGTCCATACAGAAGTCGACGTCGAAGTCGGGCATCGACACGCGCTCGGGATTCAAAAAGCGCTCGAACAGTAAGTCGTATTTCAAAGGATCGATGTCAGTGATGCGCAGCACGTACGCAACCAATGAACCCGCACCGGAACCGCGCCCCGGACCCACCGGCACGCCGTTGTCGCGCGCCCAGCGGATGAAATCCGCGACGATCAAAAAATAGCCTGCGAAGCCCATGTTGCAAATCGTCTCGAGCTCGCTCGCGAGCCGCGACTCGTACGGCAGCCGTTCGACGGGCTCGCGCGCGAGTCGCAGTTCGAGTCCGCGCTGCGCCTCCGCGCGCAGGAATTTTTCGGCGGTCGAGCCTTTAGGCACCGGATACGCGGGCAAACGGCTCTCGCCGAGTCGCAGCACGAGGCTGCAGCGACGGGCGATCTCGAGCGTGTTGGCGAGCGCCTCCGGTATGTCGGCGAACAACTCCGCCATTTCCTCGGCGCTACGCAAATATTGTTGGACCGTGTAGCGACGCGGCCTCGCGGCATCGCCGAGCTGCGCGCCCTCGTGAATGCAGACGCGCGCCTCGTGCGCCTCGAAATCTTCGGCTGCCAAAAAACGTACGTCGTTGGTCGCAACGACCGGCACGCCGTGACGGGCCGCCAGCGCAAGCGTCGCCGAAATCGCCGTCTCCTCGCCCGTCCGGCCCAAGCGCTGCAGTTCCAAATAATAGCGATCGCCGAACAACGCGAGCCAATGTGCGAGATGACGCTCGGCCTCGCCCGCTTTGCCACTCGCGAGCGCCCGGCCGACGTCACCGTCGCCAGCGCAGGAGAGCGCGATCAGACCACTCGTGCTCTCGCGCGTGAGCCAAGCACGCTCGACCCGCGGCACACCGCGCTGCTGACCTTCGAGATACGCACGACTGACGAGCCCGGTGAGATTGCGATAGCCCGCCTCGTTCATGCACAGCAGCGACAGCCGCGACGGCTCGCTGCGCTCACCCGCCTCGGCGACCAACAGATCGACACCGATCAGCGGCTTGACGCCGTGCTCAAGCGCCTTGCGATAGAACTTCACCATCGCGAACAAATTATTTTGGTCGGTGACCGCGACCGCGGGCATATCAAGCTCGGCGACTCGGGTGACGAGTTCCGGGATTCGCACCACGCTATCGCGCAGCGAATACTCGGTATGCAGCCGCAAATGGACGAAGGCGCTCACGCCCGCGATTTTACCGGTCCGAAACTCCGCCGGTGCACGGCCGAGACGCCGTGCGCGTCGAGCGCCGCCAAGTGCCGCGCCGTGGGATAGCCTTTGTGGATCGCGAATCCATATGCAGGAAAGCGCGTATCCAATTGTTCCATCACGTGATCGCGCAAGGTTTTAGCGAGAATACTGGCGGCACCGATGGCCGCGCGGCTGGCATCGCCCTTCACCACGGCCTCGGCCTGCACCAGTCCTTCGATGCCCTCGAGCCGGGGCAAGCGGTTACCGTCCACCTCGAGGTGGGTCGGGCGCAAGGCGAGCCCGACGATCGCGCGCCGCATGGCCAATAGGGTCGCCTGCAAAATATTGATCGCATCGATCTCGGCGGCACTCGCGATGCCGATCGCGTAGGCACTCGCCCGCTCGCGAATGCAGCGTGCGAGTCGGCGTCGCTCGGCTTCCGACAAGGTCTTGGAGTCGGCGAGTCCTTCGATCGGCCGCGCCGGATCGAGAATCACCGCCGCGGCCACCACCGGACCTGCGAGCGGTCCGCGACCGGCCTCATCGACTCCGGCGATGCGCATGCTCAACGCGACTCGCCGAGCAACTCGACCACCGCTGCCGCCGCGAGAGCGGCGCCGTTACAGCGCAGCTGCGCGTGCACCGCGGCGAATTCCGCACGCAGCCGCGCGAGTTCTTGCGCCTGCGGCGAGTCGGTGGGCGCACGCGCGGCGGTTAGCCAATGCAACAGCGCACCGCCGAGCGCGTCGGCGCGCACGTCGGCCTGAAAAAACTCCGGCACCGCACGGCGTCCGACCAATAAATTCGCTTGCGCGAAGTGTGCAACTTTCACCAGCCCGAGTCGTCGCAGCAAGAATGCCGTGACGGGTGCGAGTTTGTACGCGACCACCATCGGTCGTTGCGTGAGCAAAGTTTCGAGCGTCGCCGTGCCGGAGGCCACCAACACCACGTCGGCCGCCGCGAGCACCGCGCGTGATTTGCCATCCTCGATCTGCACCGGCACCGCGGGCGCGGCCGCGCGCCACGCCGCCTCGAAACTCGCACGCGTCGCCGCGGTGGTCATTGGCGCGACGAACCGGACGTCGGCACGACGCTCGAACAGCCAACGCGCCGCGGCGGCGAACGGCAGCGCGAGCCGCGACACTTCACCGATGCGCGAGCCGGGTAACACGGCGATCACTTCCGCATCCGCGGCAAGACCGAGTGCTGCGCGTGCGGCGGCGCGATCCGGTTGCAGGGGAAATTGATCGGCGAGCGGATGACCGACGAAGCGCGCCTCGACGCCGTGCGCGGCATAGAACGCCGGCTCGAACGGCAACAAACAAAGAATTCGATCGCAGGCGCGTGCGATGTCGTGGACACGACTCTGACGCCACGCCCACACCTGCGGGCTCACGTACTGCACGGTGCGCACACCGGCAGCTTTCAACCGGCGTGCGAGACCGAGGTTGAACTCGGGCGCGTCGATACCGATGAAGACGTCGGGTCGGCGCGCGAGCAAGTCGCGCGTCACGCGGCTGCGCAACGACCACAAACGACGCAAATGGCGCACTATTTCGGCGAGCCCCATCACCGCGAGTTCGTCGCTGGAAGCCAGTACTTCGCAGCCGGCGGCGCGCATCCGCGGACCGGCGATCGCGACGAACCGTGCGTTCGGCAGGCGCGCGCGTAACGCCTCGATCAGGGCCGCGCCGAGATTGTCACCCGAGGCCTCGCCCGCCACCAATGCGATGAGCGGACCGTCGGCCATCGGACTCAGCGCACGAGACTGCGGGTCGAACGCCCGATGAAATCCACCATCGCCGCAACCTCTGGCTGCGTCGCCGCCGACTCGCGCAAACGCTCGAGCGCCGTCTCGAGCGGCAACTCGGAGCGATATAGCGTGCGAAACGCACTTTTGACGTTACGCACTTGCTCGGGCGTGAAGCCGCGTCGCGACAGACCCGTCGCATTAACCGAATGCGGCTCGGCCGGTTGCCCGACCGCCATCACGTAGGGCGGCACGTCGCGCGTCACTGCGGTGTTGTTGGCAATGAAGGCGTGCGCACCGATTTTGCAAAACTGATGCACCGCCGACAAACCGCCCATGATCACGTGATCACCGATTTCGACATGCCCGGCGAGCGTCGCGACGTTCGCCATCACCACGTGATTGCCGATCCGACAATCGTGGGCGACGTGCGTGTACGCCATGAACAAATTATCGTGCCCGATACGCGTGACGCCCTCGTCGTGCGTCGTGCCGCGATTGACGGTGACGTACTCACGAAAGACGTTGCGATCGCCGATCTCGAGTCGCGTCGGCTCACCGGCGTATTTTTTGTCCTGCGGTGCATCGCCGATCGAGGCGAACTGAAATATTTGATTATTCGCACCGAGTCGCGTCCAGCCGGTGACGACGGAGTGCGGACCGATACGACAACCCGGTCCGATCTCGACGTGGGCGCCGATGATCGCGTACGGCCCGACCACGACATCCGGCGCGAGCTTCGCGCCCGGCTCGATCACGGCACGTGGGTCGATGCTCATGACACCCCCGTGTACTTGCCCGTCTCGGGTGCGACCATCAACTCAGCCGATGCGACTTCCGCATCATCGACCAACGCGACCGCCGAAAATTTCCAGATACCACGCATCGTGCGCTCGAGTTTTGCGGTCAGCACGAGTTGATCGCCGGGCTCGACGGGCTTACGAAATCGCGCCTTGTCGATACCGACGAAATAGAACCGAGTCTCCGCATCCGGCACCACGCCCGCGGTGACGAACGCGAGTATTCCCGCCGCCTGCGCCAGCGCCTCGATGATGATGACGCCCGGCATCACCGGCCGATAGGGAAAATGCCCGGGAAAAAATGGTTCGTTGTAAGTGACGTTCTTGATGGCGCGGATGCTCTCGCCCTTGTGACATTCGAGCACGCGATCGACCAAGAGGAACGGATAGCGATGCGGCAACTGCTTGAGGATCGCGTTGATGTCTAGTTGTATGGGATCGCTCACTCTGCTTGCTCTCCGTCGTTACTCTGTCGATCGAGTTTCGCTACACGTCGACTCAAAGAATCGATGCGCTTCAAGCGCCCGACCACCTTACGCCAATCCGCCGCCTTCTCCACCGGAATACCGCTCGAATAAACGCCCGGCGCGTCGATGTCGCTCACCACCAGCGCAAAGCCCGTGAGCGCGACATCGTCGCAAATTTTGAGGTGTCCGGCGATGCCGACGCCACCACCCAACTGACACCGCGCACCGATGTGCGAACTGCCGGCGATGCCGACGCAGCCGGCAATCGCCGTGTGTGGGCCGATCGTGCAGTTGTGACCGATCTGCACGAGGTTGTCTATTTTGACGCCCGCGCCGATCACGGTGTCGTCGAGTGCACCGCGATCGATGGTGGTATTCGCACCGATTTCGACGTCGTCACCGATGCGCAGGCCACCGATCTGCGGCACGTGCAACCATGCCTCTCCGTCGCGCGCAAACCCGAATCCCTCTGCGCCGAGCACCGCGCCAGGATGCACCAGCACGCGCGCACCGATCACAACGCGCTCGAGTATGGTCACGCGTGCGACGAGCCGCGTATCGTCACCGATCGTCGTCTCTGCGCCGACGATGCTGCCTGCGCCGACGACGCAACGCGCACCGATGCGCGCACGCGCACCGATCACGGTCTGCGGACCGACATGTGCGCTCGGGTCAATCACCGCGGTCGGATCAACCACCGCAGAGGCGTGGACGCCCGCGGGTGCAGCCGGCACCGGATGCAGCATCGCTGCGATGCGCGCGAACGTCGCGTGCGGGTTGGCGGCGATCAAGGCGTCGACGGGGCAAGCGGCGAGCGATTCCTCGCGCAGGATCACCGCCGCCGCACGGGTCCCGTGCAGTGCAGCAGCGAGACGTGGATTAGCGAGGAATGCGATCGCTCTCGGCGAAGCGGCTTCCAGCGTGCCGACGGTCTCGACGGCGCGCTCCGGGTCACCCCGCAGGGTGAGCCCGAAACGGACCGCCAATTCACCGAGAGTCAGAACGGCCACCGGACGTGCCGTCCGCGCGCGAGCGCCGCGCGATCAGCGCGTCGCCGGCTTCGGTGCAGCGGCTGCCGCACCCGCACCACCGCGCGCAGCGTTCAGTTGCTGCAACACGCCCGGGGTGATGTCGAGCGCTGTGCCCGCATAGATCACGCCGTCGGTCGTGAGCACGAGATCGAAATTTTGAACGCGCGCGAAATTACGCACTTCGTCGATCAGGCTGCGCTGCAACTTCGACATCTCTTCGTTGCGACGCGCATTGAAGTCGTCTTGGATTTCCGACTGACGGCGCGCGAGATCACGCTCACCGTCGCGCAGATCTTTTTCGGCGCGCGAAATTTGATCTTGCGACATGGTCGCCCGGTCTTTGGTGAGCTTGTCGCGTTTGGTTTGCAGCGTCGTCGCCTGCGCCTGCAGCTCGCGTTGCTTGGTGCCCGCGTCGTTACGCAGCGACTCGATCAACGCTTTGCCCTGCGGGCTTTCGTCCATCAATCGACCGTAGTCGACCACACCGACCTTGATTTCGGCCTGCGCCGGACCCGCCGCAACTGCGACACCCACCGCCAAAGCGGCCACCAAAGATTTAAAAGCAACCGAACGCATCACGCTCCACACCTCTCGCTGACGGTCAGAACGCCTGACCGATCGTGAACTGGAACCGCTCCGACTCGTCCGCGAAATTCACGCCATCGCCTTGGTAGAGGTTGAGCGGAACTGCGTAGCTGAAGCGGAACACGCCGAGCGGCGCAAGCCATTGCACGGCAATGCCGGCCGACTTGCGCAACTTATCATATTTGAAGCCGTAATCGACCGGCGTCACCCCGTCGGCGCCGTAGAACGTATAGCGCTTACCCGTCGAAAATACGTTGCCGATATCGTAGAACACGCTGGCGCGCGCCGAAGAGCGCCATTTTTCGGGCGTCGGGATGATGAGCTCGGCATGCGCGACGGTTTTGAGGTTGCCACCGTACGGATTGCCGTAGCTGTCCTTCGGACCGAGACGGCTTTCGCGATAGCCGCGCACCGTGTCCGGTCCACCGGCGAAGAAATTGCGGTACGGCGGCAACGCAGTGGTCTTACCGACGTCCATGCCGAAGCCGATATCCGCACCGAGCGACAAGGTCCATTTGCGGAAGATCGGAATGAACTGCAGATAGTCGTAGTTCAGCGCGTAGTATTGAACGTCGCTGCCGGGAATCGTGTAACTCGCCGAGAACGAGTGGCGCATACCACGATCGGCGAACAGCGCACGGTTGCGACTGTCGTACGACCAACCGGCCACCAACTCGACGGTGTTGAACTGCGTCTTGTCGAGCACGGTCGCGGGAATCACGTAACCGCCACCGTAATCCTGCGACGGCACGTAGGTTTGACGATATTTACCGTTGCTCGTCACCCATTGACGCGCCTGCTCGGCACTGCCGAGTCCGGCGATCAAAGACGAACGCTGCGCGGAAACCCCAAGACGCAAACCCTGGAATTCGGTGATCGGGTAGCCGTAATCGACGCCCAGCGCGAGCGACTCCGACGAAAAATCGGACGAGGCCGACACGAACTGCGTTTGCTTGCGATAGGTGAACGACAGCGTACGCGCCACACCGTCGATGTTCGTGTACGGATTGGTGTGCGAGAGACCGTAAATTTTTTGGTATCGACCGGTGTTCAGATCGACCGAGATGCGTTCGCCGGAGCCGCGGAAGTTACTGTCGACGTAGTTGCCGTTGAGCATGAACGACTGCGACTGCGAATAGCCGATGCCGCCACCGAGCTGCGCCGAGGGACCTTCTTTGATCTTGAACTCGACGTCGACGAGATCGGCGGTGCCGGGCACGGGCTTGTTCTCGGTCTCGACTTTTTCGATGAACGGCAGACGCTCGAGGCGTTGCTTGGAGCGCTCTACGAGTGCGTTCGAGAGCCAGCCACCTTCGAGCTGCCGCATTTCGCGCCGCAGCACTTCGTCATTGATCTTGGTGACGTTGTTGAAGACGATGTGGCGCACGTAAACCCGATTACCCGGGTCGACGAAGAACGTGAGCGAAACTTCTTTTTTGTTCTCGTCGGCGGTCGGCACCGGATCGACCTTCGCGAATGCATAACCGTCGAGACCGAGTCGGTTTTGAATCAACTCCTGCGTCGCGGTGATCTGCTTCTTGGAATAAGTCTCACCCGGCTTCACCAGCAGATAGTTTTTGAGTTCCTCTTCCGGAACGACGAAAGTGCCAGCGAGCTTCACGCCGCTCACTTTGAAAACCTGCCCTTCGTTGACGTTGACGGTAATGAAGATGTCTTCTTTCTCGGGCGCGATCGCCACCTGCGTCGACTCGATGTCGAAATTCGCGTAACCACGGTCCATGTAGAACGAACGCAGTTTTTCGAGATCGCCCTGCAACGATTCACGCGAGTAACGATCGTCCTGCTTGTACCAAGACAACCAGTTCGGCAGTTTCAGCTCGAAGCTTTCGATCACCTGTTTGTCGGGAAACGTTTTATTGCCGACAACGTTGATTTGGCGAATCTTCGCCCGCTTGCCTTCTTTGATGTCGATGTCGATCTTGACGCGGTTGTCGGGCAACTCTTCGACTTTCGCGTCGATCCGGACGCCGTACTTACCGCGGCTGAAATATTGATCGGTGAGGTACTGCTTGACGTCTTCGAGCACCGAGCGATCGAAGGTCTTGCCGGCGGCGAGACCGACGTTGCGCAAACTCTTGCTCAAGTCCTCGGTTTTGATGTCTTTGTTACCCTTGATCTCGAAGCTCTCGATCGACGGTCGTTCGAGCACCGCGACGATCAACGTGCCGCCGTCACGACGCAACTCGACGTCACGGAAAAAACCGGTGTCGTACAACGCGCGGATCGCCTCGCGCACTCGTTGCGGTGTCAAGCGATCGCCAATGTTGACGGGCAGATAGTTATAGACCGTGCCCTCGGACACGCGCTGCAAACCTTCGACGCGAATGTTGTCGACCCGCATCTCGGGGACGCTCTGCTCGGCTTGCGCGAACGCAACCGACGAAAGTTGCGGCGCGAGCGGGCAAGCGGCGAGCACGAAAGCGGCGATCTTCGATGAACGTTGCAAGCGATGACCTCGACTTCAACCGAATTGGCGTGCCACGTCGTTGAACAACGCGACACCCATCAATAACAACAACAGCAACAGCCCGACCTGCTGCCCCGCCGCCTGCACGGCGTCGGAGAGCGGCGATCCTTTGATCCATTCGGCGAGCTGATACAGGATTTGCCCGCCATCTAGGATCGGGATCGGCAACAAGTTTAAGAAGCCGAGGCTCAGCGAAATGACCACCAGAAAGCCTAAGAACTCGGCGATGCCGGTGCTCGCCGACTGACCGGCGTATTCGGCGATCGCGAGCGGGCCGGAGAGGTTTTTGAGTGACATTTGTCCGGTGACCATGCGCAGCAACATGCGCGCCTGCATCACGCTCATGTCCCAAGCGCGCAGCACCGACACACCGGCGGCTTCGAAAAAGCCGAAGCTGCGCTGACGAATCATGTCGGCGGGCCATGCGGGCGGCGGCGGCGTTTCGATGCGCATGCGACCACGCTCACGCCCTTGTACGAGTTCGGCTTGGGTGTGCACGGAGGTTTGCGCCGTCACGCCTGCGCGTTCGTAGTCGATGCGCACGTCGCGATTCGGACGATCGGCAATCAGCTCCGCAAGCGCCGGAAAATCGGCGACCGGCTGACCGTCGACGGCGGTGATGCGATCACCGGCCCGTAAACCCGCTTGCGCAGCGGGGCCGCCCTCGACAAGACGGCCGATCAGTGCCGGCATCGGCGGCGACCAAAAACGAAAACCGAGCCCGGGCAGCAGTGCGGCCGGCTCGGTGAGCGAGCGACGCACGTCGGCATCCGGCACGCTGACTTGCAAATCGATGCGCGACCCTTTGCGATCGACTTGGACGTCGGCGACGCCGTCATCGCTCATGGCGTCGATCAAAGAAAACACGACGTCGGAATGGTTCGACACCGCGCGCTCGTCGATGCGCACGATTTCGTCTTCGAAACGCAGCCCGGCACGCGCCATGATGGAGTCCGGCACGATGCGACCGACCACGGGCCGCAACTCCGGCGCGCCCGTCCACCACAACATGCCCCACAGCACGACGATCGCGAACACGAAATTCGCGAGCGGCCCAGCGATCAACACCACGATGCGCTGCCACGGCGGACGCCGCGTGAACGAACGCGCGAGCTCGGCATCGGGCACCGGACCCTCGCGCTCGTCGAGCAATTTGACGTAGCCACCCAACGGCAACGCCGCGAGCACGTATTCGGTGCGGTCGGGGCCGCCGACCCGCCGCCATAGCGCCGGGCCGAAGCCCACGGAAAATCGCAACACCTTGAAGCCGAGCTTGCGGGCGGCGTAGTAATGGCCGAACTCGTGCACCGACACGAGCAGGCTCACCGCCACCACGAAACCGACCACCTGCCACAGCAAACTCATCGCCCACTTACTCCTGCGGCCGCGCGTGACCGCGCGTCTGCGTCGGCAGCGAGGATGCTCTCAAGGTCTGCGGCCTCACCGGTCGGCGCGGCCGATAGAACGTCCTCGATGACTGCTGGAATCCCGCAAAAGTTCAAACGCCCCTCCAGGAACGCTGCGACGGCCACTTCGTTGGCGGCGTTGAGCACGGTGGGCGCGAGGCCCCCGGCTCGCCCGGCTTGCTGCGCGAGCGCAAGACAGGGGAAACGATCCATGTCGGGCGGCTCGAACTGCAGCATTCCGGCCGCCGCGAGATCGAGTGATTGTACACCGGAGTCGAGCCTTTCCGGCCAACCGAGGGCATGGGCGATCGGCGTACGCATGTCGGGCGAGCCGAGCTGGGCGAGCAGCGAGCCGTCGACGTACTCGACCAGCGAGTGCACCAGACTTTGGCGATGCACCACCACCTCCACCTGCTCGGGCGCAAGGCCGAACAAGCGGCGCGCCTCGATCACCTCGAGGCCCTTGTTCATGAGCGTGGCGGAGTCGACCGAAATCTTGCGCCCCATCACCCACTTCGGGTGAGCGCAGGCTTGCGCCGGGGTCACGGTCTCGAGTCGTGCCTGCGGCCAATCGACGAACGGCCCACCCGATGCCGTGAGCAAAATACGCCGCACACCCTGTGGTGCTCGACCCGTCTCGCTGCCCGGTGGCAAACATTGGAAGATCGCGTTGTGCTCGCTGTCGATCGGCAGCAAGGTCGCGCCGCCCTCGCGCGCCGCCGCGATCAATAAATCGCCGGCCATCACCAGCGGCTCTTTGTTCGCGATCATCAAACGCTTGCCGCTGCGCGCCGCCGCGAGCGCCGAACCGAGACCCGCCGCACCGACGATGCCCGCCATCACGTACGGCGCGTTGGTGAGCGCCGCGATTGTCTCTAGCCCCGCCTCACCGACGAGCACGTGCGTCGTCAGTCCTGCATCGCGCAGCCCCTGCTCGAGACGCAGGGCGGCATCGGCGTCGACGAGCGCCGCGACCTCAGGGCGGAATTTCACGCACTGCGCGAGTAATTTTTCGACGCTCGAATGCGCCGCAAGCGCCACCACTCGAAATCTTTGAGGGTGCCGCGCGATCACGTCGAGCGTGCTCTCGCCGATCG